>Ga0208147_1000284_pt1 | contig 18496 bp, 19 predicted proteins | sample DEB3_08_DNA_FD_184520 | JGI IMG/M metagenome (GOLD analysis project Ga0208147, IMG submission 184520) | Aqueous microbial communities from the Delaware River and Bay under freshwater to marine salinity gradient to study organic matter... | ecosystem: Environmental > Aquatic > Marine > Coastal ... | reverse complement strand
ACGACTGGGTATACTTCTTGGATGATGACAACATCCTACACCCAAAGTTCATCCAGCAGCTTGAATCGCTCCTGCATCTGGATGCTGGCATAGTCACTTGGGGGCAAGAGGGAAGGCTACGCCCTACCGACCAACCAAGAATCGGAAACATAGACACCGCATCGTTTATGTTCCGACCTACAAAGACCAACAAGCTACGCTTTGAAAACATCTACGAGGCCGATGGTATGTTCGCACAGGCAGCAACAAGGCTAACCAATCTTATCTGCGTAGAGGCGTACCTTTGCTACTACAACGCCCTGCGATGAAGAACCACACCAAAGTCTACCTCAAAGGGATGGGCTACGACACCACCGACTGGATTCCTTGCGAGGTATGCCAAGCACAGGCCGTAGACATCCACCACATAGAGGCACGTGGTATGGGAGGGAGCAAAGAGGCGGACACCATAGAAAATCTAATGGCTCTATGCAGAACGTGCCACGTAGCATACGGTGATATAAAGGAATACAAAGAGCGTCTGCAAGCAACACACAACCACCACCTATCTAAAAGAGTTATTTAATTATGAAACGAGTACCCATCTCGCAGGTTATCCCTAACCCCACCAACCCACGCATAATCAAGGATGACAAGTTCAAGAAGCTAACGAAGTCTATCCAAGAGTTCCCTGAAATGCTTGAGCTACGCCCCATCGTAGTGGATAGCAATATGGTGGTGCTTGGAGGGAATATGCGCCTGAAGGCTTGCATCGCAGCAGGACTTAAAGAAGTGCCTATTATCGTAGCGGATAACCTAACCGAGCAGCAACAGGCGGAATTCATCATCAAAGACAACGTAGGCTTCGGAGAATGGGATTGGGACTTACTTGCCAATCAATGGGATGTAGAAGCGTTAGAGGATTGGGGGCTTGAGCTTCCCTTTGACAATACGCCCGTACTTGAAGCAGAGGAGGATGACTACGAAGCACCAAGCGAAATAAAAACGGACATCGTATTAGGTGACCTGATAGAGATAGGCCAACACCGACTGTTGTGTGGGGACTCTACCGATAGCGACCAAGTGGCTCGGTTGATGAATGGGGAGAAGGCTGATATGGTATTCACCGACCCACCTTATGGAATTTCATACAAGAGTAATTGGGCATCAAAAGAAAGAGAGCGTTTTGATGAAATTAAAAACGACAATGTTATTTTGGATATATTGCCGTCAATTATTTTATTATCAAAAAACAATATACATTGGTACGTTTGGACATCGCATCAAGTATATCCAATTTGGCGTGATAAATTCAATGAATACTACAAGAGTACAATCATTTGGAGCAAGAAGTCAGGAGCGATGGGTGATTTAAGTGGTGATTATGTTGTCAATTATGAAATGGCATTGTTCTGTCACTATGGGAGAAAAACTTTAAATGGTAAACGAGAGAGTGCCGTTTGGGATTTAACAAGAGATAGTGGACTTGATTATCAGCACCCCACTCAAAAACCAATATCACTATCTGAAAAGGCAATAATCAACTCAAGTGATAAGAATGATTTAGTTGTAGATATTTTTCTCGGTAGCGGTTCAACAATGGTAGCAGCACACCAACTCAACCGCAAGTGCTATGGTATGGAACTTGACCCGAAATACTGCCAAGTGATTGTAGACCGAATGCACAAACTTGACCCATCACTTGAAATCAAAATAAACGGCAAGCCGTATGGACAAAACTGAACAACATAAAAGAGCAATGCTTGATGCACTTGAGAAGTCATTAGGCGTTGTTACAGCCGCTTGCAAGGCCGTAGGCATAGGACGTACCACTCACTACCTTTGGATGCAGGAGGACGCAGAATATAAAGCAGCAGTTGAAGGGCTATCAGACGTTGCCCTTGACTTCGCAGAAAGCCAACTGCACAAGCAAATCAAAGACGGCAACTCAACCGCCACCATCTTCTTCCTCAAGACAAAGGGCAAGAAGCGTGGGTACATAGAACGCCAAGAGGTAGAGGTAGCATCAGGCAAGATGTTCCAAATAGAGGTGCTTGGGGAAGATTCAGACCAATAAGGTATTCAACCACCTCAAGCGCAGCGACAAGAAGATTGTCGTTGAGCAGGGCGGTACTCGGAGTGGGAAGACGTATAATATCCTGCTTTGGGTAATTTTCTATTATACCGACCAACATACGGACAAGACCATCACGATATGCCGTAAGACCTTTCCATCACTACGGGCTTCGGTGATGCGTGACTTCTTTGATATCCTGCGTAGCCACGACCTATACCGAGAGGAGTACCACAATAAGTCAAACCACGAATACTACCTCAACGGCAACCTTGTAGAGTTTATTAGCCTTGACCAACCGCAGAAGATACGAGGCCGTAAGCGTGACCTATTATACATCAATGAGGCCAACGAACTAACGTATGAGGATTGGCAGCAGCTCATCCTGCGTACTGAAGGCAGGGCAATCCTTGACTACAACCCATCTGATGCGTTCCATTGGATATACGATAAGGTTGTTCCCCGTGATGACTGCGACTTCTTCCAGACCACGTACATTGACAACCCGTTCCTTGATGCAAGCGTAAAGGCAGAGATTGAACGCCTAAAAGAAACCGATGAGGACTACTGGCGCATCTATGGCTTGGGTGAGCGTGGTATGAGCCGTGCCACCATCTTCCAGTTCGGAGCAGCAGACGTACCCACCAACGCAAGGCTCTTGTCAATGGGGATGGACTTCGGCTACACGAATGACCCTACTGCACTCGTAGCGGTATACGAAGTAGATGGATGCCTATACCTTGATGAGCTACTCTACCAGACAGGGCTAACCAACAACGACATCGCCAACGTGCTTACCTCGCTGGGTGTTGACCGAAGGAGTGAGGTGTATGCCGATAGCGCAGAACCAAAGTCTATTGAGGAGCTATACCGCAGGGGCTTCAACGTAAAGCCCACCGCAAAGGGTAACGATAGCGTAAACGCTGGCATTGACATAATGAAACGCTACAAGCTATTTATCACACCACGCAGCAAGAACCTTGAAAAGGAGCTGCGCAACTACAAGTGGACAGAGGACAAGAACGGCAACCTGCTGAACAAACCCATTGATGCATTTAACCACGCTATTGATGCCGCACGATACGCTATCTTTAGCAAGAAAAACAACCCCAACTTCGGGCGATATTCAGTACGATGATTTTTGTAGCAGGCCAACAAGGTGGCGTATTCTACCACCGACTCCAGATACCATACGAAGACCTGCTGATGCGGGGCTTCCTAGTTAAGTTCGGGCAGCTTGATGAGATTGACAAATACAAAGACGTGATGACTCACCTCGTGGTCAATCGTGGCGTAAGCTCGAAGAACCACCGAGCATTCAAGGCGATGCTGCTCAAGAACAACATCAAGCTCATTCTTGATATTGATGACTGGTGGGTGCTACCTCGTAGCCACGCCAACCGCAACGCTCAGAAGACCCAAGACATCATCTGGACTTTGAAGATAGCGGATGAGATACATACGACCAACGCCTACCTCGCTGAGAAGGTGCAGAAGGAGAACCCGTATATCCCCATCTGGATTCTACCCAATGCAATCGACAATCGAAGAACGCAATGGGAGGACATCGAGAAAGAGGATGGCTTCAACGTAGGCTATATGGGTGCATTGCACCACGATGAGGATTTGACCTACAATCGCATCAATTTAGCAGGATTGAACTCGTACTCCATCCCGCACTACAAAGAGCGTCTAAACGCTTCTAATGAGTTCGAGAGGGCTGACTGGACTGACTACGGCAAGTTGTACAAGAAGATTCACGTTTCTATCGCACCTCTTGCTCCGAGTACCTTCAATAAATGCAAGTCTAACCTCAAGGCTCTGGAGGCTGGATTTACCAAGACCTGCATCATCGCACAGGATATGCACCCGTACACGCCCTTCCTAAACGAGAGCAACTCTATCCTCTGCAAAGGCCCTGCCCATTGGGAGCAAGAACTGAAGAACCTAGACCCCGAACGATGCAAGGCCCTTGCCGAGCAGCTTCACAAGGATGTGCAGTTCTACTCCATTGAGAACATCAACAATACCCGCCAACAATGCTACGCACAATAAGTGTCCCAACCGTATGGGCTGACATCAAGCTCAAGGACTTCCAACGCTTTATGGGTGCAAACCCCACCGAAGACAATGCAGAGGACTTGGCGTTAGCTATCTTCTGCGGCATCGACAAGGATGAGCAAGCCTCGTTCCCTATCAGCGAGCTAGAGGATATCAAGACCATTATCGCAGGGGTGTTCACCGAGAACCCTCCCTTGCAGCGGTTCGTAACAATCGGTGACACGAAGTACGGATTCCATCCCAAGCTGGAGGATATCTCACTCGGTGAGTTCGTGGACTTGGAGGAGTATATGAAAGACCCAATCAAGAACGCTCATAAGTGGCTGGGCATCCTGTACCGACCTGTGGTAAAGGAGCAGTATGGTCGACACGACATAGAAAAGTACCACCCAGACAAGCACGATGGAGCAGCATTCGAGGACATCACAATGGACATTGTACAAGGTGCGCTGCTTTTTTTTTATCGTTTAGAGATAGGACTGCAAATGTCTTCTCTGACCTATTTGAAGCAAGTGGCGAAACAAGAGAAATCCTCGATGCCAGAACCGCCTTTGGAAAGCGATGGGGATGGTATGCAGTCCTCCATCAACTTGCTGCGGGGTCTGTACAAAACCTTGAAGCGGTAACCGACCTACCTCTGTACCAGTGCCTGATGTGGGTGACCTACGAAACCGACAAGGCCAAACTAGAGGCGCAGCTCTCACGGCAGAATAGCCGTTAAGTGGTTTTCTATTTATGAAGTACGGCTACTATCAGGTATGCGAGGCTTTGCAATCAGCAGCCACCTCCGCATCCTATGTGAACTCAGTAACGTGGGGCAACATCTTTGACGTTGATATGCGTAAGATGACCCTATTCCCTTTGTGCCATATCCTCACAGGAACGGCAGACATCCAAGAGCGAACCGTCACATATTCCATAGATGTGCTGGTGATGGATGTGGTGGACTACTCAAAGCAAGACCCGAACATCCCACCCTACTCGTTTGAAGGCGTAGCCCAAAAGCAAGACATCTACCACCGCAGCCTATTCACGTTGCAAGAGATGATAGCATCCCTCCGCAGGGGTGACCTTTACTCTGATGGCTTCCGCCTTGTCAACGACCCCACCTGCGAGCCATTCGATGAGGACTTTGAGAACACGCTTTGCGGGTGGAAGGCCACGCTACAAATCGAGACTCCGAACCCGACCATCATCTGCTAAATGGCAAAAGGTAATCCAAACCTCAAAAAAGCGGAGAATACCCAGCTTGCTCTTGAGAAGTTTGGGAAGTACCTCGTGGCTGAAAGCCGCAAGAACCTAACCCGTAAGAAAAAGAACGTAACCAACAACCTTTACAACTCGCTAGCATACGAAGTCACCACAGGCCCTAATAGCCTCAATTTTGACTTCTTGATGGCTGAGTATGGTGAGTGGGTAGATAAGGGACGTAAGGCAGGGAAAATGCCCCCATTCGGCCCCATCTATGCGTGGGTTGCTCGCAGGAAGTTTCAGTTCCGTGACAACAAGGGCAAGCTCCTGTCGTATGCTGAGACCGCAAGGAAGGTCATGATAAAGATTAAGGCCAAAGGAATCGAGCCAAGTGAGTTCTACTCACGCCCTTTCAATCTGGGATACGAGAAACTACCAGCAGAAATACAACAGGCCTACGGCCTTGACGTGGAGGACTTCTTAGAGTTCACCATCAACCAACTGAATAAAAAGTACAAGTAATGGCAATTACTATCAACCAGCAGCCGACTACACGCTCCTTCGCAGGAAGCCCTATGGTCTATGCGGTAAGCTCTAACAACTCAGGCAACGCTGGATTCAAGTACGTTGCTGATGTATTCATATGGTTCGGGGATAGCGCAAGCGTACCTGTGAGCTACGCCTACCGCCTCATCAAACCGAAGGAATCGGTGAGCAACCTGTACGGGTACTTTGACGTGAGCAACATCGTAAACTCGTACCTCTCGCAGACCGACATCGACCACGCAGCAGGAACCGCTACGGACAACGAAAGAACAGTAGTCAATGTGCAGGTAAAGTTCCGTGAGTACACGACCGCTGGAGGCATTGCCGCAGTAAGCGCAACATCCAATACCATTCAAGGATATGACGGGTACACGGAGTTTGTAGATGGCGTAAACGCAACAACCGCAACGGGAGTAATGACCAGCGGTAGCAGCACACAATACATCCAAGAGGGACAGGCTATGACCATTGGTGTAGTGCCTGCTCTGGTGAATGGTATGCGGGTTGAGTATTCAGACGGGCAGACTGCCGTCAATGACATCGCTGACTTTGGTGCGGTCAACTCTACCGACTCTACCGACAAGCTCTGGTTCTTGCCTGCTGGCCCTGCTAACCTCAACGATTCGGTCATTGACCCGAAGCCAGAGGATATAGCGGATTTGTTATACTACGACCTGTCGCTTGGTAACCTGATAAGCACCGCCTATGCCCAACGGGTTAAGGCTGATGGAGGCACCATAGAGGCTCTCGCTTGCCTTGATACCGCATTGCTGGAGTTGGGTGTCGATGATGCAGAATACACCACTCGCTTCTACCCAACGTGTGAGCCACGCTACACGCCTATCACCATCGCATACCAGAACAAATGGAGTGCTTGGGATTATATCGTAGCCTTCAAGAAAAGCACCACCTCAACGGCTACTACCAAAGAGAGCTACGAGACCAACGTAGGAACCATAGGGAGCAGCACTTGGACATACAACGCAGCAACCGCATCACCAACCAAGACCTTCAACAACTTCGGAAGGGATAGCATCGTACTCAACACGGGCTTCCTGAATGATGGCTACAATCAGATGGTCAAAGAGATGCTGCTTTCTGATGCCGTATATTTGGTGGAGCAAGACCGATACGTCATCCTCAAGGATACGCAGGTGGAATACAAGACCAGTTTAAACGACAACCTCGTGCAGTACACCTTCAGCTTTGAATACGCAGCACAAGTCAAAAACCGAGTATGGCTCTAACGCTTCAAACATCAACAGGCTACCTAGACCTGTACGCAGATGAGAGCATCAGCATCGACTACAACCTTGCTGACCTTCGTGACCCTGCGGTAGTATTTAGCCCCATCTCAAAGAGCTTCTCCGTACCCGCTACGGATGTGAACAATCAGTTCTTCAAGCACTACTATGATGTGAGTATAAGCGGGGGTTTCAACCCCTACGCCAAGCAGGATGTCACCCTATACTCGGATGACCTTGTGATGCTCAACGGCTACCTCCAGCTCCTTGATGTGGCAATGGATAGCGGGGTGGCGAAGCAGTACCAAATCTTGGTGGCTGGTGAGAACGCACGCTTCGCTCGCAACGTAGGTGAGAAGGAACTGCGTGAGCTTAATTTCACGGAGTACACCCATACCTTCAGCTACGAGAACATCACCGATAGTTGGAATCTCGACCTATTTGATGGGGATATTGTGTATGCTCCTGTTGATACCCGTGTCTTTGCAAGCGATACGCTATTCGCCCCGCAGCAGTTAACAACCCCGATGTGGGAAACCGACTTCTTCCCTACGATGAAGTCGAGCATTGTGTTCCAGCAAATCCTATCAGAGGCTGGATATAGCGTAGACACCAACATCGGAATCTTCGATGATGAGAAGTTTTCTGCCCTTTACCTGCTTTGCTACAATAAGGAGGGGCTTGTGCCTTTGGAGGCATCGTTCAATGACCGCTTGGCGCAAGTGTATTCGAGTGCTACTCTTTCAATCCCTGAGCTTACGACCACCGCACCGAGTATCATCCGATTTAATACGGAGGTCTACGACAACGGCAACAACTTCAATACCTCCACTTGGCGGTACCAACTTCCCATTATAGGGGAGTACAAGTTCAACGTGCAAGGCAACATCAGTTCACCAACTGGAGATACCGTGTACCAAATCACGATGTACTTAGGTAATACGGCAATCCAGACAAAGGATGTCATCACGTTAGGTGCGTTCTCGATTGACTTCGTGCATTCGTTTATGAACCTCACAACGAGCGACCTTGTGTCGTTCCGTATTGGTGGCATTGACTCTGGAGGTACGCTTGATGCTTCGTGCCAGATGACGGTGATTAGCGCACCAGACTACCCCACAGGGCAAGACGTAGACCCGTCAATGTTCCTGCCTAAGATGAAGCAAAAGGATTTTGTTGCTGGCTTGGCTAAGATGTTTAATCTGGTATTCGTACCAAGCAAGGAGATTCCAAACCGACTAAACGTATACGCTTACGATGAGTGGATTGGAGATGGTGCGGTACGCAATTGGAACGAGATAGTCGACATCAGCCAACCCGTAACGATTAAACCTACCACCGAGCTGCAAGGCAAGACCATCAAAATGCTGATGGCTAACGGCAACTCTATTTTGGACAATGCCTACAATTCAGCATTCGGAATACCACACGGAAGCGTAGAGGTAGAGGACACGAACAACCAGTTCGCAGATAGCGAGATTGTCATCGATACTCCGTTTGCTGCTACCATCACCAACCGCATCAACTCCAATACCACCTTCGAGGTGATTCAGATGTTCGATGCAGAGGGCAAGCCTATCGACTCACCACCACGCCTGTTGTACTACAAGGGCTTGAATGGTACCTCGAACTACTACATCTTCCGTAGCACTGATGGCACGTTTCAATCGCAGATTGAGTACCCCATCTTCAACGTGACGTACGATAGCACGTTCACCGCAACATACGGAATACCACAGGTAGAGGGAACCAAGCCACCAAAGAGCAACCTGCTCACGGACTTCTACGCTACCTACCTGCTTGAGCTATATGCAAGCGATGCAGTGATGATGGAGGTCAGTATAGTGCTTGAGCCTTCGGACTTGTTCTTGCTGAACCTGAACGACCAAGTGTACTACGATGGTGAGTATTGGCGCATCAACAAAATCATGGGCTACGACCCTGACAAGATGACGGGCAAGGTGGAGCTATTCCGTGCCTCGTTTGTGAACTCATCGCTCTGCGCTAGTACGGTGACCAGCCTGAATAACAATGGCACGGTGACCTTCAGCGGTGCCGCTACGCAGCAATGCTGCGAGTTCTACGGCTACAAGTGGAGCGACAATACGTGCTACTGGCGCACCAGCAAATACGTTGCGTCTAAATCAAAGGGATTGGTTGGGCTTGAGAAAGCACCAATCGCCAACGTAACCACCAACACCACCCGCCCTACGAATACGCAGTATTGGTACGAGGCCGTGAGTGACCTAGAGGATACTACGTTTAGGTGTGTACCGCTGCACAACTACGCCACTCCGCTATTCGATATGGCTGAGGGTGACCATCAGGTGGTACGCATTACGATGACGTGCCAGACGTACTCTTATCAAACTGACTACACGATTGTGCGGGGAGCAACAGGCGATACGATACACGGACTTCACAACACAGGCTCTGACCGATACAACATAAGCATCGAAAAGGTAAACGGCTTTGCATCGTTCTTGCAACTCAACCATCAGGGAGGTACGCAAGTGGCTGAAACTTGGAGTGTAATCGCCACAAGACAACAGGTGTTATGAATATAGGTTCTTTAATTACTGGTCTAAAGGGTGACCACTTCGGCATCTGCGAGGAGATTGAAATCTCAAAGGGCAAGTGGGAGGTCATTGAAAGCTGGGCAGAAGCGAAGCAACAAATCAAGAGGCAATGGCAGTCGAGAAAGTTATAAAGCTGAAGGTTGAGAATGGGGAAGCCCTGCTCAATGTACAGGAGCTAAACAAGGCTCTCGGGGACACCAACAAGAAAACCGATGCCCTAAACGAAACTATGTCCTCAGCTACTGAGGCCGTAGACAAGTACACGGGTGGTGCTGCCTCTGGCTTCAAGGCTTTGATAAGTGGCGTTCAGACCACCATCAAGGCAATGACTACCCTCAAGGGTGCGATAATTGCTACGGGGCTAGGTGCGCTTGTAGTTGCGCTTGGTGCTTTGTTTACCTACTTCACCCAGACCTCTCGTGGTGCGGATAAGTTCGCTGAGATTATGGGCGGGGTATCAGCAGCCGTCAAAGTCGTAATAGACCGTGTAATCGGTTTAGGCGAGTCGCTTGTCAAGTTGTTCAGCGGTGACTTCAAGGGTGCCGTAGAGGGCGTTAAAAACGCATTCAAAGGCTTGGGTGATGAAATCATCCGAGAGACCAAAGCAGGCGCAGCGTTAGCGAAGCAACTTGATGACATCGAAGACCGAGAGCGTGACCTCATCAAGATGCGTGCAGAGGCTAACCGAGAAATCGCTAAGGCCCGTATCATCGCAGATGATGAAACCAAGAGCATCGAGGAACGCCAGAAGGCAGTACGCAGAGCGTTTGACCTTGAGAATAACGTAGCAAAAGCCGAGCAGAAGAACGCTCAATCTTACGTCAAATACCTAAAGGAGCGCATCGCTCTTGGTGAATCTACGGATGAGGACTTGCGCAGCTTGGCAGAAGCAGAGGCTAAGGTCAACGACCTCCGCACAGAATCACTCCGTAGGCAGCGCAGGCTTGAGACCGAGCTTAAGGGCTTGCGTAACGAATCCAAAGTCGCAGCAGAGGAGGAGGCAAAGGCTATCGAGGAGCGTGAGAAGAAAGCATTTGAAGCAGCAACTGAACGCATCAAGGTAGAGCGTGAGGTAGCCGAGATTGAAAAGAAAACGGCAGCAGAGCGTAAGCTCCAGCAATCACAGAACGTGAATGCGTACAATGATATGCTGGCGCAGATGAAGGCTTCTACTGGCACCGCCCAGCAGCAAGAGCTTGCAGCAGCCAATCAGCAGTATATGCAGCTTCTAACCTTAGCCATCAAAGCGGGCAAGGACACGACTGAAGTGACTGCCGTATACGAGCAGAAGAAGAATGAAATCAAAAAGAAGTACGCTGATGAGGCCCGTGCTTTGGAGATTGCACAGGCGGCTCAGTCTGTTGAATTGGTATCTCAATCGTTTGGTGCTATCGCACAACTCACGGAAGCTCTTGGCAAGGGCAATGAGAAGAACGCTGAGAAGACCTTTAAAATCACAAAGGCTCTGCGTATCGGTGAGGCAGTAGCCAGCACCGCTGCTGCTATTATGACTCAGCTCGCAGTACCACAGGATGCCCTCACGGGTGCCAACTTCGTGAAGGCTGGTATAGTTGCGGTAACGGGTGCAGCACAGATAGCAACAATCGCAGCTACTAAATTCCAAAGAGGTGGAGGCTCAAGCGGTCGTGTATCTCAGCCATCAATCCCAACCTCTACGCCTACGGCCCAGCCACTCACGCCCAACATTCAGTTCGGAGCCACAGAGAACCAGCTTGCTGGGTTGCTTGGTCGACCGATGAGGGCTTACGTTGTAAACCAAGACATCACAAACGCTAACCAGCTTGAGCGCAGAATACGCTCCAGCGCAACAATCGGAGGATGAAAATCTACGAACTAATACTGGAAGATGACAAACTGATGGGAGTAGATGCCATCAGCATCGTTGAAAGCCCTGCTATCGAGGAGCAATTCATTGCACTATCGAAGCAGCAAATCCAGTTCAAGGTACAGAATGAGGACAAGCGAATCCTAATCGGAGCGGCACTCGTACCCAACAAACCCATCTACCGATACGATGACAAGACGGGTGAGGAATACTATGTGTACTTCAGCCCTGAGACCATCCGCAAGGCGAGTGAGTTATATATGATTAAGGGAAACCAGAACAATGCAACACTCGAACACGCAGAGGAACTGAACGGACTGAGCGTAGTAGAGAGCTGGATTATCGAGGATGAGAACAACGACAAGAGCCGTGCTTACGGCCTAGAGTACCCTGTCGGTACTTGGGTTGTGATGATGAAGGTCAACAACGAATCCATCTGGACGGAGTACGTCAAGGAGGGTAAGGTCAAAGGCTTCTCCATTGAGGGATGGTTTGCCCAGCGTGAGTCGGTTCGTGCCGAAGACCTGCAAGATGCCCTTGCCCAAATCGAGATGGCAGAGGCCGAGCATATCGCAGAGCAGTACATCTTGGGTAGCGTGCGTGCCATCATCAAAGAAGACAAGCGCAAAAAGAGTGGCAAGCGTTTAGAGATGGAGTCGTATGCTGACTACCCCGATGCGGTGAGCAACAACGCTCAGAAGGGCATTGACCTGAACGAAAAGAACGGCAACAAGTGTGCTACCCCTGTGGGCAAGATACGAGCGCAGCAACTCGCACAGGGCAAGCCATTGTCGGTAGAGACCATCTCACGGATGCACTCGTACCTATCAAGAGCCGAAGAATACTACAACGAATCCGACACGGAAGCGTGTGGCACCATCTCATACCTGCTATGGGGTGGGCTTGCTGGCAAGCGTTGGGCAGAATCTAAACTTAAAGAACTCGGTAAAATATGAAGGGTTTCAATCAGGGGCCAAAGCCCCCCGTACCACAGAACTCCACCAGAGGATGCCTATGCCCTGATGGCAAAACTTACTCTCGCAGATGCTGCGACAAGAACGATATGCAAGCACAAGGCATAGGATTCATCGGTGGCAAAGCGCAGGAGTAAAATACCCAATTTAACTAATAACAATTTTTTAGGTATGAATCTGCAAGACGTATTCAAGAAAATCGAGTTGGCTCTCACCCCAGAGAAGGTGGAGCTGGCTTCTATGTCACTTGCTGATGGCACTATGGTTGAGGCCGAAGTGTTTGAGGCTGGTGCTAACGTATTCCTCGTTGGAGGTGATGGCGAGAAAATCGCTGCACCTGTTGGCGAGCATAAACTTGAAGATGGCCGCATCCTCGTAATCGAAGAAGAAGGCATCATCAAGGAAATCAAAGAGGCTGCTGAAGAAGCAACCATCGAAGTAGAGGTAGAGGCCGCTGAAGAGGTCGCTCCAGAGATGACCATTGCTGACCTTGTAGGCCTTGTAGAAGGACTGCGTGAGGAGGTCGAAATGATGAAACAAAAGATGGCAGAGATGCCAGTCGTTGATGAGGACATCGAAGGTGAGGTTGAGGTAGCTATGGCTGCACAGAAGCCCATCGTTGCTGCTCCCGTAGAGAAAAAGCACGAACTGAAATTTCACATCGGTGCAGAGCGTGTTTCAAATACCAAAGACCGAGTGTTTTCTAAACTTTTCCAATAATTAATTGTAAGCCAAAATGCCTACGACTACTTCAATCACTACTACTTACGCAGGTGAGTTTGCAGGAAAATACATCTCTGCTGCCCTCTTGTCTGGTGACACCATCGCTAAAGGCGGTATCACCGTTAAGCCTAACGTAAAATTCAAGGAAGTCCTCAAGAAGGTCAACCTGAATGACATCGTTAAAGACCAAACTTGTGACTTCACCGACACTTCTACCTTGACTTTGACTGAAGCTATCCTTCAGCCTGAGTTCCTTCAGGTGAATTTGGAGCTTTGCAAGAGCGACTTCGAATCTGACTGGGAGGCTATCCAAATGGGCTACTCTGCGTTTGACCAACTTCCTACTTCATTCGTTGACTACTTCATCGGTTACAACGCTGCTAAAGTAGCTGAGTGGGTTGAGAGCAAAATCTGGACTGGTTCAACTGGCAACGCTGGTGAGTTCAACGGATTCCAAACTCTGCTTGCTGCTGATACTACCGTTATCGATGTGACTGCTGCTACTGGTGGCGTGACTGCTGCCAATGTCATTACTGAGATGGGGCGTGTAATGGACTCAGCACCGAACGCAGTATACGGCAAGGATGACTTGAAGCTCTACGTTTCAACTAACGTATTCAAGGCTTACGTTCGTGCGCTTGGTGGCTTCGCTGCTGCTGGTGTAGGTGCTAATGGTGTTGACAACAAGGGTAACTTGTGGTACGCTAACCAAGAGCTTTCTTTCGATGGCGTGAGCGTATTCCACGCTCCTGGCTTGGGAAGCAACAAGATGGTCTTGGCTCAGAAGTCAAACCTATACTTCGGAACTGGTCTTCTTTCGGACCACCAAGAGGTTAAGGTCCTCGATATGAGCGACTTAGACGGAAGCAAAAACGTCCGTTTCATTATGCGCTTCACGGCTGGTGTACAAATCGGCTTCGGTGCTGACATCGTTTACTACGCCTAATTCGCTGACTGATTAAACAATGAGGGGGGCTGGGCTTTGCCCTCGCCCCCTTTTTTAATTCCAAATAAAAAAAACAATGTCTTGTTCAGTTTCTTTAGGCCGCATCGAGCCTTGTAAAGACCAAGTAGGTGGACTCAACTATGTCTACTTCATCAACTCAACTGCTGCCCTTACGGTTGACTATGACACCGCCAACACGGATGTCATCAGCCAACTTGCTACCGCAGCGGTATCAGCATACGCCTACGAATTGAAGGGAACTTCAAACTTCGAGCAGGCTATCAATTCAAGCCGTGACAACGGCACGACCTTCTTCGAGCAGGTGTTGAACATCGTACTCAAGAAGCAAGATGCCGACACGACCCGTCAAGTAAAGCTCCTCGCTTGGGGCAAGCCTTATGTTGTCGTTGAAGACAATAACGGAAACTCTTGGTTTATGGGCTTGGAACACGGCTCAGAAGTCACAGGCGGTTCTATCGTAACTGGTGCTGCTATGGGAGACCTTACGGGCTACAACGTAACCTTGACTGGTCAAGAGCGTGAGCCTGCAAACTTCCTTAAAGGAGCCGTTGCAAACAACCCGTTTGCTGGTCTTGCTGGAACGAAGCCTACGATTATTCGAGGGTAATTCGTATATTCGCATCGTACTGCTGAACGGAGCAGGACGTATTTAGGATGGATGAGGGGGCTTCGGCCCCCTTTTTCTTTTGACTCATTCCCCACTTTGTACCGAGTTGGGGTTATTTAGGTATGATTTTCCTATCATATAATGCCCAGCAGGACATCACTTTGCCCATCCGTGACTGGAAGTACGGCAATGATGACCTCACAAACTACGGAGACTACTGGCGAATCCAAGCCAAATTCATCAACAAGGACACACGGGAAGTCATCACGTACACGCTCGTAGACCCATCCTTTGATGAGGACACTAGAGAGCTGACGTTTGAATACAATAGCGCAAACCTCGACCAAGAGGTGCCGTATGTCATGCGCCTCGAAGACCAACGCTACGCAGCAGGAGTCGCAAACGAATACGAAGACCGAGTGATTGCAGATGCGGGAACGATAGAATCACTAACTTGCGTTACGAATGAACTCACCGCACTTGGAGCAAACGATTCAAAGGTCTTGGCTATCGACAAGATTTATATGCTACCTAGCGGTCAGACCATCGGAACCTACCAACCCGTGCTGCAAACTACCGAGCGCACAATGAATAATGACTTTGTAATTTATGGAGAGTAATATCCGCCTTCTTAATCTGGCATCATACACCACACCACAAGTGAGCGAGAACCCTCGCTTGAGTTGGGTTGAGTATGGTGATGATAATGACTTCTTCGGTTACCTCATCGACCTGTACAACGCCAGCCCTACCAACAATGCCGTCATCACGGGAATCATCGATATGATTTATGGCAAGGGTATTGATGCGGTAGACCCTGCTGCAAACCCTGCGGGATATTTAGAGCTGAAGCGACTCATCCAACCTGAGCAGCTTAAGCGTGTGGTCAATGACTTCTATATGCTTGGCAACGCAGCCTTTCAGGTCATCTACACCGCTGACAAGAGCAAGATTGCAGAGGTATACCATATGCCTGTCGAGACCTTGCGTGCTGAGAAGTGCAACGAGGAGGGTGATATTGAAGCATACTACTACGCCTACGACTGGACTAAGGTGCGTAATAAGACGCAAGCAGAGCGAATTCCTGCCTTCGGGTACGGAGCAGCAGGCGAGAAGGTAGAAATCCTCTATATGCGCCCATATCGCAGCGGCTCGTATTATTACTCTGCGCCAGATTACACAGGAGGGCTTCCATACGCAGAGATGGAGCAACAGATTGCCAACTACCACATCAACAATATCAAGAACGGACTCGCTCCGTCTATGATTATCAACTTCAACAACGGCATCCCACCGCAAGAGGAGCAAGATAATATCGACTTTGCCATCAAGCAGAAGTGGAGTGGTAGCAACAATGCAGGTAAGTACATCTTGGCTTTCAACGATGATAGCCAGAAGGCGGCTACGGTTGAGCCTGTAAGCCTGTCAGATGCCCACCTTCAGTACGAGTTCCTTTCAAAGGAATCAACGAGCAAGATTCTAGTTGCCCACCGCATCACCTCACCGATGCTCTTTGGTGTAAAGGACAACACGGGATTGGGTAACAATGCCGATGAGATTAAGAACGCATACAACCTATTGGACAATGCGGTAATCCGCCCCAAGCAAGAGGAGCTTGCAAGTGGCATTGACAAACTGCTTGCCTACAACAAGGTCAACCTAGATCTGTACTTTAAGACCTTGACTCCTGCTGAGTTTGCAGATGTCAAAGAGGTAGGCGATGAAGTATCTACGGAGGTCGTTGTAGACACCCCCGCTGGAGACGTACAGGAAGAACTCATCCAGAAGGAGGCATCGTACAACGGAGCGCAGATTGCAAGCTCGTTGGATATTATGCGTGCCGTGAGCGAGGGAGTCCTTACACAAGACCAAGCCATCACGTTCCTTGTTCAGATGCTTCAGTTTGAGCCAGAGGTTGCACAGGCCCTTTTTGTAGGTAACTCATCAGCGGTAATCACGCAGATGAAAGCACAGAAAGGAGGAGGGGATAGCCGCCCTTTTCTTCAGGAGGAGCTTGCTGCTGAATTGGTAGCCAAGCTCCAAGAGATTGGAGAAAGTGAAGAAGACCTACTCAAAGAGTTTGAGATGGTCGATGCTGAGCTTGTCGATGATGAGGAGGCGGAGTACGATGTAGAGGCATACCTCAACTCACGCACCGAACTAGCTGCTCAGGATAAGAGCGAGCAGGATACGGAGCGTTACAAGGTACGCTACTTCTACACCATCGGTACCCGTAGAAGCCCTAACGGCTCAAGCCGTGTGCTATGCTCTACGCTGATGAATGCAGCCCGTGTATACCGCAAGGAGGACATCGAGCAGCTAAGCTCTAACGGAGGCGCAGAGGCTCAAGGCAAGCCGTATAGCGTATGGCTCTACAAGGGTGGCGCTAACTGCTACCATCGCTGGGAGCGCAGGGTATACCGCAAGAAGCTAACGAAAGATGGTAAGGTTTGGGGAGGCGGAACGCTAAACGGAACGGACATCATCAACGTAAACGAAGCGGTAAGGCAGGGCTTCAAGCTACCGAAGAACGCCAAAGAGGTAGCCATTGCACCCATTGAATCGGACTACTCTGGCTACACGGCTGAATACGCCCGTGAACACGGGATTCCCAAATAGTCGCAACATCTGATTCTTGAGGTTTATTAGTTATGGCATACGCCCTTTTTGTATCTCCTGACGACATCGTGAAGCGCACGGGTATCTCTGGTAACGTAGACCGTGACCAGATGGTGCAGTTTATTAAGACTGCCCAAGACATCCACATCCAAGCCCTGCTTGGCACGGCCCTTTACGACAAGCTCAAGAACGATGTGCTAGCAAATACGCTTGCTGGCAATTACGCAACTCTGATGAATGAGTATGTCCAAGACGTATTGGTTCACTACACTATGGTGGAGCTGATGCCTTTCTTGGCGTATAAGCTGAGTAATGGTGGTGTATTTAAAAAGCAGAGCGAGAACTCAGAAGGCATCGACAAGAGCGAGCTGGAGTACCTCATCCAAAAGGAGCGAGATACGGCAGAACACTACGGAAGGCGTTTGGTCAGTTACCTGACGTTCTACGGAAGCCTGACTCCTGAATACTACGCCAACCAAAACGGGGAGATGTACCCAACAGACGGCCAATCATTTCACGGATGGTACCTATGAAGTATAATATAAAGAATACCAATGTGCAGAAGCTCAAGGTGTTTTTAAGTAAGAAGAAAAAGAAGTGAGCAACTTGATTTCATGGGGCATCGTTTATTGCTCGACTTGGTTCGGCCAAGTGGATGAAACCACTTTGTCCATCCAGAACGAATCAGCACCCCCATGCTTTGCCCCTGTTAACGAAATCGCTGATGAGTTCGTTGACAGAGTTACTGCCGATGGTGGTGTTGTAGAAGGCTACGATTGCTTGGTAGGGGCATTGCAGGATTTAGGAGAAGACACCTACTACGATATTTTTGATACTTACATCCAGCGTATGACCGATGACGGAGCAACATTGGAGGGAGAAGAATGCTTGATTGACCAACTATTTATTTTGAACTGATGAGCAGTTATTTTGATGAGGCAAGCCTCGTAATGATTCCTTCGGGATACAAAGACCAAAAGGTGTATTCCATCAAGCCTCTGGACGGTGCAGGGGATTTGGCGTTCAGCCGTGCCTCAAGTGCAACCCGTGTTGCAAGTAATGGCCTTATCGAGAAGGTGCGGACTA
>Ga0208147_1000280_pt1 | contig 18592 bp, 35 predicted proteins | sample DEB3_08_DNA_FD_184520 | JGI IMG/M metagenome (GOLD analysis project Ga0208147, IMG submission 184520) | Aqueous microbial communities from the Delaware River and Bay under freshwater to marine salinity gradient to study organic matter... | ecosystem: Environmental > Aquatic > Marine > Coastal ... | reverse complement strand
GATCTCCAGATCGAAGCATTGACTGACTATTCATTGCGCCTGAGTTTTGGTTCATGCGACCGCCTTTAATTGTTGAGGGCTAAGTTCGCCCGTAACATCAAGATTTTGCGGGGTTTCCGGCCCCGCAGGTGTTTGCGGTGCAGGTGCCGCAGCAGCTTGCTGTGCAGCCTGTTCAGCAGCCATCTTTTCAGCCCGTTTAATGTCCTCGATGAGCATTTCCTTCATCGGAACATCCATCAGGTCAATCAGTCGGCTCTTGGTAATTGCACCAGCGTTGAACAGATTAAACGCCAACTCCCGCATATCTTCCATGAAGATCGGGCTATTAGAGTGAGCGTCCACTTTCACTACAAAGTTCGGGGTAAACTGTGCAGCAATAAACTTATTACCATCAGTATCAACATACGCTGTATCGTCATACACCTGCATCATTCGCAGGTAGAGGGTAGCTACTTTCTCCAAGCTATCCTCAACAACCATAGCGCGTTTCTTGGCGCGGCTGGAGCCTAAACGTGCAAGCTGGCTGGCATGGCCTGCTGAACGCACTCCAGTTTCTCCGCGACCTTGCAGCACAGAGACAATGCCAGATGCTTCCTCAAACATCCCGTCGATTGCGCCGATCTCTCGGAACAGGTCGTTGGGGATATTGGGTGAAAACTCTTCCACCTTGGCGTTTGGCATATCTGAAGCAATCATGCCTCCAGCGCGATTCAGGGCAAAGTTCTTTTCATCCAGGATACCCGTAAAGCCCATCATGGCTTTAGGGGGATTTACCTGCTTGTCCAGCAGCTCCAGAATTTGTCCGGTACGCTTGTTCCGCATGTCTTGCAGGAACACCAGTCGCTGCACTTCAGACTGGCCCCAATAGTAGTCGTACTGTGGTGACGGGCAGATTTGCACAAACGGTTGTTCGCCCTTGAGGAAAAGACTTTCCGCAGGACGGTCATAAATAAATACTTGCGGGTCAGCAATGGTGACGCAGATGTAATCATTGATCTCGTCATCAAAAACCCACAACTCATACATTTTTACGGTGGGTTCACCAATGCGCGGCACATAAGTATTTGTGCCAGCAAGACTCATTTGTACGTTACCGTAAATGGTCGGGCTGATTGCAGAGGTTACAAGTCGCTCAACACCTTCTGGATATTCCTTGGTGTTTTGTTCTGCCAATGCAATGCGGCTGATAATGTCATCACGGTTCGGATGCGAGTAAAGGCGAGAATACAACTCGCTCTTTGTCATAAAGTATTCCTGCACCATCGCCTCTTGGCGATCCGTGTACGGGGTATCTTCTCGCAGCACACCAAAGACACCAGGCTCAACCATGTAAGGATGGATGCCATTGCGCCAGATCAGCTTTACAAACGCACTGTTATAACAAAGCGCCCAATTTAGTGCCTGACCAAACACCTGATCTGCATTGCTATTAAGCCAGTAGTCATGCAGCGCCCTGGTCAGGGCGGGAATCATCTTGTGGTAAGACTTTGGTTCAGAAGCGCCGATGTTGATTGAAAACCGCGTCGTATCTGCGGAATACATAAACGCAGATAGCTGGTCAATATGCGGATAAATCTTATTGAAGTGCGCCGGAGATTCGCTTTGCCCTGCACCGTGCAAATAATAAGAGCGCAAGGTTGAGTAATTCGCCATGCGCTCATTTTGTGATACCAAACATTTTTGCAGCAGGTCAGAATAAAAAGCCTGCCGATCAACAGGTTCTTTTGGGATTCTCATTTAATCTTTAGTCCTTCATGGTCGGCCATGTAAGAGCCAACTTTGGGGCCGGTAAGTGATTGCCCACTTCCTTTTACAGCCTGCATACCGGAAACCGTTTCACCATTAACAGGTTTCAGATTGTAGTTTCCGACTTCAGCAGGTGAACCCCAACGCGGAGCAAAAGGATTATTCGGCGTTGCGTAGCGCGGCGGCTGCGCTTCACCTTCTCTGGTTGATTTAATATCACCCATCTTAAAATCCTTTGCCAAACTCTTCAGAGTGCTGTCATTATGCTTGGTTTTGTCGCTTTTTACACCAATAGGCTTCAAAAATACAACAGAAACGTCAGAACAGCCAGCAGGACACACGGCCTGGGTTGATTCAAAAAAACCATGCACAGGGCATTTGTAATCCTTCAAAACAGCCATCTTGCTCTCCTATTTAAGTATTTTCTTATGATTAAATGAGTATTTGTTTACAATTCCAATACGCATCTTTATCTCTCCACCTACACTTTGCAATCCCATGCTTCTAGCCATTGCTGGCCGCTGCTCTTCCCTGCGGTGATACCCAACACTTTTCCTTCCAGCAATATCTCTGCGGGGGCCAGCCTCTCCATTTTCCAGCGCAGTCAGTGCGCGTGACAGTTTCCGCTGCACCGATTCGGTCATTGGCAGCTCCTGCTTGTAAACGCGCCGAAAATGGGTGTAATCAATCTCTGCAAAGTCCGTGAATTGATACATTGTAAATCCACGGTTCCTATTCAGATACATTGCGCTAATTCTGTCAATAATCTGCTGTTTTGTAAGGAATTTCATCAAAAACCCAGTGCTTTTAGGTAACTTGACACCTGTTTCTGCACTTGTTGACCGCTTGCACTGTCATTTTCGTCAGGTTCAACCTGTTTTTTGTCTCTTGTAAGGCGCATTTGGATCAAACGGGGCTGAATTTGCTCTGCATAAGCAGCCGCAGCCAGTGCCGAAGCGATAACGCGATCATCTTTTGCCCTGCCAGCAGCGGCAATCGTGCCGTTATCCCTGACGATACCCTTCATTTCATCAATGCAATCAGTGGAATACACATTGAGCATCCCTCTCTCGAAGTAATCCTTGAGGTAATTTAGCATCCTCTCCTTGCTGGAGTGGGTTGTCACCCAACCAATGCTATTAGATATATTGTAGGTATCGTTTCTACGCCACAAATAGTGCTTCATGTGACTCAAAACATCATGCAGGTGCTTCGCATCCCCGCCTGGCAGTGCTTCAGCCTGCCGTTTCAGGTTACGCATCTCGTTTAGCACGGCCTGACCTGGGCCATTGACCTCAAGATTGAGGGTAGAGTTGACGTAGGCTCCAGCCATGTAACAGATTACCCATGCAAACTGGAAGGTATTGAGTTCGCTGGTGCAAAACTCAGCCACCTGATCCATGCCATCGGCATAGCAGCGATAGACCTGGATGCAGAATCGGTCAGCCCAATCGCTAGAACCGTAAGCAGGATCAGCGCCAATGACGTAGTAGCCCGTTGATACCGGCTCCTCCCATATCTTCAGGGTGGATAGGCGCTCATTGGACTGGATAAGGCTGGTGTCCTGAAAGTTTGCCCCCATCGAGAAGCGGTAGGGAACAAACGCCTCTCGCTTGGCAATCTTCATGGCATCAGTACAACGGGCGGTAGAGAAGAAGCTGGAGCCTGTCATTACGAAGGCATAGTCCTCTGTAGGCGGGAACTCTTGATACATCAGCCCTTCGTCCTTCAGCCCTTCATGGAGCTTCCAGCGCCACCATGCCATCTGCCTGCTATTGACCTCTACGCCATAAATCTTGCGTATGTCTTTAGTCCATTCCTTCTCTTCGGCAGACAGCTTGCCATCCCAATACACCTTATAGATATCGGAATTCGGGTCAGCAGAATAAAACTGGTTACGCCACCATCCTACGAAGATTGCCTTCTGCGTCCTAGCCCGTTTTGCAGTGATCCACATATCATGGAACATATTGAACCCACGGGCAGTTGACTCAAACATATAGTAGCGAAGCGGGTTTGTCTCAGCCAAGGAAGCCAGCAGTGAAGCCAATCCCTCCTCGTCACCCCATGAGCTAGTCTCTGTGCCGTGCAGGAAGGTAATGCCCTTTCCTCGCCCAAGGCCACCCTTGGCGCGAATACCGGCTACCTGATAGAACATACGGCTGCGGTTCTTCAGCACCATCTGATTACGGTTATGGCTCATCAGAGGAATTTTGTATTCCTTCGGCAAGCCATCCATATACATCTGAAGAGTGCTTCTGAACTGTTCCCTGTTCTCTTCCGTATCTGTAGTCAGGGTGCCCTGCATACCAGGATGGATAAAGTGCCAGTAAAGGTCTAGGGCAAGGCTAATGGTCGTAATACCCAACTGCCTGCCCTTCAGCACTACAAAGAAATGTTTATCCTCTGCCAGCCCCCGTGCCACCTCATCCATGACGTAGGTCTGTGTACCAAGCAATTCGTTGCCTAGCACAACCATCCCACGTTCCTTGGACTCAATCTTCAGGTTTTTGCAAAAGGTGTAAAACTTGTCACGATTGAAGTCCATCAGCCCTCATCAGTGCCAGGCTCGTAGCGGAAGTCAATACACCGCTTGAACGCCAGCCGATTGTGTTTGCGACACCAGAGCTTGCACCCCGCAGACTCAGGGTTCCTCAATACAGCTTCTGTGCCAATACTCCAGTAACAGGAGGCGCAACTCACTTGCGGACGATCTGTACCGTCTTGCCCTGCGGCCCATCCTGAGACACCAGCTTGAAACTGGCATCAGCATGGATAGCAACCACCGTATTGCCAAAGACTTCCAGGTTATACCCAACCCCGGTCAGCAGGGACTTAATCTCTTCAGCAGTCTCCTGATACCACTCAAACTGTGTCCATGATTCATACACAATCGGCGGATACTTGCTCTTCTTCAGAAACTCCTCACCTCCCACCAGCACCGGCAACTCAGAACCCTCTACATCCATCTTAATCAACCGCACCGGCTTATCAAACGCCAAATCATCCAGCTTGATGCACTCCACCGCTTCCTTCACCCCACCAGCCTTGGCCTCCTGACTATTTTCCCGCACCTTCGGACTCATACTCCAAGCCCCAATATTCGTATTGGTGTTGTAGTCAGGCATATCAATATCCACACAACCCTTAACACTACTCACCGCCTCGTTGTAAGCATGGACATTATGGCAATGATTCAATGCCACGTTCCCGCACAACTGCTGATACACCACCCGCTGCGGCTCCCAAGCATGTATCTCATACTGCGGATTAGCCTTCGCCATCGGAACCGTCACCGTTCCAATATTGGCACCAATATCCAACACCACCCCACTCTCATACCCACCAGCAATCATCGCGCACAGATTCACCACATCCCACTCATAATGCCCATACAACGCCAGATTCGCACTAATCAAATCCTGACCAGGCCGAACCATCATCCTACCGTGTCTTGTCTCTAAAACGTTCATATTCCCTCCCGTCCTCACTCATCAATAAATACTTCAACTGTTCACGATACATCCCATACCAAGGGTCAGCAGGATCAGCATCCTCCAACATCCTGATTGTTTCAAACACCACCCATCTACCCCTGGCTATCGCAAACTCAGAATACCGCTTTCCCCACTTCTTCGGGTCAACCCAATCCAACTCACTCAACCCGCCATATCCTTACACCATACCCCTCCTTCTTCGCTACAAACTTCATACCGAGCTTTGCACCATTACGTTTATTGTAATTACACATGGCCCCGATCTTCATATCACTCACCATAAAACTATCACCTACATTCATATCACCATACGGGAAGTTATGCTTCCTACGCGCCTTCGGAATCTCTACTCCACTCTCTACGTTATACATCTGCGTCTCCTATTTAGTTATCCAGCAGATTTAGTGTAACACAAAAAGGCAAATTCCTTTGGGGCGGGGAGGGGAGGGAATTCCAGATTTTTTATGTGGCGGGGAGCGGGATGGGGCACGCACGCTCGAAGGCTCAAACCCATTCGCATCGCCACACTCTGCGCCGTCCAGTCCGGCCTTCCCGATGCAATCCATCTATCCGGTGCAAGCTCGCATCCTAGGGCATCCTAGCCAATCGTCGGGCCGGATAACAGATGGCATGGCCAATGCCCCATGCGATTGTAGGGACTATTTAACATAATATAACCCTACGGGCAGTGTGGCAGTATCCCTCAATCCGCGAGCGCTCCCTCATATAGATATAGTCCTACATACCTACAGGCATAAATATTAAGGGCCTTATATATTATATAGGGGCCTTATATCATATATGGCGCTTATCAATAAATTCTACTTATGCTTAGATTAAAACAATCAATGAAAATTGTGTGAACTATGCTTGCGTTCATACGTTCATATATGTATATTGCAAGTGTAGTATCTTTCAATCCTAATGAAAGGGCATTAAATGGACATTGCACAATTAATCACTGATCGCATCATTGGTGAGCTAGAAAAGGGCGCGACACCTTGGGTTAAGCCGTGGCGCACTCTTAAACAAGCGCCAGGTGCGGGGATGCCGTATAACCCTGCATCTAAGACTGTTTACAGGGGTATCAATCATACTTGGTTGAGTATGCAGCCGTATGCAATGCCCTGGTACGTGACATTTAAACAAGCTCAACAGCTAGGCGGTACGGTAAAAGCAGGGGAAAAAGGCACGCCCGTCGTATTCTGGAAAATAGGTAAACGGGAAACCGTTGACGCTACTGGTGACAAAACCACTAGCGCCTATGCCTTGGTAAAAAATTATTGGGTATTCAACGTAGAGCAGTGCGAAGGTATTGAGATACCGGCCTTGCCTGAATTGCCTAAGCCAGAATTCGATCAAAGCCCTGCAGTTATGGGTGTTGTCGATAAATTGGCGTTATCCGGCGGATTAACACATGCCGGCGATTCAGCCTACTACCGTCCCTCGTCGGATGCTATCGTTATGCCACCAATGGCAGCATTCACCAGTGCAGCTAACTATCACGCCACACTTTTACATGAATCTGTACACGCTACAGGGCATAAATCCAGGCTTGATCGGCTAACTCCGGCACGGTTCGGGAGTGAGAATTACGCTTACGAGGAATTAGTCGCTGAATTAGGCGCAGCAATGCTTTGTTGCAAGCTCGGTGTCGATGGCGATCTACGCCATGCCGACTATATCGGATCATGGCTTAAAGCTCTCAAGAATGATAAAAAGTTTATCCTGAGCGCATCGGCAAAAGCTCAAGCGGCAATGGACTGGTTGACAGATACCGATGAACAAGTGGATAGTATGGCAGCCTGATTGTAGCGTATAGGGTATCAATCGGTACCCTATGCGATACCATTCCGGTATCAATCCTAACAAAAGAGGCAATCATGGAAATCAATCTTAAGACTGTAAACGCGCTGGCGAAATACATTGCACCAAAAAGTGATACCCGCTTTTATCTGAACGGCGTACTGATTGAGATCACGGAAAACGGCAGATTCTACGCTGCAACAGACGGGCATAAGCTCGTCGTAATCCGCGAGGCAAGACAGGAAACAGACACGAACGGCCAATGGATTCTGCCGCGTGACGTTATCATGGGTATCAAGCTGCAAAAGTCAGGGCGTACTGTTCTGGAAACCGCAGATCTGGAAACCGATGGGGCAAAGGCTAAACTAGACTATTGCGGTACCGGTACCGTATTTTCCTTTGTTGATGGAAAATTCCCCGATTGGCGTAGGGTTGTCCCGTCGAAAACGTCGGGTGAAGTAGCGCAATTTGACCCAGACCTGCTAGTAGCAGTCCGTGACTGTGCGGCCGCTACTGTTGGCGTAGGCAAATATACCGGCCTTTCTATCTTGCATAATGGCGGTAACGCTTCCCTGTATCAGTGCAATGACCATAATTTCATTGCAGTCATCATGCCCATGCGGATAAACGCGGCCGACGTTTATAAGCCGGTACCGGACGATCTGCACCTATTCTGGGGGCTGTCTAAGCCCCTGCAATCTGTAGCGGCCTAGTGTCCGGCCTGGTGCGCCCTACGGGGTGCACTTGGACGCGCATTAGCGTCATAACCTAACTATGAGGCAATCATGCAATTAAACATAAATGCAGAATGTATCGACGTACGAGATGTTATTGAGCGTGTGGAGAGTCTCGAGGATGTATTGCTTGCCGCATTTAATGAGCAGCAAGTGATTGAATGTGATGACACTGAAACAGATGACCCGATGGATAGTGCTTTTCGGGAATGGTGCAAAGTTACAGTGCATGAAGATGCAATTGAATATCTGTCTTTATGCGAACTGCTTGATGGTCTTTGCGGTAACGGTGGTGATGAACTATGGCGCGGTGAATGGTTCCCTATTACTTTGATATCAGAGGATTACTTCGTTGATTACGTTAAGGAATTGCTTATAGATTGCGGAGATTTGCCGAAAGACATACCGCATTACATTGAAATAGACTGGCAGAAAACGGCAGAAAATATCGCGGTTGATTATTCTGTTATTGATTTCAATGAAAAAACATTCTTTTATAGGTAATTCAATGCTTAACAATATCCTGCAATACCTGGCCGGTATGGTTTGCGCCCTGCTGATCTTGTGGGCTTTCTTTTCTAATATCTGAATGGGTGAACCAATGGAACAGCGGATAGACATCCTACGCGATAAGACTAGCGCCCTGTGCGACAAAGTGGACGAGCTACTGAACCAGGTCGAACGGCTAATGCCGGCGGATTATCCGGCCCTGCTGAACCTGATCAACGATGTTGACGATTGCATTAAGAATGCAAGGGAGGCGCTATGGAAATAGGTAAATATTACAACCATGACCCTAATCACTACCGCTTCAAGCGGTGCATGGATGATTGCGAGGGATTAAGGCCAGAGCGCCGTAGTCGATTGTACGACGCGCTACTGGTTATCTTGGCGATCATCTGTATGTTAGTGATAATGTTGTAAGTAAATGCTAACATAGTTTCAGATACAGAAAAAAATCGGTTTGGGCTGTCCGTACGTACGCGCCTATACGCGCCTATGTTCGAGGCCCTGCCGATGCAACAGCGGCCAATTAAAGGAATCCTATGCTTATTAAATGCCCTGCTTGCTATCAGAAGATCGGCCCCTATGACCGTAGCTGCCCCTGTGGCTGGTCGATCAGCGAATCAATGGCCCCTCCCTCCCATAATTGCGGCTGGCCCGATTGTACGGGCGCTGCTGCCACTAGCGTTATGGCGGCAGGTAAACGGGTGAACCTGTGCATGACGCACTATGCAGAATACCATCGCCGCCAGGCTAACGCGGGTGCGAAGGCTAAAGGACTGAATACCCCTGAGGCTTGTAGGGAATGGCTGAAGCAGAACAAGCTGCGCCCCATGAAGTTTTTGACTTAATTATTTTTCGGTGGCAGAATTCCATTGCCTGTGAAAAAGACAGGTCGCTTCAGCGGTGGAGCGTGGAACACAGAGAAACCATACGCATTGGGTTTCGGTCTTGATGTGCGACATTCTGTGTTCTGCGCCCATCATAACCGCGACCTGAAACCCAAGCCGTATGGTTTTTTCTTTTTCCTAGCTAGTAGCAAACACGGGGGTGAGGCCCGCCCCTCGCGTCGGTAGAGGCGACCAAGCGAATAGACGCTGCATTAAACGGCATGGTGTCCGTTGCTGAGAATATCTCGGCGTTGCAACCGGAAACGAGAGCCTCCCTCAATTTTTGAGGAACCCCACATATATACGTGGGGCCGTTGACTATGTGTGAATGTAGGAGATTAGGAAAAATGATTAGGGTGTTTGTAAATATAGACTTCAAACACAGGGAATCAGCAAAGAGAGCCGGAGCAAAGTGGGATTGGGTTAATAAATCCTGGTATTTTGAAAACTCAATCCCGCCTAGCTTCAGGACAGGTAAGCAGGCTAAGTCATTCGAGCAGCGGTTAGCAGAGGCCAAGCAGAGATATAAAGAAAAAAATAAAGTTTAAAAAAATATATGAATGTAAAAATAGGAACTCAAGAAGCTGTTTACCAAGCGATCAAGTCAGGTAAACGAAGTGCAGATGACATAGCCGAAGCAGTGGGTATTGATAAGCGCCAGGTGTACGGTTGTTTGCGTAGGCTAATCAGCAAAGGATTAGTGGAGAGGTATGAGAAACTTTCTAAAAATACTTTGTTTGAATACAGGCAGAAAAGTAATAAACGGTGTTTGTTGGCGGAACACTGGCGATGATGTTGAGAGATAGATTTTTTTAAACCCGCAGCATCCTAACTAGGGGGAATCATGCAGAAGCATGTGGTCGTGACGAAACAGAGGATACGGAACCATTTAATAACTGGTTTCTTAGCCGGAACTATTACCGCTATGTTTGCCTGGGGATTGTGGTCGTTAAACGCGATTGCAGATCAGGACAAGGTAGCAGCCAGTGAAGCAAGCATTGTGTCTAGTTGCCGACTGCCAGACGTAAATGGGGCGATGACCGTATTTGTCATGGAAGATGGCAAGATGAAGTGCTGGAGGTGGAAATGAGCGAGCCGCTTGATTACAAACTATTGCGGACACCAAAATATATTGCTGCATGGTGTTTCAATGGTGATTGGTCATTTCAGGTAAACACTCAATCAATACCCTGCTGGTTTTACAGAACAATGCAGCGATTGATTCTTGGTATTCATTGGAAAAAGCTATGAACGAGCCGACGATTGATGAACAGATAGTGGCGCTTTCAGAGTGCACTAACGAATACACGCCAACGAACCGCGCCATCCTCGCCAGCCTAGAACGCCTCAAGCGCCTCGACAGCCAGCCGGTGCCGGTGGAGCCAAGCAACGTGGCTATGACGCTGTTTGGAAATCGTAATCTTACGCACGTAGCTGACTACATCGACACCCTGCAATCCGAACTCAAGCGGGTGACGGAGGAACGGGATAACGCAACCACACTCTTAAAACAATGGAAAGAGGAAGGAAATCATTTATTTTGCCAGACCTGCGATTCCTGTGGCATTGATGATTGCTGCCCACCGAACCAATGTTGGCAGACTCGCGCCGAAGCCGCCGAATCCCTCAACAAGCGTCTGGTGGACGCAATACGAAATCTGCGGGATGTTAAAGGCAGACATAACACCGAAATTGCAACGACACGGTTATTTGAACTGCTCAAGGAGGTTAAATGACCTTCCCCGATAAGCTGACAGAGTTACTTGACGCAATCAAAAACGAAGTCAATCCATTCAAGAGATTCTCTTACGTTCAGCAAATGGATGCCCTGCTTGTCAACCACGCCGAAGCTATCAGGGACTTGGTGGTGGCGGCGGAGGAAATACACGCAGAACGTGACGAGCAAGGGAGGACACTTTGCTGCGAAACCCGAGGCGGACACCACGCAAAATGCGAACTAAATAATGCCCTCGCCAAATTGGAGCAACCATGACCAAAGCCGATGAACTGACTGAGCGCATTAAAAACGCCCTTGTTTACGGAACATCACACCCAGAGGCTTACATGACAAAGATTGATGAACTGTGGGAGAAGTATTCCGAAACGATAGGCTTTGGCATTGGAACGCAAGTATGCGTTGACCGTGCCAAATTCCTAGCAGCCCTGACCGAATACGGAGAACACCTCAAGTCCGAGGCGGTTAAGGTGTGCATAAACCTTCCGAATGGCGTAAGCAACATTAACCTAGCACCATATAAAGACTGCGCCGCTGCTATTGAACGGATGGAGATTAAATGACAGACCTTTTAATGCGTAATAATTACGACAATCCTGGCCATGCCTCAGCTATCAATCAACCAATGTCTTACGAAGCGATCTGTGTTCGCTGTGCAGGAATGTTGGGCGGCAAGATTACCGATCAACCCGTACACTGGAGGGTCAAGAAGTGCGACTGCTGCAACATCAAAGAACAGGTGACACACCCTAAAAACTTTATCTGGAGAACTTGATGCAAACCGTTGACATTCTAATGGTTGTTTGTGTTATCGTATTTATTGTGGTTGCTGTATTCCTAACTATGAAGCGAGTTTCCGACAATGACCGTGTTACCCGAATCATGGCCGTTTCCAAGCCTGGAAAGCCTGCAAAGAGCAAGCGCAGCTATACCAAGCGCAGTAACTACTGGAACAGAGAAAGACAAAAAAAGGCTGGAAAGAAAGCCTAAAACAGCAATCAATCTTAACGATATCGAGAGGGCACCCCTATGAGCGACTTTACCCCTGAAGTCAGGAACAAGGCACTTTGGTCTGGTGATGCAAGACGTTTCGTAGAAGGCAGAGGTGGCGAGGTTTACGCTGAGAAGATCGGCCTGAAGGAAATGGATGATCTAAGTGACGTTGAGGCTGTGCAGATGGGCTTGGTGATGCAGGAGCCAATCATGCGCGAGTATGCCAGGCGCAATCGCATTGAGTTCAAGGATGCAGACTATGCGCTCTACCACCCTCGAGAGTCATTCCTTGCAAGCCACTTCGATTACATCAGCGCCGATGGCAAGACGCTGTATGAGGTCAAGAACCTGGGTGTTCACCAGCGCAAGAAGTATGGTGACGATGGTACTGACCAGATCGACATTGGCTACCGTGTACAGTGCTTGCATGAGGCTACCGTGCATCAGATTGAGTCTGTAGTGCTGGTGGTCTGCTTTGGTGGGCAGGAGATCGTAGGCTATCCGCAGACGTTCAGCCCAGACATGATGGGCATCCATATTAAGGAAATGGCTGAGTTCTGGGGGCGCATCCAGGCACGTAGCTTTGACCCCGATACGATGGGTGATGCTGCCAAGCTGGTGTATCGGCAGGACAATGGCACCAACCTGATTGCTACTCAGGAGCTTGAGCATGACTGTATGCGTCTGGCTGCAATCAAGGCGCAAATCAGCGCACTGGAGAAGGATGAAGCGACCCTGCAAAAGCGTATTCAGGGATACATGATGGAATCAGGCCAGTTGGTTAGCGTTGACGGAACCGTGCTGGCAACATGGAAAACATCGAAACCAAGTAAACGGTTTTCACAAGAGTTGTTTAAGAACGCAATGCCTGATATATTTAATAACTTCGTAGTAGAACAGCAAGGTAGTCGTAGGTTTTTAGTTAAGTAGTTATCCGATTCCTAATTAAAGAGAGGCTATCATGGAAAATGTAGTATCCATTGCGCCACAGGGCGCAGTCCTAGACCCCAAGATTCAAGATTCAATCGTCCTTCGTGGCGATCTATCCGGCCTGTCAGAAGGCCAGAAGCGCGATTACTACCTGTATCGCTGCAAGCAGGTAGGTCTTGATCCGGCTGCCAAGCCGTTCGACCTGCTGACCCTGAACGGGAAGCAGATTCTGTACGCTAATGCAGGGGCTACACAACAGCTTTGCAGTATCCATAAGCTGTCCACACAGATTACCCACAGGGAGCGCGTAGATGGCATCTACGTTGTGTCCGTGCGCTGCACTGGTGCCGACGGTAGGGTGAGCGAGAACCAGGGCGCTGTGGACGTTTCTAGCCTGTCTGGTGAGCGTTTGGCTAATGCCTACCTCAAGGCTACTACCAAGGCTATCCGCCGTTCCGTGCTTGCACATTGTGGACTAGGCATGATGGACGAAATGGAAGTCGAGACTATTCCAGAGGCAAGGCGTACGCCGATGGTTGCCATTGAGGAAACCAAGCCTACCCAAGCCCCTGCTGGCATTGTGTTTATGGTGCCAGGCGCAAAGGATGCCTATGCCAAGTATCCGAATAACGAGGAATGGGTTGCTGGCTATCTGGACATGGCTGGCAAGATTGCCGGTAGCAAGAAGTTTTCTGCTGCCGAGAAAGAAGCAAAGCTCAATGCCTTGGCGGAAGTCAATAGTTTCATCATGGAAACAATCTCTGCCGAAAGCAAGGTGCTGTTTGAGGTAATGGAGCGCGGTATTGCCAAGGTGCTTGCCGACATTAAGGGAGGAAACGATGAGCCAAAACAATGAAATCCTCTCTTACATGGCGAAGGGCAATGCAATTACGCCGATGGATGCACTGAAGAAGTTTGGCTGCTTCAGGCTGGCATCCAGGATCAATGACTTACGCAATGATGGTCATAAGATTCACAAGGTGATGAAAGAGCGTAACGGCAAGCGGTTTGCATCCTACTATCTCATCGAGAGGGCAAAATGAAACTCAAGACGGTTTATCTTAACTACAACAAATACAAAAAAGAATATACGGGAACAATAAGTTTTGAAGATGATGGCGATGAGGTCTGCTTTACCTTAACTGAGGCAGAGGCGTCCGACCTGTCTTATACGTTCCGTGATCGCTTAATCGTTTTCAAGGATCGTTTCAAAACTTTTGCAGATAAAATCGAACAATCAACCAAGGAATAACATGGAACGCGAACGCAAGGAAGGAACAGGAGTACTGCTAACCAATCAGCGGAAGAAGGGTGCTGGCCCTGATTGGAAGGGAGAAATGCGCGTAGAACGTGCCTACGCTGCCGGAGAGATCATCAAGCTGGCAGGATGGACTAAGGAGTCAGCCGTAGGTGTTTTGATTAGCCTGAAGGAAGATAACTGGAGGCCAGCGCAGGAGAACAATGGTAACGTCAATCCTATCCCTGCTAAACGCATTGACGATCAGGATATCCCTTTTAATTAGAACTGGTCTATAATGGTCGCGTTACCCTGCACAGGAGCGAGGCATGACCAGTTCAAAAAAATGTTTCAAGTGCGAGTCCGTCAAGCCATTAACCGAATTTTATAAGCACAAGAAAATGGCTGACGGACACCTTAACAAATGCAAGACATGCACAAAATCTGACGTTACAAAACATCGGGATGAAAACATTGATCGCATCAGAAAATATGACCGTCAAAGAGCAAAACTTGCTCACCGCATTAAATTGCGTACCGATGTTAATAGGGCTTGGAGGGCAGAAGATACTCGCAGGCAAACTGCCCACAATGCAGTTAGAAGGGCAATTATCAAAGGATCAATTATTAAATCGCCATGCGTTAAATGCGGAAATGAAAAATCTCTTGCTCACCATGAAGATTACGGAAAACCTTTAGACATAGTTTGGCTATGTCAGGTTTGCCATAAAAAAAGGCATAAAGAAATGAAAGCTATTTTCTGATGTCTAAGCTATCCAGGCAGCGTGGGGCAGGCTACGAGCGAGAGATTGCCGCTGAAATCTTTGAGGTCACAGGCCACAAAGTCAGGCGCAATCTCAACCAGTATCAGGTCAAGGATGAAGGCGACCTGCTGCTAGGCCAGTTCCTGCTGGAATGCAAGCGCCGCCGTAAGATAGCAGTCTATGAATGGATGGATCAGGCAGAGCGTTCATGCAAGCCAAACCAGACCCCCGTGGTAATTATGAGGGCTGATGGAGAGAAATCGCTTGCAGTTATGCGCTGGCCTGATTTGCTGAAGTTAATCAATGGCGAGGTTTTGCCCCCGCAGTCGCAAGCGGAATCTGGCGCAATGCCGGATAGTTAGGACGTTGACGGGGCGCACGTTTGCGACACGCCCCACCTACAACTAGAGGACACTATGGCTAAGATATTGCCGATTACAAGACAAAGAATAGAGCAAAAAATTGAGCGCGTAACTGAATCTGGATGCTGGATTTGGATGGGTGCCACTCAGGTAAGAGGATATGGAGAAATAATTTCTCATAACAGAAAACTTCTGGCGCATAGAGCATCATACGAGACTTTTGTTGGGCCTATACCAAAAGGAATGTATGTTTGTCATATCTGCGACAACGTTTATTGCGTTAATCCATCCCATCTTTTTCTTGGAACGCAAAAACAAAATCTTGAGGACATGGCTAAAAAAGGCCGCAGCACTAAAGGAGAGAAAAATCCAATGGCAAAATTAAATAAATCTACTGTTCAATGTATTCGTTCTGAAATAGAAAAAGGAAAATCTGATTTAGAGCTTTCTGATTGCTGGAATGTTTGTCGTCAAACAATAAGCAACATAAGAACGCGGAGGACTTGGAAAAATGTCTAAAAATAAAGGAAAAAAAATATTTATAGGTTCGCCTATGTACGGAGGCCAATGCACAGGCGTTTATGTGCAATCGTTGCTTGGTCTGGTCGGCGCTTTGACACAGGCAGAGCATCAAACCATCTGTAATTTCATGTTCAATGAAAGTCTTATCCAGAGGGCAAGGAACAACCTGGCTTACCAGTTCCTGAAGGGTGACGCTGATTACCTGTTCTGGATCGACGCTGACATCAAGTTCCGGCCACAAGACGTTATCAAGATGCTGGAAGCAGACGTTGACCTGATTGGCGGCCTGTATCCGAAGAAGGAAATTAACTGGCAGTCTGTCAGGGATGCAGTCAGCAAAGGCAAGGATAACCTGCAAAACTTTACCGGCAGCTTTGTAGTCAACACTGTTGGCTATAAAGACAATCTGATTGTTCCGGTAGATCAGCCACTGGAGGTCTATGCCATTGGCACGGGCTTTATGCTGGTCAAGCGCAAGGTGTTTGAGGAAATGCGTGAATACACTGACCAGTACTCAAATGACATGAGCCACATGCCAGCAGGGGAGAAGATTTATAACTTCTTCCAGGTGCCGGTCTGCCCTGAAACAAATCGTTTGCTGTCAGAAGATTACTTCTTCTGCAAGCATTACCGAGATCATGGCGGAAAGGTATATGCGGCTCCTTGGTGCCAGCTTGGACACATGGGTACCTATCTGTTCGAGGGTCAACTTGTATCTACTGAGGAGCCGTGCAATGTCTGACGGTGCTGATTGGCAGCAGCAGGCACAGCTTGAGGAGGAGCGCCTGCAAGACCTTATGGAGATTCTGGAGCGCGTAAGGACAGGCACTACTACCGAAGAGGATGCAAGTATTCTGGCGGCAGAGTTAAGGATCGTGGCATAAAAAAACCCCCGCACACAGCGGGGGCAAAGGACGCGAGGGGAGAGTCTCGCGGGAGGACACTTAGCGTTTCTTGGCAGTTCTGGCAGATTGTCTAAAAGCCTTGGCAGTCAAGCCAGCGCCACGGCTTACAGGCAGTTTCTCGCCACGCCCAATAGACAGGCTTACAGACTTCTTAGGCATATGGTCTGGTTCCTTGCTTATCAATAATCAGTCTGGAGTTTCTCGGCTGCGCTCCAGGCAGGCTAGGCACAGAGATATGTGTCCATGAATCAAACTCAAGGATGATCTGGTCAAACGGTACATTTGCCGCAATGCAGGCTTCTACTACCTCACGGGGCTTCATGCCTGGCACACGAATATCCGCAGCACAGCCTAGCCGGTGCTGGCTGGTATCCTTGCTGCCAACAGAGTCGTTCACCTGCTTTGACCGGAAGCCACTGTTAATCATCACTGGCTTGCCGCCCACCGCAGTCTTAACCTGCTGCATCAAGGCGGCAAGGCGCTTCAGGTTCTCAATCTCTTGCTCATTGGGCGTATTATCCCAGCCGTTGCGGTCAGCAGCCTCGGAGCGCGTCAGTTCCTCAAGGGTAAAGTTGGCGGAGAGCGGAGTGGTCATTATTGAGCCTGATATTAAAGATTAGAGCCTTTTCGCAAATTATCTATTGCGGGGATTATTTGCAAATTTTCAAATTCGTGTTTACCGCCTTTTGATAACGGTATTATATGGTCAACATGGAACCTTTCACCTAAAGACATAGCTGTATAAAAGTCTCTAAGCGCATAGACCTGAATAATATTTTTGTCAGTTTCTACGCGAATAAGACTTCTTCGTTTTGCGTTATCAGATAATATTCTCGCTTTGTTTCGCAGCCTGTCATTGCGCTTCCACTTTGCAATTTTTTCTGGGTTGCAAACTCTGTATTTTCTATTTCTTTCAAGTTTCTTGTCGTAGTTTTTCTGCACACTTCGCTTAACAGCGTCCCTATGCGCTTGAGGATTTAGTTTCCTGCGCTCTTTCATTATTTTTGCATAGCAAGATTTGCATCTTCCTTGACGGCCGTCTTTTAGTCTTGAATCAGGACTAAACATGATTAACGGTTTATCAAAACCGCAAGATAGGCATTTCTTCATTGCTTTTTACGCATATCTACTATTTTTTCCATCGTCCTGCCACCAAAATAAAACGACATGATGACCATTCCCCAAGTTCCAAGAAGCTCGACATAGTTGTTGTTGACCTCAATATCCCATGCAGACATCAGGCCGAATACGGTATAAGTGACGAGGATGAACACAAGGGTCATGGGCCGAATGTTCTTCGACAGCCAGCTATCGCTGCCCATGTCAGCCTTCAGGCGCTCGGTAAGCTCATGCTGCTCGGTTACATCTGCGTTCAGTTGAGCAAGCTCTCCGTTTTGCTGCATTTCCAGCAGTTTCAATTTTGCCTGTTCCGCAGCCTGTGCATCAGGGAAGAACTTGTCGATAAGTTTGGCACCGACAGAAAGAAGTGCTGGGATAGGAATCATTTCATTTCACCATTTTTGCTGCCGCTTGGTTAAGTACCACTTTCATAGAATTTATATCGGCAGGTGCCTTTTTAAACCCTACGCTAATGTATCCAACCAGCTTGCCGATTTCAGGCGGTATGGAACCTCGGCATACAAAAGTTACTTCATTCTTCACAAACCATTCGCCTACCTTTGAGGAAGGCTTGAAATCCTCGCACAGAACTTCACCATTCAGCATGGCGACTACTGCCTTGTTCCTGCCGGGGCTTTCATTAAATATACTGCTGACCGTTCCTTCGACAGATTTATTCCTGCCGTTTTTGTCTACAGCCAATATGGTAGTTCTTTTGTTAATCATCAGATTGGCTTGGTGAACAACTGCAACTTCACCGCCGGATTCATTGATTAACGCATTGGATATATCAATAAGTTCAGACTCAGACTTTAAAGACGCCAGCTTATCGTTGGCAGTAATCGCAG
>Ga0208147_1000277_pt1 | contig 18744 bp, 21 predicted proteins | sample DEB3_08_DNA_FD_184520 | JGI IMG/M metagenome (GOLD analysis project Ga0208147, IMG submission 184520) | Aqueous microbial communities from the Delaware River and Bay under freshwater to marine salinity gradient to study organic matter... | ecosystem: Environmental > Aquatic > Marine > Coastal ... | reverse complement strand
CGCTGCAGGACCAGCAGCGCTACACCAACGATCGCGACGAGGCGACCGCCGGCTTCCGCGCCCTGAAGTACGTCGATGCCGACGTGATCTTCGACAGCAACAGCAACTTCTCGACCACCGCCGAGAAAATGTACTTCCTGAACACGGACTATCTGGGCCTCGTCGTTCACCGCGACGCCAACTGGTCGCAGATGGACGACAAGGTCTCCGTCAACCAGGACGCCGTCGTCATCCCGATGCTCTGGATGGGCAACCTCGTCTGCTCGAACCGCGCGCTGCAGGGCATCCTGCTCGACGCCTCCTAAGCGAACGGAAAGGAGAACAACACCATGTCTCAGCTTATCGGCGCGGATATCACCGCAACTTACGACTCGACGCAGCTCATGCTGCAGGGGCCGGCGAACGTCGGCGACCACTACGAAGCCTCCGATGGCAAGGTCTACAAGTTCGTCCAGTACGACACTGGCGCGGGTCCTGTGGCCGCTGTCTCTGGCAACGTCTGCTACTATTACGCGCCCTCGGGCACGTCGGCAGGCGCTACCACGGTCGTCACGTCGGACCTGTCCGACTCGGCCGGCCTTGGCGCGGGCGTTCTCCAGTCGGCCCCGGCCGATGGGGAGTACTGCTGGATTCAGATCAAGGGTCCGGCGACGCTCAACACCGCTCTCACGGCGGGCGCGGACGGCAATGCACTCACTGCGGTTGGCGCGACGGACGGCACGCTCGACGTGTCCGCCGCCGTGACCGATGCCGTCGTGGCCTACGCGGTCGATGCCTCGGCAAAGATCGTGATGTGCGACTTCCCGTACTAACCGGGACGGGTGGGGGCTTCGGCTCCCACCCTTTCTTTTCATAAACGCAGGAGCCCCAATGTTCGACGCCAAGCAGGAAGACCGCAACGACCTCGCGGTAGTGCCCTTCAAGTTCTGGGTGAATCACGTCGAGAACGGGGATGGCGTGCTGGAGGCCGTCCACTGGGCAAGCTGGGGCAAGCGCGGATACGCCAATTGGGAAAAGTCCGAGAAGGTTTCCCGGCTGATCAAGGACGCCAAGGCCATGCGCGGACGGCCCGATGCGCAGCCCTGCGTGTGGGACGCCCTGGAGCCCCACTACAACCGCTGGAAGGATGGGCTTGAAGCCCAGACCGATGGCTATGCACTGGAAGGCTGGGCGGGCGGCATCACCGCCGGTCAGATCGCCAAGTGCAAGTCGATCCACGTCTATTCGGTGGAGGATCTCGCCCGGCTGACCGACGAGAACATCCAGAAGCTCGGCCCGGACGGCCCGAAGCTGCGCGACAACGCCAAGGCTTTCGTCGCCTCCCTGAACGGTGAGGGCGCCAAGCTCGCCAAGGAAAACGCCGCCATGCGCGCCGAACTGGACCGCCTGCGTGCCGAGCAGGAAGAGGACCGCAAGGCCATGCGCGAGTTCATGGCAAAGCACCAGATCGAGCCGCCGCAGATGCCCGCCGACGTTGCCGGCACCGCTGCGGCCCCTGTGCCCCCGGCGTCCCGGAGAAAGGCTGCGTGATGGACGAAACCCCACGTCAACGGCTGGCCCGATTGGTGGCAGGCATTCCTGCCAATTCCTCACCGATGCCGAATTATGCAGTCGGCGCCAATCCGAACGTGGCGCCTATGCCCAATGCGGCAACGGCAGGAACCGTACCGGCATCCCGGATGCCGAACTTTGCGGAACCCGGAAGTTCGTCCGCGTATCTCCCGCCGATGAAGCTGCCGCAGGCTCCGGGCGCCGCGCGCAACCCCTTTGACTTCCTGCCGCCTTACACTGGGTTGCGGAACGAAAAGACGATGGCGCTCCCTGCCTTTGAGCAACCCGGCGGATCGCTGCCGATGGATCGCTACATGGCGCCGGCACAGCCGCCCGCGCCGCAACCCGCGCCCGCTCCCGCGCTACCGTCGATTACGGTCCCGCCAGCAGTCGGCGGGCAGGGATGGGGAGGGCCGGAACCCGCGCCCGGCACCATGCCTGAACTTCAGAATCAGCCGGTCGAAATCGACCCGCGATACCTGCCTGAACAGTGGCGCGGCGCCTTCAACGGATGGTGGAAGTCTTGACCCTGCTGACCATGATCACGAACGTCTGCCGCCGGGTAGGCGAGCCGGTTCCCAATGTCGTGGTCACGTCAACCGATGCGACCGTGCAGCAGATGCTTTCCTTCGCCAACGAGGAAGGCACGGAGCTGATGAAGTACGGCGACTGGCGGAAGCTGCGGAAGCAGAAGATATTCCTGACGCTCAACCAGGAGGAACAGACGGGCATGGTCCCGTCCGACCTTGGCAAGTGGCTGGACGAGTCCTTCTGGAACCGCTCGGCCCGTCGCCCGCTCTGGGGGCCGATCGATCCGCAGCTATGGCAGGCATGGAAGGCGTTTCAGACCTTCCCCGTCATGGATGTGTTCTACATGGAAGGGGATAACATCCTCGTCCAGCCGATCCCCGAGGCCAACGAGACGTTTGCCTTTGCCTACACGTCGAACCTGTGGTGCCAGTCTGCAGCCGGGGTGAAGCAGTCGGAATGGCTGGCGGACGACGACACGGGCATTTTGAGCGAGCGCGTGATGACGCTCGCCATCATGTACCGATACCTCCAGGCACGCGGCCTTGCCTACGAATCGGCCTACGAGCAGTTCGACATCCAGCGCCGGCAGGAACTTGCACAGGACAGCCCGCGCAGCACGCAGAGCTTTGCCAACGCCAACAGCTGGTGGGCACGCCGGCCTGGCATCGTGGTCTCTGAAGGGAATTGGCCCGTCTGATGGCCTACATCGCGCCCATTCGCATGCAGAAGCCCCGGCCGCGTGGCCCGGTCATGGGGACGACGCAGATCCCGGCCTCCACGCGGGGCCTCAACCTGCGCGACGGCATCGCCTCGATGAAGCCGGCGGACGCGCTGATCCTCGACAACATGTTTCCCGAGGCGACCTATTTGCGCGTCCGGGGCGGCACCGCCGTTCACGCAACCGGCATGAATGGCTCCGTGCAGAGCGTCATGGAATGGGCGGGACCCTCCAGCCGCAAGCTGTTTGCGGCCACCCCAACGGACATTTACGAGATCACCGTCGCGGGCGCCGTGGGAGCGCCGGCCGTCTCGACGTTGGGCTCGGGCTATTGGCAGACTACGATGATGACCACGCCGGCCGGGCATTTCCTCGTGCTGGCGAATGGTGTGGATTCGGTCCGCAACTACGACGGCACGTCGTGGACCACCCCGGCCATAACCAACGTCACGAGTTCGACCCTCAATTTCCCGTGCCTGCACAAGTCGCGCCTGTGGTTCGTTCAGAACAACTCGACCAAGGCTTGGTACCTGCCCACGGCCAGCATTGCCGGGGCGGCGGCCGGGTTCGAGTTGGGCGAGGCCTTCACCGATGGCGGCAAGCTGATTGCCATTGGTGCCGTAAGCCGGGACGGTGGATCGGGCTCGGACGACTATCTGGCCTTCGTTAGCAGCCATGGGCAGGTCGTGGTCTATCAGGGCGACGATCCGGCCTCAGCCAATACCTGGGCGCTGGTGGGCGTCTACAACGGCGCCCCGCCCATCGGTAACCGCAGCACGGCCAGCATCGGGGGAGACCTTGCCATCGTGACGGACTCGGCCGTGGTGAGCACCCGGCAGTTGATGGCCGGCGGTCAGGCCACGGCAACGCGCGAGTCGATCACCAACCGCATCGACCAGGGCATCTTGGAGGCTTTCGTCAGCTACGGCGCCCTTACCGGCTGGTCGATGGCAGCCTATCCCCGGTCGCGTCTGGCGCTGATCAACGTGCCGACCTCGGCCACCACGGCGTTTCAGTTCGTGGTGAACACCCAGACCGGCGCGTGGTGTACCTACGGCAAGAGCGCGTCGCCGCTCAACGCGACCTGCTGGGGAATCTTCAACGAAGACCCCTATTACGGGCGCAGTGACGGCACGGTGTACAAGGCCGAAACGGGTTACTCCGACAGTTCTGCCGGCATCACGTGGCAGGTCAAGACCAGTTTCCAGACCTACGGCCGGGGTGGGGCACTATCGCGCCTGACCATGATCCGGCCGCTGTTCACGGCGGGCGGGCAGGTGGTCCCGGCTATCCGCATGAACGTGGACTATCGCAACGACCAGCCGCTTTCGACGGACGCTTTCCCCATGCAGGCGGGCGCACAGGGTGGGGTTTGGGATGTCTCGGAATGGGACGTGGGCCTGTGGGGCGACAACTCAGCGCCCTATAACAACTGGTACGCGGCCACGGGTATCGGGACCACGGCATCGGTCCACATGGGCGGCCAGACCAACGGGATTCAGGTCATCCTGAACGCCTGGGACCTCAAGTTCGAGATCGGCCAGCGGGTGGCGCTCTGATGGCGATTACCCCGATCTTCCAGCCCAGCGAGGAGCTTTACCGGAGGGCCGTTGACGCGGTTCTGACGGGGGCGGGGATGGACGGCGCGGGCGGCTTCACGTCGCTGAAGCTGACGCCCATCACCACGGCCGAGAAGGACGCCCTGACCGATATCGAGGGGCGGATCGTCTACGACAGCGACCTTGGAAAGCTCTGTGTCGGCACGGCCGGCGGTTGGGAAACCATTACATCCACATGATCGCAATGGTAGAATACAGCATGAACGATTGCATCCTCTGGACGGGCACAATCCACCACACCGGATACGGGGTGTTCACTCGGAATTACAAACAGGTGCAGGCACACCGGGACGCATACGAGCGGGCTCACGGGCCAATCCCCGAGGGCATGCGCGTATGCCACACCTGCGATAACCCGCCATGCGTTAACCCGAAGCACCTATTTGTCGGGACAGACGCGGAGAATGCCGCCGATAAGGTTCGAAAGGGCCGCCACTCGCGAGGCGATGCCCATGCTGCGACGCTCCCGCACGGCGAGGACAATTTCAACGCCAAGCTGACGGAAGACAATGTGCGATTGATTCGTTCCAGCCCAATGTCGGGCTACAAGCTAGCGAAGATGCTCGGCATATCGGGTGCAAACGTTTCACGTATCCGGCGTGGCAAGATGTGGAAGCATATTGCATGACCACCAAGCACACGTTGCTTTTTGGCTATGACGCGCAGCTTCTTCCGTGGGTTGAAAAGCGCATACCCTGGGTAACGGCAAACCCCAGCATGAAGACGGTTGGCGTGGCCGATGGCGATACAGCGGACGCCAAACTGCTGGCCGTGGCCGTATATCACAACTTCATGGCTCCCATGAAGGTGCGCGGGGAGACTTGGTACAACTCCGTCGAAATGACATTTGCCGCCTCGTCGCCACGCTTCGCGACCCGGCGCACCATCACAAATCTATTGAAAATACCCTTTGATCAGTACAAAGTAGAGCAAGTCTTCGTTTCCATTCCCTCCATCAACAAACACGCGATTGAGTTTGTGAAAGGGATTGGATTCACGCCTCGGGGCACGCTTTCCCGGTTCTATTCCAAAAGCGTGCATGCCTGCGTTTTCGGACTCCACCGAAACACTTTCAAGAGCCGCGACTTCCTGAGAGGGAAAAGAGCGCTCGTGAAATGCAGTAGGCCACAGCCGCATGGGCAGCAAGAGCGCCTCGACTCCGCAGTCGCCTGACCCCGCCTACGTCAGCCAGCAGCAGACGCAAAGCAACGTCAACACGGCGGTTGCAAACGGCTACCTGAACCGGGTCAACCAGTACGGCCCGACCGGCTCCAAGACCTACGACATTCGCGGGACGCAGAACGTGGGTGGCGTCGAGGTTCCCCTGTGGAACGAGACCACCCAGCTCAGCCCCGAACAGCAGCGCATCTACGACAGCCAGACCAAGCTGACGCAGGGCACATCTGACCTTGCAAACCAGTATGTCGGCCGCATCGGCGAAGCGACCGCTAACCCCTATAGCTACGACGGTCTTGCCCCGGCGCCGCAGTACAACGAGGCATACCGCCAGCAGCAGCGCGACGCGATCATCCAGCGCAACCAGCCGCAGATGCAGCGCGACCAGGAGGCGCTGAACCAGCGGCTTGCCAACCAGGGCATTTCCCTCGGCTCCGAGGCATGGCGCGCGGCACAGGACGACTACAACCGCGCCCGCAACGATTTCAGGCTCGGCGCTGACATTCAGGCGGGATCGTCGGCGGCCCAGCAGTACGGGCTGGAGGCGAACACCCGCGATCGTGCAATCCAGGAGATGACCAACCTCCGGACCCAGCCCATCAACGAGGTCGCGACCCTGTTGGGGACGGGCACGGGCGTGCAGTCGCCGCAGTTCTCGCAGGTGGCACAGACGCAGGTCGCACCGACCGATGTCTCGGGCAACTACTGGAATCAGTATCAAGGGCAGGTTGCCCAACAGCAACTGCAGAACCAGCAGAACAACGCCACGCAGGGCGGGTTGTTTGGTTTGGGCGGCTCTCTGATTTCGGCTGGGGGGATGTTCCTGTGAACCCTCTAGCCACACTTGACCTTGTATTTGACGCCAAGCGATTCGCAGATGAATTGCGCGTCATAGATCATGGTGTCGGCCTGCGGCTTCTCGCGGAACATGACCACCGTGTTATTGGCGGTCGGGAAGGTCCAGGCATAGGCGGACCCGGGCGTCGTGAAGGTGTTTGCGGTGCCGTAGACCGTGTTTCCGTAAATCGACGCGCTGCCTGTGGTGGTGCTGTAGCCGGGCGTGGTGATGACGCCGCCGGGATTGGCGCGGACGGCTGCGGAAGCAAATCCGAAGTATCTGTATCCGGTCTTGAGCGTGAGTTCGGCGCTCCGGAGCAGGGCAAAGTCCTGTGTCCGCTCCTGCGTGGTGTAGCCGTTCCCGGTGAACGAGACGCGCCAGACGTTAGGCGAAAGCTGGGTCTCTTCGTATCCGCCAGTCAGGCCGCTCGGGCCGTACCCGGTGCTGCAACCCGCAAGGGTTGCCAGCAGAATCACCATGAATAGCCGCATCGTGTTTCCTCCTGCCCCGGCCGGGAATATCGCGCTGCAATTCTCTGGTGGCAAGGACAGCCTCGCGCTCGCCTATCTGTTGCGCCCCTATTGGGACCGCTTGACGTTCTATCACGTTGATACCGGGGACCTGCTTCCAGAGGTGCGGGAGATCGTGGACGGCGTCGAGGCCGTGGTGCCGGCGTTCGTGAGGATCGAGACCCTCGCGGCGGACTGGCACACCCGGTTCGGCCTTCCAAGCGATTTGGTCCCGACCACATGCACGCCGGCCGGGCTGGCGATCGGCGCAGGCTCTCGCCGCATTGTTGACCGTTTCGACTGCTGCGCGTCCAACATCATGGCGCCGATGCACGCGCGCATGGCGGCCGATGGCGTTGGCCTCGTGATCCGGGGAACCAAGCGCGCCGACCTGCCGCGCTTGCCTGCAGAAAATGGCCCCACGGGCATGGGCTATGACCTGTGGCTTCCCCTGCTGGAATGGTCCGACGCGGACGTGTTCGCCTATCTCCGCGAGGTCGGTGCCCCGATCTGTCGTGTCTATGAGAACGGCGTCCAGTCGCCTGAGTGCGCAACGTGTCCGGCTTGGTGGAGCGAGGGCCGCGCGGCCTATCTCGCCAAGCATCACCCCGACCTGAACGCGGCTTATCGGAGCAAGCTCGGCTTGGTGGCCGCCGAGATTGCTCCCTTGTGGGCTCATCTGCAGCGCGAGGTTTCCGCATGACCATTATGCCGGAAGACAACCTTGCTTACACGTTGTCGGGCGTCGGGCGTCGCAAGGACCCCTACGAAACGCGCCGTATCTTCGCTCAAAAGCTCATCGCGCAAGGCAGCGATACCAGCCCGGTCCAATCCCCCTGGCAGGGAGTAGGACGCCTCGCACAGGCACTTGCTGGTGCCTATGGCATGTATAAGGCCGACACCGACGAGAAGAAGGCCGGGGAGGACCGGAACACCAAGCTGGCCGCCGTGATGGCCGAGCCGGACCCGCAGAAGCGCATTGGGCTCATCAACGCGCTCGACCCGGAGTTGGGCGTTCGTCTGACAGGGCAGCTTGCCGTCGAACAGGCCAAGCTGAAGCAGCAGCGCGATGGGCTGGTCGAGGTAGGCAAAAACTACGGCTACACGCCATCGGGAGTTTCTGGGCCTACCGGCCCTATGGGTTCCGGGCCGCCACTGCCGCAGGGCCAGCCCAATGCCTCGGGCTTCAACAACAATCTCGGGAACATCCGCGCGAGCAACGCGCCGTTTGCCGACAAGGGCGCCCCGCACAACGGGTTCGAAACGTTCAACACTCCGCAGGCTGGCGCCAACGCCATGGTGCAGAACTTTGGCGCCTACGTGAAGCAGAACCCCGGAATCACGGTTGCGCAGGCCATTTCGAAGTGGGCGCCGCCGAACGAAAACGACACGAACCTGTATATCCGGCAGGTCGCTGAAGGCACGGGCATCAATCCGGGCATGACGCTTGCCGAGCTTCAGCAGGACCCGGTCGCCTTCGCCCAGCTTCTCGACGCCATGACGCGCAAGGAGAAGGGCGGACTGCCGCCGGGCGTCACGGCCGACACGTTCGTCAACGCCACCACGCCGCGCGGCGCTACAGGAGCGCCCGCCCCGCTGCAAATCAACATGCCGCAGGGCTCGGCTGATGGCGTTGGCATGCCGCCGGCACCCTCTCCGCAGGGCGTGCAGGGGCCGACGATGATGGCCCCGCCCCAGATCCCCCAGCGCATGACCGTTCAGGACATGCCGCAGGAGATGAAGCAGCAGTTCGTCCAGCGCCTTGTGCGTGGCGGTTACGGCACCGGGCCGGAAGCCGAGACGCGCATGGTTCAGGACATGCAGCGCACGCTCGACCTGTCGTTCGAGAACCAAAAGCTCGAATATGAGCGCCTGTCGCGCGACTACGACTATCAGCGCCAGAGGGCAGACAAGGGCGCCGACCGCAAGGCGGAGCGCGACGAAAAGGCCCCGCAGCAGCAGTTCGACAACTCGAACAAGCTCCGTGACGAGTTCAACGGCTCCAAGGTGGTTCAGAACTACCGCGAAGTCACGCCGATCATGGAGAGCATGAAGGAGGCCCAGCAGCGCCCGTCGCGCGCGGCCGACCTGAACATGGTCTATGCGCTCGCCAAGATCATGGACCCTGGCTCTGTCGTCCGAGAGGGCGAGATGGTCATGGTCAACAACACGCAGGGCATCGGCGACCGTCTGGCCGGCTACATCCAGTCGCTTAACGGGGGTGCCATGCTCACGCCCGAGGCGCGGCAGCGCATCATCGAGGAAGCGCAGTCTCGCTACAAGGGCCTGGAGCAGAGCTACAAGGCGCTGGAGGACCATTACGGCGGCATGGCGGACCGGTTCAACCTGCGACGCGAGGACGTGATCGTCCCCATCCGCAAGCCGGCAGCCAATGCGCCCACGTCTCCCGAAGACCTCAAGAAGAAATACGGGCTTGAGTGATGGCTGACACCGATCGCATCAAGCGCAACATCGGGAAGATGATCGACGCCGGAGCGCCGGAGGCCGACATCGACGCCTACTTGTCCAGCGAGGGGTTCAAGTCGGCTGAGGATTTCCGCACCGGCAAGCGAGCAGCGGCACCAGCACAGGCGCAAGGCCGCTCCGACGCGGCGGCGAATGCCTTTGGGCAGGGCGCGACGCTGGGATTTGGTGACGAACTGGCGGCGACCGTTCGCGCAGCGGCTCCCAGCTTCTCCAACTGGATGATGCGCGGCCCCGCGCTGCAGCGTGACGAGTCCATCGGCGGCAGCCCGACGCCTCAGACGGTATCCACCGCCCCGACCTACGATCAACGCTACTCCGACGAACTAACCCGCCAGCGCTCGCAGACGGCGGCCGACTCCAAGGCTTACCCGGCAATGACCACGGCAGCTAATGTCGGCGGTGCGTTGTCCACTGCGGTGGCCCTCTCTTATCTTCCAGGCGGTCAGGCACTTCTCGGCGGCGGGGCCATGTCCTTGCCGGGCGCGATGGTGCGCGGCGCGGCCTCTGGCGCGGCCCTTGGGGGCACCCAAGGTTTCGGTGAAGGAGAGGGCGGCTTCTTCCAGCGTCTCAAGAGCGCGGGCACCGGTGCGGCAGTGGGCGGAGTGGTTGGCGGCGTTCTGCCAGTGGTCGGCTCTGGTGTCGGCTACCTTTATGAGAAGTTCGCACCCGGTGCGCTTCGTGCGGTCGCCAATGTCGCGGACAAGTTCACCACCACGGCGCCTGCGCGTTCTGGCTCTGCCGCCGCCCCCGAAGGCGGGATGGTCACGCAGGACAGCCTTGCGGCCAAGATTGCGGACAATTCCCGCATTGCTGCCGGTAACATTGAGGGCGACGCAGCTGCCAAGCGGCTGGCGCTGGAGATCGCCCGAAGCGGTGGCTCTACGCAGGCACGCCAGAGGCTCGCGGATCTTGGCGAGGGCGCTTTTCTGGCAGACACCAGCAAGGGCACGACGCGGCTTGCCAACCTCGGCGCCATCCTGCCGGGCGAAGCGGGCGAGAAGTACACGGCGGCATTTGACCAGCGCAACCGAGAGACGGGGCAGCGCTTCCTAAGCGCAATGGGCGATCAGGCGAACGTGCCTAGCATTCATGATACGCGGCGTTTTCTTGAAGCGCGCCGCACGACCGATAGCCCCACCACACCGTTTGGTGAATCTGCCGAAGGTATCTATGCACGCGCTCGCGACGCTGGCCTGAACATCTCGCCGCAAATGCAGCGGCTTCTAGATGAAAATCCAATTGTTCGGCAAGCGTTTGACCGCGTAACGCGAGAAAATGCGGCCACGAGACTTGGCACAGATCGAGCCCCGCTTGATCCGGTGAATCTCATGCACCAGACCAAACAAGCAATTGTCGATATTGCGACTGCTACGACGACTGGAGGCAACCCGACTCAGCGTGCATATCGCGATCTAGCTGACGATTTTGTGCGATCGTTTAAAGAAGCGAACCCGGCGGTTCGCGCGGCCGATGCCCGTTATCGCGAGATGAAATCTCTTTACGACAACGTCAGTGGAGAGGGGTGGTTAACCCACGGTCAGAACTTCATGAAGACCGGCAACACGGATGCAGCCATTGAAGTATCACCATCCGCGCTAGCCGACTACATCCCGCGCTTGACTCAAGAACAGTTGCAGGCCTTCCGCGTCGGCGCCGCTAATACCATGCGCGACGCCGCAACCAGCGGGCCGGAAAGCACGCGCCGGCTCGCCAAGTCGATCGCCGACAACCAGATCATGCAGCAGAAGTTGACCGAGATTTACGGCCCGGAAGTGGCCGACCGGTTGATGAAGCGGGCGACTGCCGAACGGGCCTTTGCCGAGACGCAGAACAAGGTTCTGCGGGGCTCGCAGACGGCCGAACGGCTGGCCTCAATGGCCGACGAGGCGGCATTGAGCATCCCGCAGGGTGGGGGCGCCACGACACCGGCCTCCCTCGTCCAGGCGCTTCTGAATGGCTACGCGAAGGCACGCCAGCCCAGTGAGGCTGTGCGCTCCAGGCTGGCCGACCTGCTCGCCAACCCAGACCCGCGCGCCAATGCGGAAACGCTCGCGCTGATTGACGCCATCCTCAAGCAACAGGGCGCGGCCCGTCCCTTCAACGCCGGAATCTCCGGCGCTGCGGGTGGCGGCTTCGCCTCGTCTCCACGGTGATCTGAATGTCGCGCAACGGTTCCGGCACCTACACTCTCCCGCAGCCCCCGTTTACGCCGGGGACGACGATTGCCTCCAGCGCGGTCAATTCCGACCTGTCGGATATTGCAGCGGCGCTGACGCAATCGATCTCCAAGGACGGCCAGACGGTCTACACCGGCAACCAGCCGATGGGCGGGAACAAGCTGACCGGGCTGGGCGCGGGCACGTCGCCCAACGACAGCGTGCGCCTGTCTCAGGTCGCGGACGGCTCCATCAACTATGGCGGCGTGGCCGGCGGCACGGCCGACGATATCACCCTGGCGCCGGTACCGGGCATCTCGGCTTATGCAGTCGGGCAGACGTTCACCTTCACGGCGGCGGCCGACAATACCGGCGCGATGACGGCCGATGTCAGTTCGGTTGGTGCGGGCGATCTGGTGTGGCCCGACGGGTCGGATCTGGCTGCCGGCGACGTGCTGGAGGATGGTGTCTACGAGATCGCCGTCGCGGATGTAACGCCGATCTTCCACCTGCAGAACAGCTCCAAGCCGCCGCTGCCCCGTACCGGCGGCACGATGACCGGCACGCTTGTCATGAGCGGCGCGGCCATCAACGAGGCCAAAGGTTCCGATATCGCCTCGGCCACGACGACCAACATCGGCGCGGCGACGGGCAACTATGTCGATGTGACAGGCACGACGACCATCACCGGGCTTGGGACGGTGCAGGCGGGTGTGGAGCGCACCGTCACCTTCACGGGCGCGCTGACGCTTACGCACAACGGCACCAGCCTGATTCTGCCGGGCGCGGCCAACATCCTGACGGCGGCGGGCGACGTGGCGATCTTCCGCTCGCTGGGCTCGGGCAACTGGAAATGTATTACCTACACCCGCACGCAGTACACGCCGGGCGGTGGGCAGATCGTATCCCTGATGACGGGGGCTTACGCTACCGGAACAACGCCGATCCCGCTTGACGACACGATCCCTCAGAACACTGAGGGCGACGAGTACATGTCGCTGGCAATTACGCCGCGCAACGCGACCTCGAAACTTGAAATCACCGTTACCGCCTATGTGTCCAGTTCGGACGGCTCGCAAGCCATTGTCGCGCTGTTCCAGGACTCAACTGCCAATGCCCTGATGGCCGGGTGGGGAACGCCCGTAACAAATGGCGCACCCATGACGCCCGTGACGTTCACATACGTCATGACCTCCGGCACCACCAGCTCGACCACATTCAAGGTACGCGCCGGGTGCGCTGGGACCATTGGTTTCAATGGATCGGGCGCCCGCTACTTCGGCGGCGTCATGGGCTCGTCAATCGTCATTCGCGAAACACTTTAGGAGGCAACAATGCCTGTTGAGCAGATTTCGGGCGAATACAACGCCACGCCAAAGACCATGGGGGACGGCCAGCCGACCATGGTCCAGACGGACCCCCAAGGGCGTATTCTTGTCACCGGCAGTAGCTCTGCCCCTGTCAGCGTGCAGGGCTATGGCTACTCCTCCACCGCGAACTTCACCCGCCAGAACAACACGACGGCCTACGACGCGGGAGACGTTGTGGGTGCGCTCGCAGCCGCGCTGACCTTCTCCAGCATCGGCCCAAGCGGCGGCGGGAATGTCCTGATCACCAAAGCCGAGTTTGAGATCGACGTGGCATCTGTGCCAGCGGGTATGGCGGCCTTCACGCTTCAACTCTACAGCGTGACACCTCCGTCCGCCTATGCGGATGCCGCGACGTGGGACCTGCCATCAGGAGACCGCGCCAGCTACCTGGGGGCGATCAACCTCGGGACCCCGGTCGATCTTGGCTCCACGCTCTACGTCAAAGTCACGGGCCTGAACGAGCAGTATGTGATCCCGTCCGGCGGCGCGCTTTACGCCTATCTCGTCACGACCGGGGCTTACACGCCGACCGCGCAGGCGGTCTACACGGTCAAACTCCATTCGATCGGCGTCTGATGCTGTCCGCGTCGCGCCTGCTCCTGCTGGGATCTGGCCCCGGCTTCATGGTGTCCGGGATGGGCGTCGTGACGACGCTGCAGGCGCTGGGCGCGATCCTGAACGCGAACCCGTCGCTCAACGTCACGATGCTGGGCGACTATAACGCCGCACAGGATGGCACCTTCACCGCGCCGCCCATCGGCACCACGGCGGCCACGACCTATACCGGGACGTTCGACGGCGGCGGCTATGCGATCCGCAATTTCAGCCTGCTCGATACATCGGGCACGGCAGGTCTGGAAGACGGGCTGTTCGGCAACGTCGGCGATAATTCCGGCAACGGCACGGTCAAGAACCTCACGCTCTACGGCTCCATCGTCCAGACGCAGTGGGAGCGCACGACGCGCGATGGCGCGGGCCGCTATTTGTTGGGAACGACCGTGGGCGGCCTCGTCGCCTCCCTGCGAGGCACCCTCGATAACTGCGCCTCCTATGTGAGCGTCTACGGCTCGGGCTCGGGCGGTCAGTTCGGTGGCCTTGTCGGGCGCAACGAGCAGTGGCCGAATAAGACCGTCACGGGCATCACGCAGGCCAATCCGGGCGTCGTCACGATCGCAGGCCACGGCATCCCGACCGGGCAGCGCATCGCCTTGATGAGCGTCGGCGGCATGACGCAGGTCAACGGTCAGGTCTTCACCGTCACGGCCATCGACGCCAACACCTTCAGCATCGGCGTCGATACGTCGGGCTATTCCGCCTACACCTCGGGCGGCGTCGCGATGGGCGCCGGCACCGTCAAGAATTGCACCAGCGGCGCGGCGGTCGCACTCAACCTCTACAACTACAACACCTATCAGTCGGCACTGGTCGCCTCCAATCGCGGGCTGATCGACAACTGCGTCACGCTGGCGTCGGCCGTGTGCGCGGCTCCGGGCGGCTCGCAGCCGAACCCGCCCACGGCGGACTACACGGCGGGCTGGACCGGCGCGGCGTCGATCTCCGGGACCACAATGACCGTCACGGCCACCAGCCTGGGGGCGATGACGGTCGGCCTCTACATCTACGCGCCGAACTCGGTTGCGGGGACGGTGGTCGCTGCCAATACGCAGGTGGTGGCCGACCTCGGCGGCGGCAACTGGGAGGTCAGCGTTTCCCAGACGGTCAGCAGCCGTGACCTGATGGCGGCATCGGGCACGTCCTTCCTCACCACGGGCTCGTGGATGGGCGGCATCGCGGGCGACAATGGGCTTCCGGCGGTCGGAGACAGCCCCACGGCGCTGGTCAAGAACAGCACTTCCTATGTGCGCCTGCAGAACTCCAACAACCTCAACAGCGCCAACCTGACCGGCGGCATCGTCGGCTACCAGGGCGACGGCATCACGCAGGATTGCCAGAACTTCGGAGCGGTCACGGGCGGCAGCAGCGTCGGCGGCGTCGTGGGCTTCAATGCGCTCACGTCCAGCATCGTGCGCCGTTCGGGATCGCGCGGCGCTGTCACCGGCACGGCGGGCAATATCGGCGGCATCACGGGGCAGGACTATGGCACCACCTCGCAGTGCTGGGCCTCGGGGGCGGTCGCAGGCACCACGGCGGTCGGTAGCGCCATCGGCCTGCTGCGCGACACGGCGACGGCGGCCGATCTGTTCGCCTTCGGCAGCGCCACCGGTACGGTCGGTGTCGGCGGCCTCGTGGGGCAGGCCATCGCGGGAGCAACGCTCAGCCGGGCCTACAGCCTCGGCGTTCCGGCGGGCACGTCCAAGGTCGGTGGGACCATCGGCAATCGCGCGGCCAGTGTCACCGTAGCGGATACCTACTGGGATACCGACAGCTCGGGCAATCCGGTCGGCGTCGGCTCGGGGGTCTCGACCGGCGTCACGGGCCTGTCGGATGCTGCGTTGCTGGCAGGGATGCCCAGCGGCTTCGGTTCCGAATGGTCGCGCGGCGTCATCACGCCGAACTATCCGGTTCTTAACACGGCGCCGACGCCCCCGAACCCGACCGTCAGCCTCAACCCGCCGCTATCCATGTCGTTCTTCGACAGCGCGACTTCGGTTGACAGCACGAACATCACCATGCCGTCCGGCATCCAGGCGGGCGACTATGCGTATCTGATCAACTTTGCCCAGAACACCACTTCGACGGCGCCCTCGCAGGTCACGCCGACCGGGTGGACGCTGGTCAACCAGCAGTTCAGCAGCGCTACAAACAAGGCCTGCCGCATCGTCGCGAGCGTCAAGATACTCGACGGCACGGAGACGACGGTCGCGGGCATGACGACCGGCACGCGAGGCCGCACCATGATCGTGATGGTGTTCCGCCCCAGCAATCCGGTCACGGGCGATACATGGACCCGCCTCAATGCGCGGGTGGTCATCGACGGCGCGGCCGGCGGAAACGCCGTCCAGAGCATGGGGGCAGGCACGTCGCCCTGCATGGTGGTCGGCTGTGCGGTTTACGACAGCGGCACGCCCCCGGCGAACCAATGCTCTTTGGGAGACGACGCCGTCATCACGGCCACGTCGGTCATCACCTCCACGCTGGTCAGCCGCGCCACCTACACGATCAAGAACACGGGCGCCGCTGCCTCCACCTACACCGGCGACACCGACGCGGGCGGCGTCTCGGTGATCTGCGTGAACGTGAGCCTGTCGTGATCTCGATGCCCTGCCTGTCCTTTGCGAGAGAAGTCATGAGCAAACGCAGCAACGGAAAGCCCTTGTGGTGGGTCCGCCCGATGGACGGGATGGAGATCCGAGAGGACGAAGGCCACTTCTTCACCGGCTACACGGCGGAGATGGTGGAGCATATCGGCGCGCTGCACCGGGAGACAGGAAGGCAGCACGCAGCAACAGACGTGAGTTGAGTAAAGCAAGCGGACCCCCGACCAAGTGACAGCAAGGCCGGAGGCCCTAACCCCAGCGCGGACACGAGACCCGCACGGAGGCTGATATGAGCGTAGGCGCAGAGAACGGCGGCCGTCCATGAGTGAGCGACGCGATATTTGGTTCATAATGGATGCACTTTTGGTGTTTGTTCCATTTTCGCTTGTTGGCGCAGTATTCGGTGACACGATCCGAAAGGACGTACTGACGCGGCGGCAAAGGGGCGTTGCGGCGCTGTTCTGCCTTGTCCTCGGGCCGGTCTGTGGCCGGGTCGTCATCTCGGAATGGGGCTGGTCCGATTGGACCGGGTTGGCCGTGTCGGCAATCGTCCCGACGCTGGCCTACGACATCATCGGCCTGTTCACCGCCGTTATCCGGCAAGCCAAGGAGGACCCGCGCGGCTGGCTGGTCCTTCTGAAGGACACCGTAATTGCGGCGCTGCAGGCACTCCTGCCGTGGAGAAAGCCGTGATCGTCATCGAAATCCTGTTTTGGGCGGCAGTCGCAATCTACGTGGCCTGGCGCTTACGACACGTTTTCGGGAGGGCTTCGCAATGAAGATCAGCGATCAAGGCTTGCGGCTTCTGGTGGAGCGCGAGGGCTGCGTCCTGAAGCCCTATCGCGACTCGGTCGGCGTCTGGACCGATGGCGTGGGCAACACGGTCGGGGTGATCCCGAACGGGCCGCCAATCACGCAGGAGAGGGCGGACGCGGATCTGCGGCGCAATCTCGACCGCTTTGAGAAGGCCATTAACGACAGCGTGACCGTAGGGCTGGAGCAGCACCAGTTTGACGCTCTGGTGTCGTTCGCCTTCAATGTGGGGGAGGGCGCATTTAAACAGTCCACGATGCTGAAGCGCATCAACGCGTACCGCTTTGAGGAAGCCGCGGCGCAGTTCGATCGCTGGCATATCCCGCCGGAGATCACCTCGCGGCGCAACGGCGAGCGGGAACAGTTCAAGGGCGCGTCGTTTCAGGCGCGCATCCCGTGAACCGCTACCTGCTCATCGGCGCTGGGGTGCTGGCCGCCCTTCTGGTCGTCTCGGGCGTCCTGTTGAAGATGGCATGGGCGAAAAACGGCGCGCTCGAAACCAGACTGGCGAACGCCAACGCCGTGATCCAGCAGCGGGAAGCCGACATGCGCCTGTCCGCGCTTGAGGTCGCCAAACTCCAAGGCGCCCTTGAGAAAGCCGAGACCACCATCGCCCCCGTCCGAACGGAGATCATTCGTGTCCCTGTCACCTCGTCTTGCGGCCCTGCTATCGCTGCTGCTGTTGCCGGCGTGCGGGCAGCCCTCGCCAACCCTCGTTGACCGTCAGCCGGACGCTTCCCTGCTGCTGCCCTGCGACCGTCCCGCGCCGCCGCCAGAGAAGCCCACGGACACCGACGTTGCGCTGGGCTACCTGGACGCGATCCAGAAGTACCTTGCCTGCGAGGCTCGGCAGGCGGCCCTAGCCGCGTTTGTGAAGGGGCCAGTGAAGTAGCCACCCTACGGGCGGCTGTAACAAGAGGGAAGTAGGGGCTAGGCAAACCCGTTGTATCCGGCGCATGCTTGCTGACCAGCCTGAAGGCGAGCGCATTGCCCTGGCCCGCACGCGCATGCATGACCTCGATAATTCACCGTCCAATCTGAGCGCTCCCCACCGCGCGACATGCGGGGCGTGATGCCCTTGTCGCGGTCGTAGTTGTCCAACTCTTCGCGGATGATTCGGCGGATTGTTGCTTCGTCCATCTCTCTATCCTTGCGGGCGGCTGGGAGGGGAGAAGGCTGCGGCGCCGCCTCGTGTCGTTTGAAAGCGCTCGTGGGGCAGAACCGGCGCACCCTTGCGGGGATATGCCCTTTCGGGCCGCCGCAGCCCCTCACTCTACCCCAAACGCGGAGGAAATGGGAGGGCTGGCTACGCTTCAAGCGTTCCCCCAAGGCGCGCCGCTGCAATAGACGTAGCCTCCATCTTCTCCGTAGTCTGGAAAGAATGCATAGACGCCGCCAGAGGTCATAATCGGCTTGCCGGGCGTGCGCACCCCGCCGGTTACAGCCTCGATCTCCGCCGCGATTTTGGCGCGCCATTTTATACGCCGCGCGGTGCTTTCGGCGATCTCCTGATCTGTCAAAGGCCGCTCGCTCATCCATCACACTCCTCTAATTGCAGGCGGTCGGTTGGTGCGAAGCGCCAAAGGCGCGTAGCCACTACCTCCCCTCCCCGGCGGGGGAAGGGGAGAGCGCGGCGTCGACCATGGCTTGCCAGCAATACTGCGGGCCGCTCCAGCCGTCGTTGCGGTCATAGGAATCCCATCCGGCAGATTCCATCGCCTCCGTAGGCTCCCGCATGGCCTCGATAGCCGCTCGGGC
>Ga0208147_1000275_pt1 | contig 18752 bp, 26 predicted proteins | sample DEB3_08_DNA_FD_184520 | JGI IMG/M metagenome (GOLD analysis project Ga0208147, IMG submission 184520) | Aqueous microbial communities from the Delaware River and Bay under freshwater to marine salinity gradient to study organic matter... | ecosystem: Environmental > Aquatic > Marine > Coastal ... | reverse complement strand
TTTCAGTGCTTCGAAGGTGAAGACCACTCGCAATCTATGCATGTTGCGCTGAGGGCAGAGTTGCTTCCAGAGATGCAGTGGCGTCCGTCTGATATCCCGCACAATGCGCTGCACGATGCCATCGCCATTATGGAGACCGTCAAGCAAGCGAGGGCAGCATGACCGCACGTTGGGCAGAGGAAAGGTTCAGGAACATGGTGAAGGAGGTGAGCGCATGAGCAAGGAATTCCCCCGAATATATCTGGACCTCGACGGGGTCATGGCAAACTTCGACGCCCATTTCCCGGCGCTCTTTGGTGTCGATCATCGCGGGCTCGCCGACGATGACATGTGGGCCACGATCAACGCCCATCCGTCCTACTTCCGCGACATGCCTATCTTCGAGGGCGCCAAGCTGTTTTTTGACAGCATCTCGTGGCTTGACCCCATCATTCTGACGGCGTGCCCACGAAGCAACTATGCCCACGTCGCTCGCCAGAAGCGTGCGTGGGTTCGCGAGCACCTTTCCACCCGCTGCATCATCCTGCCTGTGATGGGAGGCGCCAATAAGCCGCTGTTCATGCACGCACCCGGCGACATCTTGATCGACGACTTCGAGCGCAACACCAAGGCGTGGGAGAAGGAAGGCGGCATCGCGATCCTGCACAAGGATTTCGTGACGACCGGGCGGGAGCTTGATCGGCATCTTGGCTTGGCGGGAGTTGCAGCATGACCTCCGTCCACACCGCCCTAGACATCCGCCCGGCCTATGAGCCGAAGAGCTATGCGGAGATCGTTGCCGCCGACAAGGAACGCGAACGGAAATGGCGCGCAGCGGCCCAGAAACGCCCCGTGGCGCGCAAGAGCAATGAAGAGGCGGCAACGGTGCCATCGCCCACTGGCGCGCCTGTAGAGCGTATATGGGCGCATCGCTTCGGGCCGCTGACGTCCGAGTTCCTCGAATGGAAGATGAACGAGCCGCTTGGGTTCCTCAAAATACGGTGCCGGGAGGAAGGAACGGACTATGACACTATGGCCGGGCCGAACAAAACCATCCCGGTTTATCTGTTGCGAAAGAAGCTGGTTGCCGAGGTCAAGGAGCGTTATGGCCTTTCCCTCTCCGCATTGGGGCGCCTATTCAACCGCGATCACACGTCAATTTTGAAGATCCTCAGAGCGGCTGGAATGCAGGAGGACACTAAGCGGGAGAACGATTATCTGGAAAAGGCGAGGCAGGTGATAGCTCTATTCAACTCAGGCTTCGGCGTGAAGGAAATTTCCCTGCGGCTCAATGTCCCGCAGTCGCGAGTGAGCGGAATCCTCGACCAGCATTTTCCGAACCGCAAGAAGCCGAGGAAGATGGCGGATTATACCGATGCAATCCGCGAATGCTTTGACCGAGGCGACAAGTCGTCCGATATCGCTCGCCATCTTGAATTTGATCCTTCGGCAATGAGTAAATTCATCAAGCGGATGGGCTGGACGCGATGATGGGATAACCAGCTCAATCCATAGACCAAACCAGCAAAATCCTCTATAGTAGGAACACTCCAAACGGCGGCGGGAAAGCATGAGTTCAAGAGCGGAGAAACTGCGCAAACTCAGGATACGGCAGAAGCTTAATCCTGGTGGTCGTCCTCGCAAGGAAGGTGAGCGTTATCCTTCAGGGCGCATCAAGCACTCAGAAACCGAGAAGGAGACTCAATCCGTGGCAGTCGAGGCAAGGAAGCGCATTCACGGGCTTGACCATGCCGGTGCTCTCTCAGGGTACACGCTAGGGCGAATGAACCTAGACGGCAGAATATCGGATGCAGAACGAGAGGCTGGCGACGACTATGCTACAGCCATCATGCGCTATTACAGAGCGACAGGAATTCCGTTTCCATCGGCACGCGCACAAGACCTCTTTGCCATTCGCGGGCATGATGGCGACGTTAGCGAAAGCAAGCAACGAGCGGCAACATCGGCGTCCAAAGAGTTCATGCATCTTGAGGGCGTTCTTCTCAAGTGCACAGACGGTCCTCAGGTCAAAAGCACGGTCTACAATGTCTGCGTCATGGACATTGAACACCTCCGAATGATGAGCGAAACACAGTTGATGTGGTTAAAGCGTGGACTTCATGCGCTCATGTTTGACAAGGGCTTGCGAAGCGCCGCATAAGCGTGTAATCCTACCGATAGTACAAGATGCGAGAGTTTACCTCGAAAGGTTTGTAACCCGCATTTTTGCCGCAAGCGCGCGGCGTAGGAATTGCCCGAGAGGGCGACGAAAACCGGGTAGCTCAAAAGCGTAAGAGCAGCGTCAAAGAGGCGAACGAAGCAAAGGTGGCAGGTTTCTCGAGAGCGGGTACGGCTCAAGGGTGGCCACTTGGCGACAAGTAGCTGACGAAGATGAGGGACCGCAAACCTCCTCGGAGCCAATCCGCCCATACAGGGCACAGAGTAAGCCCCGTTGCTCATCGCTTCGGGGCTTTTCCATATGAGGGAAGACAATGTTTCGCACCTTCTTAGTGTCGGCCCCTGATATTTGGGGCGGGTTGGCGCACTACGCCGTTGGGGCGACTGGCATCAACGTATCACCGTCCGGATGGCTAACGCTTAGTCTTGATGACGAAGTGTCAGCAGCTTTTGCTCCAGGTTGGTGGGTCTCGTTCAAGGATCTGTCGGTATAGCCGGCAAAGGGGCTAACGATGCTCTACATCAGCGACAAGGACGTCGAGAACGTCATCAACGCCCGCGACCGGAATTGCCGCATCGGGAAGGTGACGGAGAAGAACGTGCCGGCGTCTGGGCCTGTGATCCCGAGCAAAGTTCCCGTGTGGCGCGGCCCGTATCGCGAGTGGTGGAATGACCCATATTCCCCGACGTGGGCAAACCCTGCTTTTGTCGGCCCAACCGCAGCCTGGCTAAACTGAGGTTCCCCAATGATCGGCATGATCCTCTGGCATCCTCAATCGAACATCACTGGCGAGGTAGACGCCACATCCCAGCATCCTGACGGCCGTCATCTCGTCCGCATAGACGACCATTGGTTCTTCCTCGATGAGTGCAAGAACCCATGAGCGAGGTCATTCAGTTCAGGGCGTCTGTCGTCGGCGATGGCGCGAAGATTGATGCTCGGGACATCCTGTCATCCATTATTGCTCCGGAAGCCGCGCAAGCCCTTGCCGTTGTTTATGTAGACAAAGACGGGGAACTCATGTTCGCGTCGACGGATGGCCGCGCTGAGACTCTCATGCTTTTCGAGAGAGCAAAAAGCAAATTCATCCTTGGGTATGAGGATTGATCATGGCCGATAGCGCTCTCGTCTCGTCCCTATTCTGGCGACGCGCTCTCATCGCCCGCCAACAATATCCGCTCATTAACCAGACAGGGGGTGATCATCATGGCCAAGAAGGGCAAAGGCAAGAAGTGCTGACCCAATCAATCAAGGCGGCTCCGTCCTCGTTCGGGGCCGCCAAACCTGACAATGGCGGTCAATAAACAAGTGGCCGATAAAGAACTCAGCGCCGAGGAATGGGAAAACGAGCTAACCGCTAAGCAGCGGAATTTCGTTCGGGAGTACCTCATTGATCTCAACGCAACACAAGCAGCGATCCGCGCTGGGTATAGCGCTGAGACGGCGGGAGCAATTGGTGCGGAGAACTTAAAGAAACCTCAAATAGCGTCCGCCATTTCTGCGGCTATGGATTTGAGGGCAAAGCGCACTGAAATTACCGCTGACCGCGTGTTGACGGAGCTGGCGAAGATTGGGTTCTCCGACATCCGCAAGGCTGTTCGGTGGGAATCGGCGCTTGCCACTGAGGAAGACAATCCTGGCGGCGGGGATGTTGCGGTCATCAAAAAGATCGTGACCAATCGAGTTGAGCTTGTCGCCAGCGACGATATTGATGATGAGACCGCAGCGGCTATTTCGGAGATCAGCCAGAACTCTACCGGCGGGTTGAAAATCAAGCTTCACGACAAGAAGGGCGCGCTGGTTGATATCGGGCGTCATCTTGGCATGTTCACGGACAAGGTCGAGCACACAGGTAAGGACGGCGGTCCGATTGAGGTGGCCGAGACCCACAACATATCGAGCGGCGTGGCAAAGGCGCTTGAGGCGTTGAGGGCCGCGAAGGGCAACTAAATGCTCTCCCGCTACACTGGCTCTCTCTACCGCGATAAGGCGGACAAGCATCTAGTCGCATATGTCGAGGCAGACGACCTACACAGCCTTGATTACGAGGGAGCGCTAGAGTTCTACACCGCGATCGTTCCGCACACCACAATGGCCGACAAGGCGTATCTCGGGGCGGTGGATCGGTTCTTCCTGTTCACGCACATCCTGGGCCGCGTGGATGGCTTTCATCCATGGCTCTATGATCGATGCAGGGAGGTTGAGTTAGAGCCTGATAGGCGCCTCGATCTATGGGCGAGAGAACACTACAAATCGACGCTCATCACCTATTGCGGGGCGATTCAAGAAATTCTCAACGATCCCGAGATCACCATCGGCATCTTCGGGCATACGCAGGAAGTCTCCCGCAAGTTTGTCACGCAGATCAAACAGGAGCTTGAGGGCAACGAGGATCTGAAGGCGCTCTATCCTTCGATCCTGTGGGAGAAGCCATCGACGCAGGCTCAAGCGTGGTCGACAGAAGCGATCACGGTCAAACGCAAGTCGAACCCGAAAGAGGCGACGATTGAATCCCATGGCGTGGTCAAGGGCCAGCCTACGTCTCGCCACTTCGAGCTGCGCATCTACGACGACCTTGTAACGCTTGAAAGCGTATCGACGCCGGAGCAGATCAAGAAGACGACGGAAGCGTTCGAACTGTCTGACAACCTCGGAGCCGGCGAGAACCGGTTCTGGATGATCGGCACGCGGTATCATTTCGGAGACACATACGGCGATCTTCTGGCGCGCGATGGCGTGGTCAAGCCTCGGCTCTATCCCGCGACGGATAACGGGAGACCAGACGGCAAGCCGGTATTTTTCACACCTGAGAAGTGGGCGGACAAAAAGCGGACGCAGTTGTCCACGCTTGCCGCTCAGATGCTCCAGAACCCGCTCTCTGGCAAAGAGCGCACGTTTGATCCGAAGTGGTTTCGTCCATGGGAGATCAGACCGGCAATCCTCAACATCTACATCATGGCGGACCCGTCGCGGGGGCGGACGTCGACATCGGATAGGACGGCCATGCCCGTCATCGGGATCGATGCTCGCGGCAACAAATACCTGGTGGACGGCTTCTGCCACCGCATGAAGCTCTCGGAGCGATGGGCCAATCTCAAGATGCTTCATCGCAAGTGGAGCAAAATGCCGGGAGTTGGCTACCTCAAGGTAGGATACGAGCGCTTCGGTCAGCAGACTGACGACGAGTATTTCGAAGAGCGTATGCGGGAAGAGAACTATCACTTCTCGATTGAGGAACTCTCATGGCCGCGAGAGGGCGGCGCATCCAAGCAGCATCGTGTCGAGCGGCTTCAGCCTGACTTTGAGCACGGGCAATTCTATCTCCCCGCATTCGTCCATAGACAGGGGTTGGAGACGTGCCAGTGGTCGGTGGATTCCGATGGGCAAACGCTCAAGTATGAGCGGCTACGGGGCGAGACATCGCTGGTAAAGCGGGCCAAGCAGCGGGGGCAGGAGTTCCTTACCGCCTCTCCGCTCAAGCGGAAGAACGAGAACGGCGAGGTCTACGATCTCACCGTCGAACTGATGAGTGAAATGATCTTCTTCCCGTTTGCTACCCATGACGATCTGGTCGACGCGGTGAGCCGCATTTACGACATGGAGCCGATGTCGGCCCAGATCGAAGACGAAAGCTGGATTGATGAAAGGGTGCCGGAGGATGTTTGATGCCCCTCGTTGAGCGCTCCTATATCGGGATGCTGTTGCAAGCCGAGCCGGATTTCTACGCCCGCACGCGCAACACAAACCGCGTCGAATACAAGTTCTCGAACGGGCGCGAGTTCAAGGGCCGCGATCTCTACAGCAACTATTTCCCGCTTCTCATGCCGGTCTACGATGAGGGGGTTGTCGTGACGGACGAGAGCGAAGTCACCTATGACGAAGTGTCCTGGTCTGAGTACCAGACGGAGTTCTTTCGCTGATGTTCAATCTTGATGTGCGCTACGAACGGACCAGCGATGATCCGGACGAGCGCGACGAATTCGCGCGGGCCAAGATGGCAACGGCGAAGTGGGTGGGCGAGAAGCTCAACCAGCACTACCCCGGCCATCCGTGGTTCGTCGAGGTCAAGGGCGACAAATGGGGCGCCGTGATCTGCATTCAGCTCATGGGGATCATGCCGCACAATCGATACTACGTCGTGAAGTTTTCTGATGCGCTGACCGATCCTGGCGGCAAGAAGATCATGCGCGGCGCTGGCGAATTGCTTGAACGCTACGGAATGCCGCGCTCCGGCTTCACCATGACCAACTGGCACGAAGCTCTCCAGAAGTTCCCGATCCGAGGAAGAGGCCACCTTGACCCGCTACGATAACGAGGTTCCGGGCGAAGACGGCCTTGCCAAGAGCCGCTCTGTTTCTCCGTCGCAGATTGACCCTGATGACGCGAAGTTCATCAAGTGCTTCAAGGATAGTTTGAAGGCCGCGCGCGACTACCAGGCACAGAAGCTTCTGACGCCGTGGTCGCGAAACTATCGCGCCTTTGGCAACCGGCATATGAACGGGTCCAAATACGAGACCCTGCGCTACAAGAACCGCTCGAAGATCTTCACGCCGAAGACGCGCTCCGCAGTCCGCAAGAACGATGCGACCGCAGCCGGCGCCATGTTCTCGACCGAGGATGTCGTCTCCGTCACCCCGGAGCGTTCGTCCGACAAGTTCCAGACCATGTCGGCGAAGTTCCTGCACGCGGTGCTGAACTATCGCCTTGACCGCACCAATCGCTGGGCTGGCCCGAACTGGTTCATGACGGCAATCGGCGCACGTCAGGATGCGCAGATCACGGGCCTTTGCGTTTCCAAGCAATATTGGGAATACGAAGAAAAGATCGTCAAGCGCATCGTCGAGGTCACGGAACAGCAGATCCGCCTCGACGACACCGGAATGCCTATGGTCGATATGACCACAGGCGAACCGATAATGGAGGAAATTGTCTCGCAAGGCGAGCAGGACGAGCGTGTTGTGGTTCGTGATCGCCTGATGTGTACGCTTCTGCCGGCCGAGCAGGTCTTCATGGACTTCTCCGCAGACTGGCGCGATCCGATCCAGGAGGGCGGGTATTTCATCGCGGCCTATCCGACGCGGATGGACGACGTCGAGCACATCATCGCCACGCAATCCGAGCGCAATCGCATGGGCGGCGGCGCATGGCGTGCCGATATCGATTTCAACGCTCTGCGTTCCGCGCAATCTGACAAACAGACCAGCGCCACGGCGGTTCGTCGGTCCCGCGAGCAGGGCATCGATCCTTTCGAAGGCGCAAAGCAGGGCAACAACAACGACATCGTCTGGCTTTTTGAGTGCTTCCACCGCAAGGATGGCGAGGATATGCATTGGTGGATGCTGGGCGAAAGCACGATCCTCAGCGATCCCCGGCCCACGGAAGACGCATATCCTGCCCATGCCGGCGAACGGCCCTATGTGCGCGGCCTCGGAGCACTGGAGACCCATCGCGTCTATCCCATGGCTCCGGTAGAAAGCTGGCAGCCCTCGCAGTTGGAAATCAACGACATCACGAACCTGTCGCTTGATGCGCTGAAGATGGGGATTTCCCCGATCACGGTAATCAAGCGCGGTGCCGGCGTTGATCTCAAGCAGGTTGCCAACCGTGGGCCAGATGCTCATGTCATGGTTAACAATGTCGAGGATGTTTCGTTCAACCGTGCGCCAAGCCCGCCACCTGACGCCATGGCGTATCGCAATGTGCTGGCCAATGACTTCGACGATCTCGCCGGCACGTTCTCGCAGGCGTCTGTGCAGTCGAACCGCGCTCTCAACGAGACGGTTGGCGGGATGCAGTTGCTCAGCGTTCATGCCAATGCGCAGACCGAATTCGATCTCAGGGTTTGGGTCGAAACATGGGTGGAGCCCGTGCTGGCCCAGATGCTCCGCCTCATCAAATACTACGAGTCTGACGCGGTCGTTATCGAGGTTGCCGGCGAAAACGCGGGCCTGATCGAAAACATTGAAATGGAAGTCGAGGAAGGTCTCGACCCGGAGAACCCGCAGGAAGACGGTGCGGAAAAGCCCGCCGCGAACGAACCGAAGATCACCGTCGCCGACGTGCTCAACAGGCTCGATGAAGCGCAGGTAACAGTCAGGGTTAATGTCGGCATCGGAGCACTCGACAGCACACAGAAGCTCGGCAAGTTCATGACCGCAATCGATGCCATCATGAAAATCGCCCCGATGCTGGAAGACAACGGCACGCAACTCAACGGCGATGCCGTGCTCCAGGAAGTGATGGGCCTCTCCGGATACAGGAACGCGGATCAGTTCTTTACGAAAAAGAAGAAGCAGGAAGAGCAGCCGCCGCCGGAAATCCAGAAGGAAATGCTTCGCCAGAAGGGCGTCATGGACGCCAAGCAGGCAGACGGCGAAATCAAACTTCAGATTGAAGGCCAGAAAAACGAACTGAAGGAGCGCGAGATCGCCCTTGCGGAGCGTGAGCAGGCCCATCAGGAGCGCATGGATGCGATGGCGGCTCACATGGATAAGGTCGAGGCTCTGCTTGGTCACATCACGGGCGCCGTCAGTGCCGCGCAGCCCCCACAGGCGAACAGGCCACAAGCGGCGTAACCAAGGCGAAACATGACCTACATCGATGAACGGGAAGATGACCGGATCTTCCCAGAGGAAGCCGCGCGCGTCCAACACTTGCAGACCATGCTTAGCGTGGAGGCGATGGTTGGTGAAGACGGGGCGTGGCGAATGCTCATGGACCGCGCCTTCAATGACGCCGCTGGAGCGCTCGACAAGCTCGTTCGGTCCAACTTCGCCTCGCTTGATGAGGTTAGGCAGGCGCAATGGGAAGCTCGCCGCTACGAGCAGCTTGCCGGGTACATCAATTCCATAGCGCGAGAAGCGGCGGAAGAACTCGACGATGCCGAGGCGATGGCTCGCCGCGAGAATATCCAACTGATCCAAGGCGAAGAGGACTACCCCAATGACTAACCTCGTACAGCAGGCCGAAGACGACGTTCGCGACCTTGTGACGCCGGCAGACAACACGGACCCGACCCCAGACGCCCCGCAACAGGCCAAGGACGCTCAGCAGGAAGCGAAGGAAGAGCCGAAGGCCCCGAAGGTCGGCGGCAAGTTCGACGACGCCCGGGAGAGGATCTGGGCCAAAGCAAGGGCAGCGCGCGAGGCGAGCGATGGCGCCCCCGACATCGAGGTTATCTCGGAACAGCAGAAGGGCATGTACGGCAATGTTGAGACGGAGGCGGATCGCCGCCGTCCTGCCGACACGGCTCCTGCGGAGAATGTAACGGCCGACGATATTCCGGCCCCGAAAAAGAAGGTTTTGAAGGTCAACGGTCGCGACGTCGAAGTCGACGAGGCGCAGATCGAAGACCATGCGCGGCGCTCCCTTGCGGCAGAGGACATCCTTGCCCAGGCGAAAAGGGAACGCGACGAAGCGCGCCAACTATTGGCTGATCTGCAAAAGGAACGCGCCGTCCATAGCGCGTCTCCCCAGCAGCAGTCGACCCCAGCACAAGCATCGGCAGAGGATTCCAAACCGGCCACGAATGCAGAGTTGGATACGATTATCGACGCCATCCAAGTCGGTAGTCGCGAAGACGCAGCCGCTGCGCTCGCCAAGTATGGCGACCAGTTGATCAAGCGGATGCAGGAAAACGTCGGAGATCTTGACGAGCGGTACGAGGCTGCGGCCACCCGCCGGGAAGAAAACCGCCGCGTTGCTGCCGAAGCGGAGCAAGTGCTGACGGACTTCAGAACCGAGTTCACCGAATTCGAAACATCGGAAATGCGACAGCGCGTGTTGTTTGACACCACCGTTGAAGTCATGGCCGAAAAGATGTTCGAAGCCGGGCTCAAGCCCGAGACCCTGATCAAATATGCCGAGGATCACCAACTCGCCCCACAGGCGGCTGTGAGCCAGGCATACAGGCATCTCAAGACGCAGGGATTTACCCTTCCCGATCAGGCGGCATTGCTCCGCACGGCAGGCGAACGGGTCATCACGGAACTCGGCATCCCACGCGCGGCAAGGCAGGCGGCACCGCCCGCTCAAGTCGCGGACTCATCGCAAGCCGTGGCCGAGCGCGTCGAGCGCAAGCAGGCCATGTCTCCCCAACCCCGAAGGGCAAGCATTCTCCCCCAAGGCGAGCCATCAGCGCCCACGATGTCGAAGGAACAGAAAGACCTTCGCGCCGTGCAGCAGATGCGCGCCTTCAGGCGAGGACGCTAGTCCCGATCCGAAAGGAATAACGACATGACCGGACAGGTTTGGTCCGTGCCCGCAGATGGCGGGTACATGTACTCCGACAACCTCTCCAACTACATCCGCATGGAACTCCAGCCCCGGACCAAGTTCCGGAATCTGGCGGATGCAAAGGATGATGCGATCGGCCTCCACAAGGGCGATACGTACCGTTGGAATCGCTACTCGAAGCTTGCCAATCGCGGCGGCCCGATCAGCGAACTTCAGAAGATGCCGGAAACCAAGTTCACCGTTGGCCAGAACTCCATGACCATCGGCGAATTCGGCAACTCCGTGCCATTCACCGGCAAGCTCTCCGATCTGGCAGAGCATGACGTCGAGGCCATCATCGACCAGTCGCTCCGCGATGACGCGAAGTCGACGCTCGACCGCATGGTGGCAAAGGAGTTCTTCAAGACTCCGCTCCGCGTTGCCCCGACTACCGGCACCTCGACGACCGCGATCACGCTGACCACCAACAGCGCGACCGCAACGACCAACAACGTCGAACTCGGCACGGGCCATATCAAGGCTATCTCGGACACCATGAAGGATCGGAACATCCCGGCCTATGATGGTGACGACTATGTCGCGATCACCCATGCCACGACGATGCGGACGTTCAAGAACTCGCTGGAGTCGATCCATCAGTACACCTCCGAGGGGATCAACATGATCTTCAAGGGTGAGGTTGGTCGCTACGAGAACTTCCGCTTCATCGAGCAGAACGAAGTGCCGAAGGGCCACGCCAACGACGCCGCGTTCAACGAGACCACCGGCAGCGCCAACTACATCTACGATGCGACGGACGACGCATGGAACAATGCCAAGTCCTCGTGGGCGCTGTTCTTCGGCTCCGACACCGTCATCGAGGCGCCGGCAATTCCCGAGGAAATCCGAGGCAAGCTTCCCGGTGACTACGGTCGCGACAAGGGCATCGCCTGGTACTACCTCGGCGAAGCCGGCATCGTCCACGAAGATGCGCTCAACGCCCGCATCGTCATGTGGGATTCCGCCGCCTAACGGCTGATCGGGCGGGGAAACTCGCCCTTTCTCATTTCAACATCAAGAAAGGAAATTGGGTATGTCCTACTCCAATCCCGATCGCCGCTTCTACGTTTTCCCCAATGTGGACTACGGCGCAGGCGATTCTTCGCACTCGTTTCAAGGCCCCAAGGGCAAGACGGGTCGGCTGATCGACATCCATCTCTCTGCTACCGAGACCTTCAACTCGGTGACGACGGACGGCTATACAGAGATCGGCACTGCATCCGATACCAACGCCTACGCCAGCTTCGTGCAGGGCGATCTGGCGGCCACGGACTCCGTCTGCGGTACGGATGGCGTCACCGACACGGACTGGCTGATCGACCCGGTTATCCCGGCAGACACCCAGGTTGAGGTGACGTGTAAGGCTCCGACCGGCGGCACACCGGCCGGTATCGCCACCGTCACCGTCATCGTCGACTGGGCCGATTGAACCCTCGCTCGTCGCCTACGGGCGGCGGGCTAACCGAAAGGATCGTGCAAATGTCCTGTGACAAGCGCAGATACCTGCCCCGCAATCCGCGCGACAGCCACAAGCCGACCGCGCCGACCGGCGGGAAGAATGCCGCTGCGGATGGATACACCATCCGTCATCGTGAACCCATGCGAGTGCAAAAGGACGGCTATGTTTGGCAGAGGGACACGGATGTTGCCCCAAGCCTGCAAATGGAGCCGGACGACGGGTACTCCAGCTACGATATGGATTGATCCCATGAAGAGCAACACCACCACCACTGTCGGCGCGGCTCGCGGCGGCAAGATCGTCAAGTCCACCGGGCTCGACAACTCGTCGCATTCGGCCGGCAAGGAAGTCTCGCAGCTCAAGCGCTCTGACTTCGGAGGCAGCAAGTCCAACTTGTCGCACTCCATCTCCTCCGGTTCCGTCGCAAGCGGGAAGTGAGGCACGACATGGCAACTCAGCGCTTCAACTCGTCGCGTCCCTATGGTGAAATCAAGCCTCCGACCAACGGGGCTTTCTATGAGCAGGATGGCGCCTATTTCAGCCATACCGGCGATTTCCTCGGGACCAACTTTGCCGCGCTGGGTTCTCGGGGGGCGGCGAAATCCGCCCCTGCCAAGCCTGCCAAGCAGGCAGTTGCCGTTGAGGAAACGGCAGATGAAGGCGAGAACTCAGGCGAAGAAGAACTCAACCTCGCCGGCTGGGCGAGAGGCGAAGAAAAGTACGCATTCTTTTCGGTTAGGGCCGAGATCCTCAACCGCTTTCCCGATGCGAATGTCACCAATGCCAAGTCAGCAAAGGTCGCGCTGGTCGATGCCGGCGTGATCGAGCATGACGATGTGAGGTGGTAATGGACTACGCCACGCTCGTCTCCGATCGCGAAACCTATGGCTCCATCAAGTCGTGGATCAACTATTCGCGAATTGATTCCGATGGCATCCTCGATGAGGCGGAAGCGTGGATCTATGCGAAACTGCGCGTCCCGGACATGCGAACCGTTGCTTCGGTAGCCATCGCATCCGGGGCATCAACCGCCTCTTTCCCCACGGGCTATCGCGGCGCCATTCATTTTGGCATCCCTGGCTACATCCCGACGATCAAGCTCAAGGATGTCGAATTCTTTCGCGCCCGTCTTGGATGGGATGAAGACGCTGTTCTCCCCGAAGGGCCGCTGACGTACTGGTGCCGGTACGACGAACTGATCCAACTGAACTATAAGGCGGATCAAGCCTATACGGCCAAGATGACCTACTACAAAACGCCAACGGCGCTGTCCGGGTCAAATACGACGAACTGGCTGACCGAGAAATACCCAACGCTGGTCCGCAAGGTCTGCACACTGTTTGCCGCTGATGAGCGCAAAGAATATGAGACCCGCGACCGTTGCGAAGCCGAAGCGATGCGGATCATCCAGGAAATCAAGGTGGAAACCGAGACCGACGACATGCGCGGACTTGAGATGGACTTCCACTGGACGGAGAACGACTGATGGCAAGCCTCTCCACAAATTTGATCCTGTCGCTGTTTTCTGAAGGTGATACCAGCGGAAACGGCTTCACGAACTGGGGCGACTCCGCAAATTCGAACTTCGAGTTCCTTGAGGACGCGATTACGGAGGTAACCTCAAAGACCGTCACAGGGACCGACGTCACGCTCTCCGACGCAGAGGCTCGCAGTCTTCTCATCAAGGCGTCTGGAGCCCTTACGGGCGCGCGAAACATCATCGTGCCGGCGCGCAAGCACTTTTTCATGGTCAAGAACTCCTGCACCGGAGACTACGCGCTCACGGTCAAGGTCTCTGGACAGACTGGGGTTGTCGTTCCGGCGAGCGATTTTGCCATTCTCTACTGCAACGGAACCGACGTTGAGGAAATCAACAAGGCGCTGTTCAAGCGCGGCAACATCCTTGGGACCGTCTCGGAGAGCAGCGGCACGCCGACTGGCGCTCTGATCGAAGCGACTGAGGGAACTCCAGATGGTAGCGACAACCGAACAGACATCGTCCGCTTTGCCGATGGACTCCAGATCATCAGCGGCAATGTTCGCCTGACCAAGGCCAGCGATGCAAGACTAGACGGAACGGTGACGTTTCCAAAGAATTTTGTTGATACGCGCTATCAGGTGAGTGCTGCGTTTCGTCCAGGAACCGAGACGGCTGGCGTTGTCACGATAGCGGGCGACAACAATTTGAGCGCGCGCGAGATGATGGCTCCGGTCTCCGGTTCAAAGGCGGTTGGAAGCTGCACGATCGCCGCTTATGCGGCGGCCGGTGCCGGAACAATTTCATCTGGCTCCAAGATGTATGTCGACTTCATCATCATGGGCCGCTGGTTCTAATGCCGTTCATCCCTGTCACGATCCCGCCAGGGGTCAACAAGATCGATAGCGCTTATCAGGCGACCGGGCGGTGGATCGATACGCAGTGGGTGCGGTTTGTTGGGGGCTCTCCGGAGAAGATAGGAGGCGTTCGGAAACTGACGGACACTTCGTTCTCCGGGATTGCTCGTGGTGCTGCGGCATGGGTGACGAATGACGGGGTGCAGGTTCTCGCCTGGGGAACAGAGGACGACTTCTATGTCTTCCGCGCGGATGCGGTATCGGAAAAGACGCCCTATCGTGCAGATGCAAACGGCATCACGCTAACCGACCCATTCACCACGACAAACGGGTCAGCGATTGTAACCGTTGCCGACACAGCCCACGGCATCGCGACTGCCGGCGTCAAGGTGACGTTCTCTGGGGCAACGGCGGTTGGCGGAATAACAATTGACGGCACATACACCGTAGCCTCTGTCGTTGATGTCGATAGTTTCACGATCACGCATGGTTCGAATGCAAGTTCAGGGGCGTCTGGCGGTGGGTCTGTCACTGCATCCTACGAGATCAATTTTGGGAATGCCAACCCGCTTTATCTCGTGGGATGGGGCGTCGGCGCGTGGGGAGCGGGTGGATGGGGGTCATATTCAACACTTGTCGTGCAGAACGTGACGGAACCGCGCTGGTGGTCGGTCAATCAATGGGGCGAAGACCTGATTATCAACCCGTCAAACGGCACACTGTATCGATACGATTCCAGCGCGGACACCAGGCCAGCCCCGATCACCAATGCTCCGGCAATCGTTCGAGCGTCATTCGTGACGCAGGAGCGCTACATCATGGCGCTCGGCTGCACCAGGATTGACGGGACTTTTGACGCCATGTGCGTCCGGTGGCCGGACATTCTCGACACCGCCGACTGGACACCCGGTGAGGCCGACACAGCGAATGAACGACGACTGAATGGCGGCTCCCGGCTCATGGCGGGAACCGCGCTTACCGCAGGCATCAATTTGATCTGGTCGGACTCGACGGTCTTTTCCGCGATCTTCACAGGGTCAACATATGTGTTCGACTCCCGCTTGATCGGCACGGAATGCGGGCTTGTCGGGCCTCTTGCCTTTTCAAAGACCGACATGATGGCATTCTGGATGTCTCCTACGGGGTTTTACCTCTACTCGTCCTATGTCCAGCCGATCCCCAACCAGGAAAACATTCGTGACTGGGTTCTGGAGGGCCTGAACAAAGTCCATCAGTTCAAGTGCCTGTCCTTCTATGTGAAGGAATACAACGAGGCATGGTTCCTATTCCCTACGACGACCGATGAGCCGGATACATATGTTGGCGTCAACCTCACCACGTTCGAATGGTTCAACGGCACGCTGACCCGGACGTCGGCGGCGACATACACAACCGCAGAATCCCGCCCTATTCTCTTCAGCCCGGACGGCTATATTTTCATCCACGAGGTCAAGGAAAACCGCGACAACGATGGTGCGGCGCAAGAGGCGTACATCTCGTTTGCGGAGTTTGCTCTTGAGGATGGAAACCGATCCCTCGACATCTTTGGCGTCGTTCCTGATTTCAAGCGCCATGTCGGGAATGTGGACTTTTATCTCTACAGCCGCGATCATCCCGAAGATGAAATCATGGACGAGGAAACCGTTACGGTCTCGGTCGGGGATAAGCTGGTTGATGCAAAACTTCCAGGACGGCAAGTCGGCGGGACGATAACCTCGAACGTCATTGGCGGCGACTTCCGTCTCGGCAAATGGGGCCTTGAGATTCAGGGAGCGGGCAAGAAGCGATGAGGCCCGTAAATCTCAACAGACCAAACTTCAATCATCTGACATCGCCTCCCGAAACCCGGTGGATGATCGAACAACTGAAAGCAATCGAGCGCGCAAGTCAGGAGGCTGACACGGGCGAGATTGCGGACGGGTTCACGGTTGAAAACGTGACGAAGACCTTCACCATCGACGCGGACACGGCGACGGCGTCCGACATTGCCAACTTCCTCGGGACGTTCATCAACGCCCTGAAAAATCGCGGCATCAGGAGATAGCCTATGTTTGGCCTCGATAGCGGATCCACCACTGAAACCAAGATGCCGAAATGGCTCAAGGGTCCGACAAAGGACGCTCTTGGTGACATTCGCAAGTGGCTGAGGTCTGATCAGAACTACGTCTACGGCACGAAAAAGGGTGAAGACCTTTTCACGCCGATGAACAGCCTCATGAAGGGCGCCATCGGCAATGCCAAGTGGCTTGGGAAGCAGGACATAGGCCAGACTTTTGGTCTCGACGAGGCGAAGTCCTATTGGGACGACTACGCCAATGCCGGCAAGATCAACGGCGAGATCGGCACGACCGCGCAATACATGGACCCGTATCTCCGCGAGGTTCTTGACCCGGCCATCCGGGAAATCACGCAGGAAAGCGAACGCCAGCGCCGCGCCATCGGTGCCAACGCCACGATGTCAGGCGCATTTGGTGACGCTCGCGAGGGCATCGAGCAGGGGCAGAACTGGGAAAAGACCAACCAGGCCATCGCGGACACGACCGGACGGCTTTACTCCGACGCCTTCAACAATGCGCAGCAACAGCGCAACATCGCGACCGAGCGGCTGGGCACCGCTGCTTCCGGCATACAGGGTGTTGGTGACGACCTCTTCAACAAGACGCAAGCCGTGAACGACTCCCTCTATAACGCCGGCAACATGGCCTACAATTTCGAGGAAAAGAGGCGGCAGACACTTCAGCAGTTCCAGGAAGCGTTGAAGAACAAGAAATACAACGACGCAACGCTCCTGCTTCAGGCTCTTTCCGGGGCGCCGAAGGAGTCCATCACCAACACGCAGAACAACACGGGGCTCTTTGGCCTTCTTGGCGCCCTTGCCGGCGGTCTTTTCTGAGGGTCTGACATGAACGACATCATGGCGCAACTGGCCGCACTGATTGGTGGGCAGCAAGTATCGACCGGGGCTGTGATGCCGCAGATGGCTGTGCCGCGTCCGGTCCAGCCTATCGCGCCTCTTGCTGGTGAGCAGCCCTATACCTATCCGGACGGAGTTGACTCCGGGAAAGGCGATGGCAAGGGCGACGGAAAGGGTGGCGGGAAAGGAAACGGCAAGCCGTCGAGATACGACAAGGCTGCGAACAAGGCCACGGTTCGCGGCCCGTCAAAATATACCGATGTCATGAAGAAGAACGTGGGCCTTGGAAACAAGACCATTGGCTATGGCCTGAAACCCCTACCGCAACGCACGGGCATGACAAGGCTTCTCGACCTGTTTGCTCCCTCCAAGACGGGGCCGATGTAATGGCTGGATTTGAAGACCTTCAGGCAATGCTCGCCGGGATGCGAGCGCAGCCCGCTCCCGCGCCGCAGCCGACAACGATAGCCACGCCCTTCAATAACATCCAGAGCCTGTTTACAGGCGGCGACATCACGCCAATGCTCCGTTCGATCGGTGGCGGCATGGCCAACATGACCGAGACCAACGATCCGTTCGTCGCGTTTGGACGCGGCTTTGGTGGTGCGCAAAACCAGCAGGCTACAGCGGCACAGACGGCGGCAGAACAGGCGGCAGCGGCAAAACAGAAAGAGTTCGAGAATGCGATGGCGCTCAACAATGCGCTCATCAACCAGAACACGACGCAACAGAAAATGACCATGGACCAGTCGCAGTTCGATGCGCGGACCGGCCAAGATCAGAAGCAGTTCGATGAACAGATGCAACTTCGCAAGGCTCAGGACGAGCGGCAGGCGAAGATGGACGAGATCAACTACAAGAAGACCGAAGCCGAGTTGATCCGCATGGCCGACAGCAACGGCCTCACGGTCAACCAGATGCTTGAAATCGAGCGTTTAGCGCAGGCCGAGGGCGAGAACATCATCAGCCCCGAAAAGCGCAAGGTGGCGGTCGATGCGAAGCGGCAGGAGCTTCTTGAACGCTTCGGCGGCAAGAAGATCAGCGGAAAGAGCGAACTAAGCGATCCTGACATAGCCGGCCAGTCGCCAGAATACGTCCGAAACAAGGATACGGGCCAGATCATGAAACTCGATCCGTCCACCAACCAGTATGTGCCCGTTCAACAATGACTGAGATGCCGCGCATTCCGGATGGCTTTGAGCCAATCAGCAAAGAAGAGGCAACACGCCTTTCTGCGCCAAAAATTCCGGATGGGTTTGAGGCATACAGCCCTTCAGATGAAGAAATTTCCACGTTCTCGTCAAAGACAAGCCTGATCGACAAGGCCGATCTTCCGGCGGAAGAAGGTCCGGGCGTTTTTGACCAAGCGCTTGAATATGGCAAGTCGCTCGTCTCCGGCGCGCTCAACACCACGGCCTCCATGATCAAGGGGCAGGGCGTCGCCAGCGCGCGCGACCCGAAGATGGAACCGGAAGAACAGAAGCTTTTCGAGGGCTTCAATGCCAAGCTCGCGGATATTCCCGCGATGTCGGACGACGAGTTCCAGAAGTGGCGCGGCGACGCCATGTCGCTCATCACCATGAGCGCACAGAATCCCGGCCTCAACGCGCCGA
>Ga0208147_1000273_pt1 | contig 18804 bp, 19 predicted proteins | sample DEB3_08_DNA_FD_184520 | JGI IMG/M metagenome (GOLD analysis project Ga0208147, IMG submission 184520) | Aqueous microbial communities from the Delaware River and Bay under freshwater to marine salinity gradient to study organic matter... | ecosystem: Environmental > Aquatic > Marine > Coastal ... | reverse complement strand
AGTTCTTTTGCAGCTAACGGAACCGACGTAATGTATCTAAAAGATGTCACATTTACTCAAGTCGGCTCCATCCTCGACGCCGATCTTTCCGCAGGAGTTGGGTATCAGGTGCCGGATCGGAGCACAAATAATTACCATGGATTGGTTTCTACTTCAGGAACCTCCTGGACTTTACCAGTTAAAAACTACAAAGCAATCTTTACAGCCTCATCTTCTGGTTATTTAGGAGATGCTACAAATAGAGTAGTTATTCCAAGCAATGCTAGAATTAATAGCATTACAGCATATTCCGCTTCTGGTTCGACTTTCTCATTAGGAGATGATTCTGGGGCTTCGACTAATTTGGTTTCATCTGTAGCCATTAGCGCCGCAACATTAACAGACCTAACGCTACTCAAACGCTACGCCACAACTTCCACAGCCGGAAGACTTTACGTAGCCTTTTCCGCCGCTAATTCCACAACCTTTACTATTGACTATTCAATAACCGCAACCTCATAATTTTACAAGAAAAAAATATGGCTAAAATAATCAAAACCGAAACCAAGGAAGTAACAATCTCTCGCCGATGCTGGAGAATTAATATCGAGACGCCCGAAGGTCAAGACTATCTTCTAACCGCTTATCGAGAACAAGTCGAAACCGACCAAAATGGCGATAAAAAAAGAGAACAAAGTGGCGCTGTTGGCAGAGCTTTATCTAAGGTGGCCTCAGAGACAATTACTTTGGTTGATGGGACTGTGTTGACTCCTCTACAGGTAGCCGAAGGACTCAGCGCATTTATCGAGAAGTGGGAAGAGGAAGATTTAGCCTAATTTCTCACTTCTTAGTGTAATTCTTGTTAGGAATTTATTATGGCTAATGGCGACAAAAAAACGTCACAACTAGATCTTTTTACCACTTTAGCTACCGGAGCTTATATTCCGGTGGTTAATAATGGTAATCTTGTTCGCGCAACCATAGATACAGTTCTTAATGATACAAATAATAGGTTTTGGCTAAACACTTATGGAGCCCCGGCCTATGACGCATACGGCAACTCTTTTGGCCGTTTTAGAGTTGTTTCTGGAAATTTGTGGGTATCTGGAACTAATGCCTACCTAGAATCGTCAAACTTAAGAGTTAATGGTTCAGGTTATATCTTTCAATTAATTGGTGGAGCCACAAGTAATTCCGTTGTTGGAACAATTTCTTCAATCGGCGGCGGAACTAGTAATAAAACTTATTCAAACTACGCCTTTATAGGAAACGGAACCGCCAACGTTATTTCTGGAGATTATTCTGTTACTTTAGGTGGAAATTCTAATGTTTCTTATGGACAGTATGCCGTTATAGCTGGCGGCCAATCTAACGTATCTAGATCTACACACAACTCTATCGGTGGCGGCACAACTAATAACATCTATAGCAACTCCAATTATGGAACAATCGCTGGAGGCTCTACTAATAGTGTTAGCGGAACCGCGTCATCTATACTCGGTGGCCAATCAAACTCAGTAACTTCCACAAACTCAGTCATCGTCGGTGGTAATACCAATACCATTACAGCCAACAACACCTCTGCTATAGTCGGCGGCGAATTAAACATAAACTCTGGGGCTTACTCCTTTATTGGCGCTGGATATGGAAATAGATGTGTTGGGCCTTATTCAGTTATTCCTGGAGGTTTTTCGAATAGAATTAACGGAACGTCTATCAATTCTTCTGTTATCGGCGGCGGCTATACGAATATCATTAATAGTTGTGAATACTCTGTGATAGCTGGTGGATCTTCCAACACAATGCATTGGGACGGCTCCACAACCAACACCTACAATTTTATAGCTGGTGGAGAAAGTAATATTGCTTCCGGTAGTTATAATACAGTTCTTGGTGGCAAAAGTAATTATTCGAATAAAAACTACAACCTAACTTGGGGCCGCCAATCCTACGCCATCCACAACGGCGCAACAGTCTTTTCCGATCAAAGATCCTCCAATAAATACAGCCAAGGAATTGATACTTTCAATTTGTTTTATACTGGCGGCGCTTATTTGTCTGGAACGCCATTGTATGTTTTAGGCGCGGAAGCTTATGTTTCTGGAAAGTTTGCAATTGGAATGAGTAATGTTCCTACTTCAGCGAGTTCCGCTGGTAGAGCTGGAGAAATAACTTTCAATGGAACGTCTGGATTCTTCTGCACGGCTACTAATACCTGGAAGGCTTTTCCATTGTTTGGATTTACGGACCCGATGCCCGCAACCGGAGCGGTTTCAAATAATTATGGATTTGTTTTTGGTGCTGGAACTAATTATACGTATCCAGTTGGACCTAGCACAGATGCAAATTTTACAACAATAACTTTCGCCGCTGGTCAAAGCCCAACTATAACTATTCCTGCGCCAACCGCTGGAACCGCAAATTATGTGGTTGATGCTTTAATTCGGTATAAAGGGTCTGATCCTGATACGTATGCGTTTCGTTTATATGATACAACTGATTCGGCGGTATTAGGAAATACGTCCATATCTTCTTATGAGCTTGGAAATCTTAGCGTAATTCGAGAGAGAGCTATTAAGGTTCCTGTATCTGTATCGTCGGCTAAAACTATTGTGTTACAATCTTATGCTGTTGATAGCGGCGGCAATAATGCATCTTATATTCTCGCAAGTGGAACTCAAATGTCCTACATGAGAATGACTTAAACATCTACAATATAGTTGTGAAAGACTTTGGATATACCGCTTCGTGTTTAAAAAATACAAACAGAGTTGTTTCTTCTACTGAAACTAATTGGGCTGCCGTTAGACCAGGTTCTTTTATACTTTTTGATACCGACTCGGATTTTTATTCTGTTGGTAGCGTTAAAGAAGTTAAGGTTATTAAAGATTTTGTAACTGTAAATAATCAAACACTTAATATTTCTGGATATTGTTGTCCGTTGTTTTTAAATAGTGATGCAATTGAGGTTTCGTTTAAGGAGTTTGAGGTTGATGATATTTTAGGTATATTTTCTGCCGGAACAGGTTATTCTCAAGGAGATATTCTAACTTTAAGTGGTGGAACTCCATTTTTTGATCTATCTAGTAACGCAACCGAACCAGCAACCTTCAAAGTTATTTTAACAGACGAAAGAGGTTCGATTACACACATAGAGCCGGAAAACCGTGGATGTTACATCGAGCCGCCGCATCAAACTTCTGTATTAAAAGGTGGGTCTGGTAAAAATGCCGGATTGAATCTTACTTATAAGGTGGCCGACACTCGGCGCGTTATCGACAGAATTATTGAAGAAGTTACATATCATCCAGAACAAACTCTTATCCGCCTCAACTATCCTCTAGATCCAAACATCAAGAAGGGCAAGATTGTTTTGAATAAGTGGGAGATCTTATTAACCTCCAATTACGTAGGAGATAGTAAACTCAACTCGTCATACAAAATCCTTAGAGACTATACGCCGCATCTTGGCCTACCTTTAATTTCTCGCGAAAGCCCATCTTTTAACATCCTTTTCAATAAAAGCTCTCAAATCCTTGATGCAAGAATTAAGAGCATTGAAGATAAGCTGGCTAAACTAGGTCTTTAGGCCGCCAAGACATTTCGAAGCAAACCTCCAGGCTTACTCTCCTTGATAACAACCTCGTAAGCAACACTCTTCATCAATTCGGAAAACTTCTTGAGGCTTTCTACATCGCCTTGAGAGTTTTGCTGTTTACTTTGTGTTTTAGTAGAGGTGTCTACGGTGGCTTCGCCAGATTTGTTGGCGGTCACAGAAACGTTTATGTAGTTGGTTATGCCGTTGCTCTGAACTTGGTTGTTTGGCTTTTCAAGCGAAGCTCGCAACGAATTGATAGCGGAGATTAAGCCGCCGAATGAGTTGGCTGTTTCTTGCGTATTGACTGATTGATTATTTACGGATTCTCCAACCAAACCTCCAGAAGCATACCTCATGGAGTTGATTTGATTAAGAGCTGGTAAACCAATTCTATTCACGGCATCTCTACGAATAACATACTCGCCACCCATCAACAATGTTGGGACGGTATCAGCGCGAGTTGAAGATCCTGGAACGCTTCCGCCAGATGCAAACTTCATTCCATACGTGACACCAGATTGCGCGTGGCCGCTAAAGCTACTACCATAAGCAGACGAAAAGTTATTGCCATACTTAGTTTCTGAACCCGCTGGCATTTTCATCGACCCCATATTACTTAATCCGGTCGCCCCAGCCATAATTCCAGCCGAAATATAAGCACCTATTAGACGTTGGTTTTGTGCGGCGCGGTATTGAGACATTGCGTTAGCTTTGTTCTTATCATACTGTTCTTTTTCTCTAATGTAAGACATTAAGCTTTCCTCTCTTGATCGCCGTATGTCGTTTTGAGGATTGTTTGGATCTTCTAAAGCTAAAGACGATAACCTTGGATCAATATTAAATGAACCAGAGGTTGGATGCTTAGGATCGTTGTAATCATAGCTGTTGTTTAGATTAGCCATGAAGGATGTGCCGTATTTATTGACGGCAGCCTTTCTAACCACAAAGTCTCCAGGCGCTAACATCTGAGCAACATCATCCTTAACTCCAGATCCTCCAGTAACCAAACCTCCAGAACTCATTCTCATACTACCACTTAAAAGATTTCCAAATCCAGAAGTAGGAAGTAAATTTCCAATAGCGCCGAACAACATGTTGGTGCTGATGTTGCTGACTATTGTGCTGATTCGGTCAAGAACCCCCATTCCAAACTGTTTGAAGGCTTGACCTGCGCTCGCCGCTCCAGTAGAAAACGCCTTAAATCCATCCGCAAAAGACGATTTCATTGTCGCGCCTAAATCAACAGCCGCTCTTTCCATTTCTCTCATTTTGTCAAGCTCGTTGTATGTAAACTGACCTTTGAATGCGGCGTAACGATTAGATGACTCTAACTGAGAATTTACTCCATAAGCTGCTCTATAAGCTTCCATAGCTCCAGATCTTGCGGAATCTAGTTCGGAAGAACCGATTTTGTTACTGGAATATAGGCTTGATGCGTATTGGAGTTTTTGGGGCGCTAATTCAGCTTCAGTTATTCTTGAGAATTCTAGCGCGGCTATGTTTAATTTTCTTTGATTTTCGATAGCTTTTTTAGCTCTCTCCTCTTCTTTTTGGGTTATATCAAGTATTTCGCTTTTCTTTATTTTAAAGTATTCTAATTCTTTTTCGTTATCTTCTTTGATTTTTCTTTTTGAGCTTTCTTCAGTTTTGGCTACTTGATTTAACTCAACATTTATTTTCCTTAACAAATCCAGATATTCAGTATTTTGTTGTGCTTCTGATCCATAAGGTTGATTAGATATGTATCCAGAGGTGTTTTTTATTTCTCTATCAAGATACTTTTTTAACTCCTCTGGGTTGCCAATCAGTGACTCTAATTGGGACACTTGACCTTCAGTTCTATCGTAATCCCCTTTATTGAAAATTCCAGATTTTGATAGTTCCGCTTGTTTTGATTTAAAATTAACCAATAATGGGACAACGGATTCATTTATCGAGCTTAATGAAGAGGTTTTTAATACAGACTCTTTATTAATTCTATCAGCCTTAATTACATTCTCTCTATTTTGTAGCTCTCTAGCTATAACATCTCGTTTTTGAGAGTATTCAAGATTTAGTAAACCTAATGGATCTTTGTAACCTTCCGCCTGAGTATAGGCATTACCTTGAGCAGCTTTAAAGATAGCCAATGAACTTTCATCTTTAAAAGACTTCAAATCTGTAACTCTGCTAACTCTATCAATTTCTTCGGCGTAACCTAACCGTCTATTTAATCCATTCTCTTCAAGTCTTGAGCCTAATTGGTAAAATTTATTACTTAAATTAAATCGCTCGGTTCCAATATTACCTCTAGCTTTTATAGCAGCTTGACCACTTCCTTTAAGTTTTTCTAAGTTTTCCTTAGATAGCGGTCCAGAGAAAAGCTCTTTCATAAATAATGGCCTCTCATCCGGCTTAATTTCACTTAATAAATCATCTATCTGTTTACTAAAATCAACACCTTCTATTCCTAGGCCACCTAATCCACCCGCCAACGCCTCTTTATAGTTACCTTTACCAACCTGTCTAAATACATACTCTCTAAGTTGATCATTATCTATAAGCAACGATTCAAGATTTTTTCCTTGAGAATTAGATGTTGCAGATATTGCGGATCTAACATTTTCTACAGTTACTCTACCCTTTTTATTTAAAAGTTTTCCTAAAGGTATCGCTGATCCGGTGGCATCGTCAACACCCCATTCTCTATCAAATAATCCACTACCTTCTGTTTTTAAATACTTTCTAATGGAAAGCATTTGGTTTTTAGTCTGTTCTGGATTAGCTATTTCATTGTATACTCTACTAGCTTCAGTTTGGCCGCCACGTAAAAACGCAGTATTCAACTTCAATCTATCTGCGGCGCTAAATCCAGTTAAAGCCGATTCTTTCTGGTTATTTAATGCCATTAACTGTTTTTGAGATATATTGATGCTAGTATCTCCTAACATCTCAGAAGCTTTAATAAATCCTTGGAAACCAGATTCTAATTCAGACGTTTTCTTTTTGGCATCCTCTAAATTTTTTGTAAGCTCTGGAAGTGTGCTTGTCCATTCTTTAAATACAGAGTGAATTGTTAATAATGAGGTTAATGTAGCTCCAGCAATAGCACCACCAGGACCAGCACCAATTTGACCACCAATAACAGCGCCAGAAACAATATTACCAAGTCCAGCCGTAGCTGCTCCAGCAACTCTAGCGCCGCGACTTTCGGTGCCAATCATTTCTGATATAGTGTTTGTAATTATTGGTAAAACAATAGATGCGCCTACTAATTTGCCCGCATTTTTTTCATTAAAGGTTTTCGAATACCACTCGGATAAGGCGGATTGCTTGCCTTGTCGCATTCTTTCTGCTTCGGGTAATTTAGCTCCCATTAAAACACTAGTTCCAAGGCTTGATGGCCCTGGTCCTGAAAATCCATAAGAAGCTCTACCGCCAGAAATATTCGAGCCATAACCGCCATAAGCCATATTGCTTGGTGTTGTTGGTATTGGTCCTGGCATTAATGGATCATAACCGCCAGAAACTACACCACCTTTTACGTTTGCTCCGCCAGCATAACCTGCGCTTGAAATACCATAACCACCATAATTCATGTTGGATGCTTGAGCACGCCTTTGTGTAGCCAAATTCATCATCATGTAGGCTCCAAGATCTGCTCCAGTTACTAGAGATGGACTTGATGGTGTAGGTATAGACTTTACATTATTTTCATAATCCGCGCCAACTTTATTAGCGATTGTTATAACTTGGTTAAGTCTAGCTACTCCTTTTATTATGGTTTGAGGTGATAGCTCGCCAGAACCGCTTGACGGAATTTGAGTTTGAAGGTTTGGAACACTTGATACAACTTTTTGTATATCAGATAATTGTTTTGCGGCAGCCTGGACTATTTTTATAGCTTTTGCGGCCTCTTGAGTATTTATTTTCTCGTAAACGGCTGACAATTGAGATTCTGTAAATAGCGGATTAAATCCGTGCATTGGACCACTAGCATAATTCGGTATACCGTAATTCTTTAAATTAGCCCCCTCTTTGACGCCGCGAGCTATCCCTTGAGATAAACCCGCTGGCTCATCAATAGTATTGTAAATCCCTATGCCGCCTGGATTGTTACCAGAAACAAGCATCGGATTAGAGCCAACTCTAACAGAAGAAGGTGGGACGCCGGATGCAATTTCGCGATTTATCGCACTACGAATCGGATCTGCCATGTTTGGCGCTCTTTTTAATAAATTACCAGTTGTTTTAGATATTCCAAATCCTTCGCCAATAGCAACTCTAGATGTAGCCGCTGATATAGCCTCAATCTCTTTTCGTTTTCTTATTTCGGAATCAAGTAAGGATAAAATTGTTCTTTGTGCCATCGCCGAATCGTTAAGTAATATAGGATGAGTTTTAAGTATTTCCGTTATTCTTGTTTGTAGAATTTCTTGTTCTCTAGTTTTAGAGTTAATTACGGTGACTTCGGTTACGGCTTTATATATGCCAGAGGTTAATGATACTATAACTCCAGTTAAATAAGACAAAAGTAATGCGCCGCCTTGATTTTTTAACGTTTTTCCAAGGCCGACTATTATATTTTCAGCTAGACCTTTTCCAATATCAGATCCAGCTTCAGGGTCCATCATGTTATTGATGCCCTTTAACGCCGTTTTTAAATCTTCTCCAAAAACCTTATCAAAAATTCCAGCTCCTCTTTGTTGAAAATTCAACTGCGCTCTATTTATCAACGAAGATAGAGATTTATTTAACTCTTCACTTCTTTGGATAGCTACATCGCCTGCGGTTGTGGCCGTATTTAGCGCCGACTTATAGGTAGATCCAGACTGTCTTTCCAAATCTGACAACGTAGCCTTTAAGACGTTAACCTGATAGATTCCACCAACCATTTCCGCAATCTGAGACTTCTGAGCTTGCTCAAGTTTGTCGTAAGATTGAGCTAAGTTAGAAAGGATTTGGATGGCAGGCAACATTTCGCCATTCAACTCTCTGGTAGTTACCGATAAAGCCTCAAGTTGTTCAAGCGTTTGAGGTCTCTCTATTTTTTGGAAGATGGTTTTTAAGGCGTTACCAATTACAGCGCCGCCGCGAGCCGTAGTCTGTTGGGCGGTTGTGACGATTGCTATGAGTTGGTTAAGATCTACTCCAGCCTCTTGAGCGGAAGAACCTACACGCTTTACAGCTTCAGCAAGGTCTGCGGAAGATACGGCAAACTTAGCATCAACAGCCGCAAACTTATTAACAATATCTGTGCTGGTTAGCATCGATTTGTTAAACGAGTTCACTGTAGCCGTAAGAGAATCTACAGCGTCTTCGGCGCTAATTCCAGCTAATTGAGTTAGTCTCAATGCGTCTCTAGTTCTAGTTAAAGTCTCATTTAAACTTAAACCTTGACGTGAAAACTCTGTGGCCGCCTTAGCTACAGAAGAAAATGTTTGGTTTGTTTCCTTAGCAACTTTAAATAGTTCGTCGCCAAACTTCTTCATTTCTCTAGAGGAAGTATTAACAATAACATTAATGTCTGTTAAGCTTTTCTCTATTTCTATGGTAGATTTAACTAGTTCAGTGAAACCTTTTTGGACAGTATAGATAATTCCAGCGACGGATGTGAATGAAAGAATTCTTTTTTCGGCTCGTTGTAGGTTGGAGTCGAAATCTCTTGTAGTTTTCGATAATGTATTGGTTATCTGAGATTGAATTCTATTCAATGAATTAGAATCCATCTCTGCTACTACTTTAATCTTTACGTCTTCTGGCACATAAGGATTTACACTTTATTAACTACCATTCGCACGAATAATATCTTCAAAACTTAAAGATCCACCTTTTTCTGCGGCCAACTTCATTAAATTAGCGCCGCCATTATTCTCCATACCTATTTTCTTCATGTCTGAAGCTGAAGCTCCAACTATCGATATGCCGCCACCTAATCCTTCTTTGCCATTTTTAGCTAAATTCTGTTCAGCTTCATTCATGAGCTTGTTAGCAGATTGTGTAGAGTTAAACCAATCAACTAATTTATCAGGATCGCCAAGAACTTCTTGAGGAACCTTGTCCGAGCTATTGTCTATGATGCTTTTAAAGTATTTAGCGTTATTAAATAGATCTACTTGATAGTAAGTAAGTTGGATAATAGGTTTTCCATAGTAAGTATATGGATCGCCGTTGGAAAGATAGAATCCGTTACAGAATTGGGGGCTTACTGATATTCTTTTTATAGTTTTTTCGTTAAATTTACCTAAGCAGTTGTTGTAGGTTTGTATTAAGTGGTGTATGTCGTTGTTTTCTAGTTCATCATATTCACCATCTGAAAACTTACTCTCTTTAAATGTATTATCCTTAAATATAGCTCTGTAAATGAAGTATTCGTTGGTTTTCTTACTGGCGAAACTTTCGCATGTCGCGCCAACCAAGGCTTCTCTTAAGGATTTTAATCCAGCCAACTCTAATTCGGAGTCATCAATCTGTTTTTGAACGGCTTTTATATCTATTTCCTTAAATAGTTTACTTTTTGTAATTTTTAAGTTTGGAATGAATTTTTCTAGCTCTCTAAGCTTTTCATCCTTCTTTATGTCCCAAATTCCTTCTGAGGTTATTTCGGCTTCACGTTCTTTTGATGTAGGTAGGCCGCTATCTTTAGCTAAATTATAAAAAGCCTCATATTGCTGCTCGATTTCGGAGCTATCAAGGATAGAGAAGTGCTTAATAAAAAACCTGCCAAACCTTTCGGAATTAGCAGGACTATAACCGTTTATTATTTCAGCTAATGCTATCTTTAGTATGGATTTGTCATCCGACATTAAGAAACATCGATTTTATTGATGGCTTTAATTGCGGCATCCATCTTTTCCTGATCAAATGAGCTTGTTATGAAGGCGACGGCGGTATAATGAGAGAGCTTATTAATAACTTCAATTAAGAACAGATCTTCCTTTTCTTCATACTCATCATATTTTGCCATCTTTTTCTTTTCATCTCCTTCGCCGAAAAATGCAACAATCTTATCAGCCTCATCATGGTAATAAGACAAGTTTAACATCCACCAAAATAGCGTCTTGGTTTGAGCATACATTTCTGCGGTGTTTGCATATAGATGAGATTCCTTCTTCTCAATGCTCTTTAATATAACCAAAGCCTCAGAGATTTCTTTTTCGATGGCCTCGATTTGAAGTTTGTCGTCGTCAGTTTTGTCGGCCTTAGAGCCAAGTCTTTGATATTCCGACTGTTTATTAAGAAGTTTGGCGTAGGTTTCAGACTTAAGTTCCTTATCTTTTTCAGATAGCACACCATCCTCGTTATCAATAATTTTTGATAATCCAGAAGCGGTCAACATTCCTTTTCTTGTCGCTTCGGCCAACTTCATGTTGTAATAAAGATCGGCGTCGTCGCGCAATACTCGATTTGGCTTCCTCAATAGAAACTTAACCGGAGTTTCCTTCTTAACTTTTCTTTTTGTAATGGTTTCGGAACCGTCTTCATTTTTGTTAATGACTTGATCCTCAATCTCAATTTCTTTATTTACGTGGAATTCGTAGAAGTATTTGTTGCTCATTATGATTTAAGTAAGTGTTTCGATATAGGTTTTAACGGTATTATGATATTCGCCGCCAAGTAGCAAAAGTAGTTGTTTCTTCCGCTTAAAATCAAAACTATTGTATTTGGCGACTAGTTTACGTTTATTAGCTACGAGATCGACTGGAAGTAGTCCGAAATCCTCAAGCTTTCTTTGGTTTGTGGGTAAATTGATACGAGATCGAATTAAAGACTCGATTTTTGCCAACTCATTAGAATGTAATGCAGTTACCATAACTTATTTTTGTTCAATTTTTGTTTTTTCTAAGTCTACTAGAAATTTATCTAGATCTATTTTAGCGTTTTCTGATTCTTCGCGCACGACTTTTCTTATCCTATTTAATTCCTCTTCGGAAAAATTTACGCCATGATCGTATAATTCTTCTACTATACTTAAGAATACCCAAGTCAAACGGTTTACCTTTTTGTGAACTTGGAATCCAACAAGATCCTTCTCAATCCTCAACATAATTACTAGTCAAAAGTTATTACACTTTTTTTAATGCACAGAACCTAATTCTGTCGAGTTTTCCTTAATTTCTGTAACTATACCGATGAATCCGATAATTTTACCTTCTTCATTGAGTATTTTGTAGGAGTGACAATGAATCGGGATATCTTTTTTGTTTGAGAATTGGTGGTAGCTATAGTTTAGATCAAACTCTCTCTGCTCTTTTACAGAAGTCCTCCACTCTTCAGCTACTCGAACTCTGTCACTTTCTTGGATCGCATTTTTCCAACCACTTCCCTTGGCTTGTTCTAAGGTTAACCCCATAAATTTAGATAGTTCGTTGGAAATATATAGGCAATCTCCATTTATATCGGTTTGATACCAAGCTATATTAAGCTTATTGCCTAAAGCCTTTAAGAGTTCGTGGCTGATTGTTACCGAATGTTGTAGTTCTTGGATTTTTTCTGGAAGATTTAATTCGCCATCGTCAGATGAATAGCGTTTTGCAAGTTGTAATAAAACGGGAAGTGCTTTCGATAATTCCTCGCTTGTGTTTTGGATTTTCCTTGATACTTTCAGGGCCGGGGACGCGACATATCGCCAGCAAGCATACAGCCCGCCGAACAAACTCACTATCTGACTCCAGTGTTTGGTAATCTCGGTTAGATCCATCATTTAGTTTCATGGTTGTGGTTGCCTTTTGGCTATTGTAATTACACATTTTTTTGTTCTCCGTGAAATAAAGAAGCCCCACGGATTTTGCCGTGAGGCTCTTGTTGTTTTATTTACCTATTTACCCTTTAGCTTGCGCGAGATTAGTTGCTGTAGATACCGCTGATAAATAATCCGGCAGTCGTGGTCGATGGGCCGCCAATTTCAGATGTAAAGTTCAAACTTGCAGAACGATTAGATCCGATTGAATCGCTGTAGGAAACCCCATTGAATTTAGCGTTACGAATATTGTATTGAGCAATAGTGACGTTGCTAAAGTCGGTGCAGGTTTGAGGTTTATTCAACTTAACAGTAATATCGTAAGCGTCATCACAATTAATGATGTCGGACAAGTTACCAGTAGTTAAATCACCAACAATAGCCTCAAGCGACATTGAGATAGATACAGGGAAGTTAGGTTCGCGGCTAATTGCGAATCGGCTTCCAAGCTGTTGAATAGCTTCGCGACTTAGATCGAATCCAATGTTATAGCTCTGAATCTTAGCATCACTAATCATCACACCTGGAACATCAAACACTCCAGTTGCATTAGTTAAGATACCTTCGCCTTCAGCATCACGTTTGTATAATGTAACAGTAATGTCACCGGGGCGGAGAGCGGAGATGGCCAAGTTACCAGTTCCGATATCCGTAGCCGCCGCAGGAATAACGTATCTAAACGGAAATGTTCCATTCGAATTCGTCACATTCCATACTCTTCCGTTCACAGGATTTAAGGCTGGAGTAATGCCAGAACGAGTGCTCTGGAAACTCATATTCAAACCTTCAACGTTTACGCTTACGGTAGGGAAGTTACCAACAGAACCTTGCGTAGAGTAAGAGGTCATGAATCCGTTTCCGATACCCATAACCGCCACATTGGAGTTAGAAGTGAGGTTTCCAACAGCGTCTTGACCTTCAGGATCAGTTAGCAAGAAGTAGTTTTTCTCATCTTCGGTTTTGTTTAGGATGCCGGATAGAGCGCCAACACTTCCATCGCATACCAAACCAAGTTTCTTCTCGTTCCATAGCGAAGATTGAATATAGTTGAAATTCAACGCGGCTACCGGAGAATTCATGATAACATAGTCAATCGCATTGAGTTGGCCAAACTGTTGAACAGGCGTTCGGCTAACACTAAAGTTGTATCCAGCGGATTGAATACGGTTAAGTTGATATATTCCAGTGGTTAACTGACTCTGGAATACAGCGTTTGAGGTAGCAATGCCTGTCGAGCCAAGATATCCAGTAGCTTCAGACAGTATGTATGTTGGGACTCCAGTGGGGCCATATGAAAACATCGTGCCCGTAGCGGGGCTAGTGCTAACATATAGCGCCTGGACTTGGAAATTGGTTCGGGTTCTTGCCATAAATTTTTAGTTTTCTTTATTTACACTTTTTTTATTTAAGACCTGGGGTTTCTCATTTTTACCAATTCAAATTCACAAATACCTGGATAAACATCAGGATTTATCTTTCGAAACTCAGATAATATGGTTCCAGCGAACTTACCAACAGACGTATTGTTGATATAAATAGAGTCGGTTGTTGGGGCCTTGTTTGCCGTCAAACCTGTATAATTATAAACCACTCCGCTCTTATACCCTCCGTAATTATCAAAAGGATATTCGTTAGCCGACAACAATGGAACTTCCAATCTAATAGTATCAGACAATATACTTCTTACGGCATCAAGCTTATACTTTGAGTCCGCCAAAACTATAGCCTGAACAGTAATCGTTGTTAGTTCCGTTCCTCCTAATTCGTATGGTTCGTTCTGGTTATCTATAGCATTAAGGAAAATGCATGGATAGGTTATTTGATTTGTTCCTAGGCCACTCATTGTTTGGGCGGTTTTTGGGCGCGGAGAGTATTTGTTTTCAAACAGCAATTCCTCCTCAGATTCGTCCGTTATATAGAAATTAAAGTCTTTTATGGCGTAGTTTCCGCTAACGGTGGTGTTTGCAGGTAGAGGAGATGAGAAATAGAGTTGGCCTTCGTTGTAATTGATCGCATATAGCCCGCTAGTTCCAGTTCGAATGAATGTTCCATTTAAATAGACGCCAGTTAAGAGTTGGCCGCCAACGGATTGATCTGCAAGGACTTGCTTATATGGAGCTGAATAGGTAGCATAGTTACTGAGTGGAGATGTAGTCAGATAAAAATTTGTGCCGACATTTTCGTAAGCAACACCTCTCCTTCCTACTCTATTATCTAAAAACAGTAAGAACGAAGACATTACTTGGTTGGCAAATTGTGGAATCATATATTAGAATGAGTTGTCGAAATCTTTAAGAAGCTTACGTATATACGGCATTTTTTTAGGTTTATATTGCTCTCTAAGTTTTAGCTTCTTTTTAGCCTGTAAACCTCTACCTGAATGGCTAGCTTCAACATTTTCGAAATGTCCGAATAAATAATATGCGTAGTATAAAAACTTACCTTCTTCTATATCTAGCGCCCAACTTCCAGAGCCTTTCCAAGGCCAAGGAGTTTGTTCAGTTATTTCTTTTAAATTTGGCCGATAGCCTACAAACGTATAATCTATTCTTTTCTTGCTAACTATATCTATAGATTTTGCAGAACCTTTACCTTTTTCTGGCGGCCTAAATGAACTATTGAAAAAGTTATTCAATTTATCTATAGGAACATCATTTTTATCAAAACCTATAAATGCAAACAGTGACCCCCATTCAAATAACTTACTATATGCGCCTGGACCAGCAACCAGCTCTTTAGATATTTGATGTTCGTCAAAGTTTTTTAAAAATTCTCGTTTCTTATAGTTGAATTTAATAATAGCCGCGTTTGCCATTTGCGGCTCCATGACGCGAGCTTGCGTGCCAATAGTCTTGGCTATCTGCTCTATATCAACTTCAACTTTAACTGGCATTAGTGTATCTCCTTAATATCAAAATAGTAGTATTTTAATTCAAGAAAGTTTTGAGTGGCGGGGCCGCTAACAATTTCCCACGTCTTTCCATCAGCCACAACCTTCTCAGTCTTACCATTAAGTATATAATTAGAAGCCTCTTCTTCGACTTTTAACTTACAGTCACCTTTCCAGATTCTTTTATTGATTTCGTATAGCTCTTGGGGCGTTTTGTTAGCCATTTTTACGATTAATCCAGAAAATGTTTGGTAGACTGGCGTTAATGTAACGTTTGTTTCTACGGATGAGTAGTTGTATCCTGGATATTGATTGACGGAATTGTTTGAGATTGTTTTTGTTGGTTCTTTATAGATTGTGATTGGTTCCAAAAAAGTAGGAAGATGTTTTTCGGCTAATGCGATAAAACTTAATCGTTGTGATGCAGAAAGTAATGGTGTGGCCATATTTTAGATAATTACATCTCTTGAGTAGAACGTGCTGTTTGTTGTATAGAGAATTACTCCTTGAGTATCGTCTCCAGCGACCTGATTTGGCAAAACCTTATCTATTTTGTAAGCATTAATTAAGTCAGCTAATTCCTTAGTGGCCTCTTTCTTTAATTCTATCCAAACTTGAGCAAGCTTATTTTTTTCAACCGTTCGAACTCTCATACCGTCAGACGACACTTCTACAACTGGATCTGCGCTCGCCGCGCCTAGATTAGCTCTAATTTTAAACGGGATATACTTATTCACTTCATACATTTTCTTAAATATAGATTTGGCATCTTGATCGATTGGCGGCGTTATAGATTGATCGGCGTTCAATACATAAGACTTATTGATAGCATTATTTAACATTCCAATATTACTTCTTAGCCAAAAAGCAATACCTGGAATACTAATATCAGAATCTCTATCATTTTCCTCAAAGATTTCGTCGGCTATTTCTAAAATTGAATCGTATGTAGGCATATATTAAAATGTTTGTGGAACTACGTTTATGTAACCGTTGTAAAGTCTGATTACTGAATTATCAGACGTTTTTGTTGCATTAATGTTGTAAACTGAACGCTGGCAGTATAATGCCGCCGTTTGCGCTGGAGTTAAACTAGTTGTAAATAAGCCAGATATGGCAACACCAGTAGTTAACGTTAAATCAACTAAATTACCAGAAGCTCCATACCTTGGTAAAATATTTCCAGAAATTGTATAATTGTTAAGATTTAAAGTTGCGCCGCTGCTATCAAGTCCTGTCATAAGAACCGAAAGACTCGTTCCTTGCGTAATATCAAAATTGTATGCAACAGCCATAAAGGTAATTACACAAGAAAAGCAAAAACCCCGCTTTTTGATGGCGGGGCTAAACTAATTTGATTTTTTACTTTTTTATCAACGTCCTTCTGACATAATCCGTCTAACTTCTGGACTTACCTCCTTAACACTACTATTTGGAACTGGCATTTTAGCATACTTATTGCGATGCCGCACAAACTCAGCTACCAAATTTCGCTTCAATCTTACAGAATCATCAATTGGCACCAAACCTACCTTAATTGCATGATCCTGCAAATCCGATTTAGTCATTTCCTTTAGAGAAAGTTCATACTTATCAATATCAACAGTTTTGTATTTTGCAGCTCCGGTATCGCCCCAAAGTTCGTCGAGCGTTCGTGGAATTGGTTTATTCTTTTCAGTAGACCTTCCATCTAGTTGACTAATGGATTCTAGCTTGCTTGGAGGTGGTTCCGTTACAAGTTTCGCTTGAGATTTGGATTTTCGCGCCATATGATTTATTATAGAGGATGAACGTTAAATTTGGTTAGTAATTCTTTGATTCTGTTTTCCAGGATAAGGTTTTCATTTAGAGTAACTTCGCGCATTGCGAGTTGAACGGCAGCGTTGTATATCAAGTTTTTAATTATTTCTTCAGAGGTTTCTCGCTCTATAGTGAAATTAGCAAAATTATCACCGTTAATTGGCTTGTTGCTTGCTATTAAGTGTGTGTTTAGGTATAACATATCAGTCTATATCTCTGTCGTCTCTATCAGCTAACTCAATACCTCTCGCGCAAGACCTACAAACAAAATCAAAATCCTTTACTAAATCATCTTTGTAAACTTCGCGGCCACATTCTGGACATACAGTAGTAATACCTGCCGCACGATCTATGTCAAAATCTGTGCAGCCTGGAGGTAAGTTATAGTTAGGCATAATTATTTGTTTTTCAAGGCAACGGATTGAAATTCCTGAATAGCTTCATTAACTATTTGATGTATACTTACGTAGCCGAACATTGTTGGAAGATCGTCGCCCATGATTTTCTTATAGGCGTCCCACGCCCTTTTTTCTTTGTCTGTTAGTTTTACGGTTAATGGGCGGAGTTGCGAGGCTTGGTATACCTTATCCACAAGAATATCTTTAAACTCAAGAACCGCGCTATCTACGGCGGTAAAATCTGGTTTCTTTAACTGGCTTATACTTTTGCTACCTGGTTTTACTTGAATGATCCAGGTTCCTTCATGTAGCCCATCTAATACATGAATATCGTTGACTGGCTTATAGCGACCACTAACCTTTTTGTAAAGCGTTTCTGGCATGTATGGATAATAATGGATTATAGCTTTTTGTCAAGACTGGTACAATAAAAAACCCCCGAAACAAATCGGGGGCTGTAAACCGTTAACTTTCAATGACTTACACGATCAATCCCACTTGGGCACGGGCGTCAACTGCAACTCGACCCTCATCAAGGCTCAACCAGAACCCAACCTTGCCTTGGCGATCAACGAATTGATTGTCAGGAAGAACGTTGGTCTCACTACCATTCTGATCAACCATAACGGCACGAATCAAGTTGTCGCGAGAAAGGTCAAAACCTAGCACGATCTCATCCGTAGCCGCGAATACTGCACCGCCAGAACCATTGGCCTTCGAGTAGGACGTAGAACCAGCAAGCGTATCAAACAACGTGTTCATCTTAGCGTTAATACCTAACTCGTTCACATCGGCAATCTGAATGTTGAACAAGGTCTTCGTTCCAGCGGAATTGAAGATTTCAGTTCGAATCGTGTCAGGAAGCGCGATAGACGTAGCGCCAGAAGTCGTAGTAGAGCCATTGTAGGTATTCATCGGCTGGTAGCTCATCGCTCGGCATTGCTCAAGGATCTCAGGAGAACAAAGGATGTTGGTTAAACCTTTGGACTGATAGTTTGAAGGTGTGCCGTTGGCGAACGACTGATTGATTCTCTTCATACGAGTAATCATCTTGTTTAGGTCGTCGATACCAAAGATGTCGGCGGTGTTGGATCGGAACGTATTCTGAACACCGTTAATATTACCATTGGCGGCCTGAAGCAACATTGGAACGTAAGCATTTCGCTCTTGCTTGACGATAACCTCGTTGATCATTCGTTGGATAGCTTTTTCAAGCACGTTTAGTCGCGCTTTTCGAGCATAAGCCTTATTGAATGACACAGCAGATTGGAGGTTATAAGTAGAGATTTTCATCTCCTTCATACCTTCAACATGAGAGGTTCCAAGTCCACCAGCAATATCTTGGCTCCAAACCTGAACGAATTCAGTTCCTTCGTCAAAATACAGATCAAGAGGAATAGATGGGCTATCATCTTCATTG
>Ga0208147_1000272_pt1 | contig 18851 bp, 22 predicted proteins | sample DEB3_08_DNA_FD_184520 | JGI IMG/M metagenome (GOLD analysis project Ga0208147, IMG submission 184520) | Aqueous microbial communities from the Delaware River and Bay under freshwater to marine salinity gradient to study organic matter... | ecosystem: Environmental > Aquatic > Marine > Coastal ... | reverse complement strand
GGTGGCTGCGTACATGGACAGACCATATACGGCTTCCTTTGCAATCGATCCTTGGCCCGGAAGGGTCGCGTTGGCGGTAAAGCGGTGATACCCGCCCTGCACAATGTTTCCCGCGACGCCCACGCCCCCGCTCACGACCAGCGCGCCCGTGGAAGTGGAGGTGCTGGCGGTGGTGTCACCAATTAGAACAAGTCCAAGTCCCGTGCTAATCGCATAATTCGTTACGCCCGCCGTTTGATTTTCGATCTTCAGCCCGTAGAGCGTCGTAATCGTGGAGCCTGCGCCCTTGGTGCCATTTCCGATTCTTACACCGATTGAAGATGTCTGGGTAAATGAGGCCGCAGCGGTTGCTGGCGCAAAGTATCCGGCGCACCCGAGAACGGTCGCCGCACTGGAAAAGACCGGCTCGGAATCGATACCGACTTGAGTATCGCTAGTCAGCGCACTTGAGGCGATGTAAAGGCCAAGATTCGGCGCGACAGTCGTTCCGCCAATAACAGAAACGCCAGAGATAATTAGCGGTTGCCCGCTCTTCGGCGTGATCGTGCCAGCCCCCGCCGCCGTCACCGCGATGGTCAGGGTCTCCGTGGCGGCACCCAAAACAATGCTTGACGTAGCCCCGGCGAGATTGATGTTCGTGGTCGCCGTGAGGTTGTTCAGCGCAGTCTGCGCATCAGCAACATCACTCAGATTGTTGGCGGCAGTAAGCAGACCAACAGCACTAGCCGTATAGGTGCGGCTGGGCGGCGTGCCGATGACTAGGGTTTTGAACGGGTCCATTTACTTGAAGTTGAGTTCTTGGATTTCCGCCACCACGTCCGTGCTGCCGGTGCGAATTGCTTTGGCCGCAGACAACATCTCCTTCGTCCAATAGGCCGTGCTGCCATTCACATACAGAAACCCCTTGCTTGCAGTCGGAGACGATCCATCAAACGTCACCCGAACGTCGGCATCGTTGAACTGGACAATGGCGTGCTGGGTCTGCGCCTGAAGCGTGTGGTTGAGCACGCTCACCGCAGAGCTACTAATGGTCCGCTGGGTGTGCGCAGCCCCGGCTTGCGGGATAGCCTGAGAGGGGGTGTTGACAATTCGTGAGTTGGCCATTAGCGTGAATACCTAGCCTGTTGAGTTGAGTGTGAGCGGACGCGATGAGCCGCAGTATTGGCGTTGCGCTGGTTCATCACGGTCCCCAATTCTAGCACAAGCAATCCCTCGGCGTATGCCTCTTCGGCCATAGCCTTTTCGTTCTGCCCGTCGTAGCGGAGGAAGTCGGCAAACGCCCCGTGCGCCGCATACTGGTAGAACTCCAGCGGAACATTCTGATTGGTGGTCGAGTTGTAGTCCCCCTCCCACCGCTTCTTGTAGTCCACGTAGAACGTACTGGCGTCGCCAGTATTGGAAAGCACCCTAGCACCATCAGCCGTAACCAAGAAGTTGTATTCCGTGACACTGTTTGTCACAAACGGCTCCGCATCGTAGATGCGAAGGAACGTATCAATCGAGTTGAGCGTGGCCTGAGTGAACGGAATTACACTGTCGGAAGCGGCCCGCGCTTCGCCAACTACCAGATAGCGGGGCCAATACTGGCTCCTGCGATAGGCATTGTAGATACGCCGGTTGATAAACTGCGCAACCAGAGTGTCTTCCGAAGCGGTAAATGCCGTGTTTCCGGTGAGTCCCTTGACGAGAGACAGGAGGTTGGTGAAGGTGTCGGTCTGCATCAGGCCCTATTGGGGGAAAGGTGCGGGAACTTCTTGTTGTAGAAACGCCAAAACTCAGGGCTGTTCACCTCATCTCTACCATACTTTTTCAGTAGGCGGAAGTATTCGTCCCGAGGCACCACCGCAATGCACTTGCCCAAGTCCTTCATTGGCTTGGCGTCCTTGGCGGCTGCGGCCTGTGCGGCTGCACGCCGCTCTTCCACCTGCTCATTCACTTTCACCTGATGAAGGCCGGTCTTTATCTCGTTAATCAGGGCGTCGCGTACTGCCGTCTCGGATGGCAACTTAGGCACAATTACTTGCATGGGTGAAGTGTATCAGTTTTTAAGACTCAGTTTTGTTTTGAAATGGTGTTTGGAAGCGTGGACAGCTTCTCAAAATACTCCTGATACTGGTGGCGGATGTTCCGCATGGAGAACGCGCCAATAGCGCGCTGGCGGATAAACTCGGAAGGCGCGAGCTTGTCCAGCTTTCCTAGTCGATCCGCTGCCTGCGCTGCATCACAGATGCGATAGCCGGTTACGCCATCGGAAACAGACTCGGTGAACCCGCCCCAGTTTGTTGAGATGACAGGGGTTCCGCACATTTGCGCCTCACACGCCACATTGCCAAACGGCTCCCAGCTAAGGGTAGGGGCCATCAGCACCTTGGCCCTAGCCATCAGGTGATTACGATGATTCTCAGGAACAATGCCCAAATACTCAGCTCCATGCGTAACCAACTTGGGGTCGCCAAGCCCAACAACCTTCAGCTTGATCCCGGCCTTTTCGCAAGCCTCGCACGCAAGACCAACCCCTTTGTTGGGCGTCAGGCGTCCAACAAATAGCGCATACTCATCCCTTTCCGGCAATAGCTCAAAGTCATTTTCGTCATAGAACGAGTGAATGACGTGGACATAGGGGTCAAACTTCATCGACCCCTTGGCAATTACGCCCATGCAAAACGCCCGCCACGCATAACTCTCAAACACCAGCCACCTACAAGCCCAACCAGTGTAGCCGATGCCATACTCCACAATCTTCAAATCGGGCAAGGTTTCCATAAACCCCACCTGACAGTTACCTCCAAGGATGCAGACGAAATCCCCCGGTTGCTTCCGCTTTCCAATCTCCTCCGTCACTTTCTTGTTGTAGTCCACCCAGATTTGGTTGGCCGGATTCCAGTCGGGATAGACATACGTGCGGCCCTTGCACAGCTCTTTTTGCTGCTCCCTGCCGATGCAAACAACGTGTTCGTCGCAGATCGCTTCATTCTTCTCGCCGCCATACAGATACACCGTATGCCCGAGGCTCTTCATCATCCAGCAGAACCGCATGGTCTTCTGGGAGAATCCGCACAGCGAGAAGGCCCGCGTCGTGCAGGACTGCGGAAGAGCAACTACATGAAAACGCATAAAAAAGGGGCACCCCCTAAATAGGGGTGCCCCTTTTGCTAAGTCAACCCGATTTACGCCAGCGAGGCGATGTCGGACTGACGCCACGCAATCACCCACTCACCAGCGGTGAGAGCGGTGACGCCAGTGGCGTCCACGGGATTCACTTCCATCAGAATGGCCGTGCCGGTCGCCGTGTTGTTGATGTACCCGCCGATGGTCACCGTCGCACCAGTCGTGACAAAAGCGTCACCAGTGTTGGTGGTCGCCTTAGTCAGGCCGTCGAGGTCGAGGTTGTCGATGAACTCATCGGGGTCGGCGGCAGTGACGCCCACGTCGAGGGTCAGGGTCGTGGACCCCGCTTCCGCAACGGTGTTGATCACAACCACCTTGTCGATCTCGCCGCCAGCCGGGAGCCAACCAATCTGGTGCTGGTTCGCAGCACCAAGATTGCTCAGAAATCCAGTCTGCTGGAGGTCGAGGTAGTCAAACTTGAAGGCGTGGGTGTAACCAGAGCCCAGTTCGTTGATAGAGAGCTTTGCCATAGTAGTTATCCTTTGGTTAAGGTTGGGTTCTGTGGATTACGTGCCAACCACAACGCCATGCGCACCGGGGTGGTTCACCTTGAGGGTGCCCGTCCAGTCAACATAGCCGCGAGCGCCACCGCCGAGGTTCGGCAGCGAGGTCGAGCCGAGCGAAATCAGCTCACCCACGGCATAGTAGTCGGGGTTGAGCAGATAGCCAACGTCCTTGTTGGTGGTATCCGGCGAGGTGTCGGGATTCATGTCCACGATGGTCACGATGCCGTGATCCGACTGGTACACGCCAACCGCCAGCTTGATCATGTTGCTCGCGCTCTCGGAGTTGTACGTCCGATTGGCACCCGTGATCGTGTCAGCACGGGCAAAGCCGGTGACGTCCGAGCGGAGGTCCGTGTCAACCACAAAGGTCAGCGAGTTGGTGACGCCAGAGACGCGATAGATCGAGGTGATCATCGCATTGAGCACCGTCTCCGTGAACGCGCCAGAGGCGTGAATGGAGCCAGAGGGCGTGCGGTAGGCAGACGGCACGTCCGAGGGGCCGGTGCTGTCGAGCCAGTCGCCAAGGCCGCGCATCGTGTACGACGTGCCAGAGCCCGTCTCAGCGGCGCGGTCTTGGGTGCCAAGGAGCGTGGCCTCGATGTCACGCTTCAGTTCCTTGACGGCCTTCAACTCGGCGCGGGCAATGTCTTGCGGGCCAACCGAGGAGACGGCCTGCTGGAGGTCGCTCACGCGGTAGGACCGGCGCAGCTTGTGGACGTAGTTGCCAATCCGGCCAACCGACTCAAACTTGTCGTCAAAGTCGGTGACGTCGGCACCTTCCGCAATAGCGGTGGTGCTAACCGAAGCCAGCTTGTCAACGCCCCACTCAACAAAAGTGGAGCTGCACTTGAACTTGTCGGCGGCGCTCAGAACCGGAGTTTCCGAGGGAGCAAGGACGCTGATGGCGTCGTGAAGGTCTTCACGGTTCAGCGCAGCCGAACCGGGAGAAGTCGTGTCGTAGGTGTTTGAAAAGGCCATGATGGACTATTTACGTTTACTAGCAATTTGTGCAGAGCGGAAGGCCAAGAAGTCGTTGGGTTTTCCTGATTCTTTGAATCGACTCTCCAAGTCCTTGACGGACCTTTCCACGCGAGATTCGGCACGCTCTGGGGCTGCGGCTGAACTCGGCGGGTTGGACGGGGGATTGAGCGTCGGGGACCGTGGCCGGTCTGAGTCGATGGGAATCGACTTGCGACCGAACATGGAGTTGGCGGCGTGCGCCACCAGATACTCAATTTGCGGGGCGATTTCCGGCACGCTCTGTTTCAGCTTCTTGAGGCGCGGGTCAGAGACCATTGCTTCAAAACGCTTGCGCGTGTCGTTGTCTTCCCCTTCCAGCCACGACAGCTCTTTGCGGGCCTGCATACGAAAGGCGTTTTCCATTTGTGCGCGCTGGTTTTGAGCCTGAAGCTCTTGAAACTGCGCTGGAATAAACTTGTCCCTAGCCTTTCTGGCCTTGCGCAAACTGTCTCGGATGTCCGCTTTTGTGTATTCCTTTCCGTCAACCACGGCGGCAATGTCTGTTGCCCCCAAGTCTTCGGAACGGAAAAGCACATCTTCGGCCCAATCAATCACCTCGTCCACCTCCTTGCGCTTGGCTTGGAGCTGTTCAACATCGGCAATCGACTCGTATGGATTGTTTTCCACACGTTCTGGGAGCTGCTGAATCTCTCGCTGGCGCTCCATCTCAATCGCGGCCAGCCGTTCTTCGGCCAGCTTTCGCTTGGCTGTCAGTTCGGCAATGCGCTTGAGCAGGCCAGATTTGCCCTTGGCGGCAAGTTCGGCAATCTCCTCATCCGTTAGCTCGGATATGTCCTTGGAAAGAACGTCCTTCTGCGACTCGGGTTCCACGGGTGCGGCCTCCTGTGAAGGCACCTGTTTCTCCTCTGCCGCTTCGGGCTTCGATTCCGGTTCAGAACTTGGCGCGGACTCGGCTGGCTTTGTGCCTTCCGGCTGCGCTGGACTGAATCGGGCAATGCGGGCCGATAGGAAATCGGATTCCGACATTGGCTTGGTTTCCACGGGTTTTGCGTCCCCCGCGACGGACGTAACGACTTTAGACATGGATTGTTCCGCCTTACAACGCTAGGCGATAGCGATAGCCGGATACTACCACACAGAATTTCGTGCTTGACCGCAATGTCACAAAACCCCAGTTCTAAACAGCCATGATTCACCTAAAGACACTTGAGCGGCTTCACAACTCCAGCGACTTTCTTCAGTTCTTGGAATACCTTGCCCAGTCGCGGGAACGCTACATAGCCTGTATGCACGAGGCCAGCACGGAAGCCATCCAGCAAATCAGCGGACGCATTCTGGCCATTGATGAGGTGTTGCAGCTAGGCGAGTATGAAAAACTCAAGTCCAACTGGGAACGGCTACTTGCGAGCCAGCCACAAGAAAAGGCTTGACAGGACTTCTCGTCCCCCCTCACACTCCCCCGCGTTAGGGCAAAGCGGTGCTCAATCTTTCAGTAGCCAACCAACGCCTTCTCCAAAAGAGAAGGCGAGCTTTGCTGAAAAACCCAACGAGAGCAGAACTGCACGTAAAGGGGTTGCTTGACGAGCTTGGTGAGGACTACAGGTTCCAGAAGGGCTTCTACACCAACAAACGACATTTCATTGTCGATTTCTACATCAGGAGCAGGAAAAAGCTGTGCTTGGAGATTGACGGTGGCTATCACCTGAATCCAAGCCAAGTAGAGTACGATGCAGTCAGAGACGATTATCTGACCAGAGAGCGCGGATTCAGGGTCTGCGAATTACAAATGAGGCAGCAATGCGCATGAGCGCAAAAGACCTACTAGACCTGATTTCCTAGCCGGGTTTCCAGTAACTACTGCATCATCCCCTGAGTGGTGACATCCCCCATCTGAGCCGGGGCTGTACCAATCTTTCCAATCTGAGCGTTCTGCATCTGCTGTAGCTGGAAGGCATACTGCTGCTGGTACTTCTCCAGCCTGCCGCGAAATGCCTCATCCTGCTGCACTCGCTGCATGACGTCGGGCTGCTGGATGTATTGCTGCAACACTTGCATAGCCACCTGAGCACCATTGGGCCTTGCACCCACTTCGATGCCAGCGTAAATCTTGGAGAGGTCATCCGTCACCTGACGGACAATTTGCTGCTGGGCTTCCTGTGCGGGTTGCAGCACGGCATCGGCCAGAGCAGGGTTCACTGACGAAGCCATTACCTCCAGCATCCGGTCCATGTTAATGCGACCGTTGCGGTCAAATTGGACAAGGCTGACAAACTGGTTCAACTGACTCTCCAGCGTCTCGGGGTCGGTGGAGAGAACGTCGAAGTTGATCTGGATGTCAAAGTTCTCATTCGGGTCTCCTCGTCCGAACTTTACAGGGTCTGGGTTGCCGGTGACACGGAAGAACACCTCTTCAGGACCAAACCGCTGATAGCACTTGAAGGCCAGACGGATGACGTCCCTTACGTGAGAAAGAAACTTCTCCACGTAATACTGCTGGCGGATGCGGGACATCGGGTTCTCATGGTCTAGGCCCATGAGGGTGTTGGCCTGCTGGGTAAGGGTTTGCTCCATTTCCACGCTGCCGGGATTGAAAGGAGGCACCGGACCAAACTGGATTTCGCCCATGCGGCGATAGGGCACCTTCACTCCCGGCCCCCAGTCCGTGGGCTCATTGCCAGCCGGATACATGATGGGAGGCAGGGTGGCCATGCTGTTGCGGTCTGTGCGGCTGTCGCGCTCCACCTTGATTTGCCACTGGAGCCCGCGCAACTGCTCGGGGATGGTTGCCAGCTCGTAGAGGCGTTTGTTGTCTTCGGACAGCTTGGTCACCACGAAGGGATACTCGTCGTAGCCGTTAAGCAGTTCAAACTTGGCGTACTTCGGCTCCCCGTCCCTGCCGGGATACTGCGGAGAAAAAACCGTGCAGTAGATGCCTTCAGAATTGTCCTCTTCGGAAATCAGGCGCTGATAGGCAAAAATCACCTCAAACAGCTCGTTAGTCTGGCCCTGCGCCATCCTCATCGTTGCCGTATTGGTTCGCGGGTCGTTGACATCAATGGACGTGGCCAGACGCTCAACCACGTACTCTGCCCACTCCTTGTCCCAGCCCTCCGTCTCAACTCGGTTCTGAATCTCCTGCGCCGTCATCAAGACTCGCCTGAAGCAATAGGGGGCTTTTTGCGGGTCTGTTGAATATGCTGGAAAGAATACGTCACCATCAGGCGCGAGAGCCTCAACGCACGGAGCATTGATGCTTTGGCGAACAACAGGCAGTTCAGCACTTCCCGACTTCCTGAGTTGCTTGATGGCCTTGCTTGCACGCTTGGCTGTGGCACCAAACTGCTGCTTGAACAACTCGATGAGTTGGTCGTCGTTTTCTCCATCAATGATGATTTTGGCTAGGTCGGGACTGAGTTGCGAAATCTGCTGAAGGTCCAAAACCTGCAAGAACGTGCGATTGACCTTTTGCCAGCCAACATAACTTACCATCAGCCCGCGCTCAAAAAGGTAGTTGGCACCAAGCTCCATCTGCCTTTTGAAGTCGGGAATGTAACTTGCCACCATCCACTTCAGGAAGGAGGAGGTGACGCGAGAGCGCCCAAGGTCGCCAAGCTCTACTGGATAGGCACGGATGTGCGCCCGCGAGAGCGCGGACATACAGAGCGCAATGTAAGTATTGATCCGCTCGTCAATAACTTGCACTTCCGTGTCTGACGCGTTTTCAAACGGGAAGGCGTTTGTCCCGTGCTTGCGAAGGTCTTTTGACTTTCCCGGCCAGATGTTGCGGCGGTAGTCATAGGATTCACGGGTGCTGTCCAGATACCAAGACAGATCTCCGATTGTGCGCTCATAGCACGACTTCAGGTGCAGAACGTCGGGCTTGTCGGAAACAAACGTAAGTGCCTCAATCTTGGATTGCTGGTTCATTTAGACGGGATTTGACGTTCTGAAGTAGCTTGAAAGTGAAACCCTTGTTGGCCCCAATCTTGTCGGCAAGTATTTCGGGTTCAAGTGGCTGATAATGGGCATTGAGCGTGCGGGTCAAAATCTCAAACCCCAACAGACGGTCCATCTGCTCGGCCTGCCACTCAGGGTCAAGGGTGAGGTCACTTGCCAAGTGCTTCATGCCGATAGGTGATTCCGCCATTGGCGTCTTCAATGATGTCCACAGTGATGTTCTTCCCCACAAGCCTATCACACCACGACGGTCTAACCGCCACCGGAACCTTCCGGTAGTCATTTGGCAGCTTGCCATAAACCCAGTGGCTGTTGGGTGCCCGATGCAGCACCTTCACAATGGCCTTTCTCGGCACCGCAAGCGGCACGGCCACAGCAAGACGCAGCTTTTCGCACCCAGCCTCGGTGAAATACTGTTTGCCGTCATGGACCAGCCAGTCCTCGTCCTTCGTCAGCTTCTGGTCGCGCAACTTGGCCAGCTTAAACGTAGTGAGTTTCAGCTCTTCAGCTATTTCGAGGAACTTTTTCATGGCTAATAGGCACCCTTGGGGCGAGAGGTCTTCATTGCTTTGGGATCAACGTACCGTATTCCGTCGATGGCGGCATACCGCAGGACATCAATGGGGTCTTTCCACGCCTCCTCCAGCCCACCGTCACCAGTGTATTCCTGAAGGGCCGTGATGATGTTGTCACAGTGGTCGGAAATGTAGAAATGGGGGCGGTTGATGCCGTCAATGGGGGCGTTCTTCTTGTACGCCATCTTTGACTGGAGCGCTTGAAGTCCGTCCTCAATGTCCAAGCCGGGGGCGGGGGCAAAAACCATGCCCGCATCGGACAAGTCCTCAATGATGGACGACGCACCAGACAGGGTTTGGTACTTTGCCGCACCCAAGCGGGGGTCGATAAGCCGCATGAAGATGGGTTGCTTCACCTCGTCCTCCAAGCGGCACACCAAGTCCACGTAGTCGCGGATGCCATAGCCCAAGCCCTTGGCCCCCTGTCCGCCAATCCACTTCCCGCCATGCCACTTGGCCCATTCGCCCACGTTGATGTCAGGCCATTCACGATAGACGTACCACGTATCGCTCTGATCCACGGCAATCCACGCCATAAACCAGTTCTTGCGACCCGCAGGGTCCAGAATCATGTAGTGGGTCTTGTTCTTTAAGTCGATGTCACCATGCTTCATCACGTTCACCTCGCGTGAGAAGTTGGGGAACCTCGTGCTCATCGACTTCGTGGGCACCCCATACGCACGAGTGAGGATTTCGTCCTCCGGTCTCCCCTTTAGGTCTTTGGCTATTCGGTCGTATCCTCCGAACGGGTTGTCCCGCGAGTGGAAGTAGATGATCCCGGCGTCGCGGTTTTTCGACGTCTGGACGAACGGTACGGCTTTCCCACCAAGCAGTTCGGCGTTTCTCCACTCTTCGGTTCTTGCCCCGGCAAGGTAATCCCGAACAACTTCAGTGTAACCATCAATAGGCGTGAAAGTAACAACAAGTTTAGCGTTACGAGTAGCCAACCGAAAACGAAGAGTGGCGAGCAACTCAGGGCCAATAAGATACTCATCGCACCAAGCACCAATGTTAATCCAAGCGGGGTCTCGACTACCCAGTTCAGCACCTTCCAGAATCGTGTCATTGTTAAGAAATTGCGCATAGGTTTTGAAGATGATCAGGCTTTTGCTTCCCGGCAGAATAAGGCTCCCCTTGCTAAATCCGTTCTTTCGCGTGTAGGACACGTTCTCCTCCGTGCCCAGCACCTTCACCCGCAGCTCTTCCGGCAGGGCATCGTAGATGGCGCTCTGCTGCTGCCGGATGCTCACATCGGCATTCTGGGAAAAACACATGATGGCCGAACCGGGATTTTCCACCGCAGCCCTCACCACAGCCATAGCGGCCCACGTCGTCTTGCTGCTACGGTTGCCACCACTCACCAGAATCTCCGAGTGGACGCCAAGCAAGTCCTCCGCACTCTTCCACTGGGGAAGCTTCCACCCGTACCGATAGGGGTCTCGGGCGGCGTTGCCTATCGCCTGATGGTAGAGTTCGTGAAGCCGGACAACCTCCTCGGGGGTCATCCTCGCCATCTCCTCGTCGGAGGGCGGCTTCAGAATCTCATGCGGTTCCCACTTGAGAGACATTAAAATCCCTGTGCCGCCGAGACCGGTGTACCAAAATTGGTACTGGTGCCACTGCTTGTGGTGTAGCCTCCCCAACAATAGGGGTATGGCCATTGCGGCCTGCTGTTCACCAGGAGGGCAATCTGCGACCGCATGGAGGCCAACTCACCTTCCAGCGACGACACACGCGAACTCAGCACGCCAATGGCGAACTCGTTCAGTACGTCAGACACCTGCTTCTTGGGCTTCGACTTAGACTTGGTTTTCATTTGGAAAATAGGCCACGAAAGAATACAAACAACTTGAGAGCCAAAGACTCCCAGAACAGCACCTCAACATATCCGCCGCGAATCTCAGGCTTGTCAGCCCTGCCCACCACCACGCGCACCGGCCTCCCATCCGTTCTACGGACATGGAACAGCCTAGTGTTCACCGTCCGCTTCCGGCTCTGGTCAGAATGCCCACCAAGCTCAATGTCCCACCTCCCACCCCCCGGCGTAATCAACACCTCACTCAAGGTGCAATTACGGCTCCCACCCTTAATCACCACAGAAGCCGTTGCCCCTCCAATCAATAGCGTGTCCTCAATTAACACGTTCTCACACTCCCGATTCATGTCGATGCAGTTTTCCCGCCCGCCATACACCGTCCCGCCCACAAACGAACAGTTGGTGGCATGGCTGAACTTCAGAACATCATCGTAAATAAGCGAATCCTCATCCCCTGTTGGCAGGGTGACGTTTTCAAGATGAACACCATCCGCGTCGCTAATAGACAAGTAGTTATTGTCAACGTCTTTGCTCACGCCTTCTCAACCTCCTTCGGCTCCACCGTCACCTCAACCACGTCTATCGCCCCAGCCTTCAGCTTCGCCCTAGCCTCCTCAATCGCCTTCATTGCGTCCTCCAAACTCGGCTTCCCCGCCTTGTGCTCCACCACCACCTTGTTCCCCTCCGTGGCCATAAAGAACTTGTCCGCATACACCCCATAGCTGATCGCTAAATCCCGCAAGTTCATCCTCCCCAGCGCCGCAGGATTGTCGGCCAGCATCTCCATCTTTTGCTTCTGCAAAAGCCTAGCCCCCTCCACCAACTCCAAAGCATCCTGTGCCACCACCTCCCGTCTTCCAGCTATCAACTTCGCATGACGCGTCCTCACACCCACAACCGTGTGAAACGCCACACCCTCCTCCTCCATAATCCGCCGAATAGACAACCCCTCAGCCAACTTCTCCAAAATACGCGCCGCCTTGGCGGGGTCTCTCCGCTCAAGCAACCTGTGCTCCCCCTCCCCAGCCTCCACTATCGCTTTCCCAACCTCACTTGATTCCGTCATAACCCGCATCCAACCAGACACAACCATACCAAGTCAACACAATTCCTCTGCAACAAAAACACACCACTTCTTGTTACAACCCCGCCCCTTATGCAATTTCTTAAAAATAATGCGTAACTTTTTGCCCATTTCTCCCGTCCTCTCTCACAGGAGAGTAGAAGAACCACGGGCACACAGCCCAGTTCAGGAAATTTTTAAGGTGGCAGGTAGACCCTATGTCCTGTCGGACCCTGCCCAACTTGAACCCCCTCCCCCCCTGTGTCTCTTCCGTCAGGCCCGAGCGAAGCGAGGGCCGTCTGGGAGCGGAGCCCTAGCCGAGCGCAGCGAGGCCAGGGCGCAGCGACCGTGGCGGAGCGAAGCGGAGCCACAACAGGCCCGAGCGCAGCGAGGGCCGCAGGGGCGAGGCAACGCCGAGCACCGCAAGCGCGAGGCATAGCCGAGCGCGGCGCAGGCGAAGCCGAGCACACACGCGCGATAGTTGCATAGAGGTGGAACGCATTCGGCAGGCCCGTTGGATGGCGCTCTGCGTGTCTTGGGGGGAGCCGCGAAGCGGGGGCGCAGCCCGTGGCCGCCGGTCATGTTCGGTGGAGTTACGGGGCTGCGCCGTTGCTGCATGGTGTGTCATGTGGTTTATGTGTGGCTGCGGAGACGGCACCCCGGTTTGTGGGATTGGGCGGGAGTGGCAAAGAAAAAGGGCGAAGCCCGTTGGTGCGGACTTCGCCCTTGTTTAGCGATGAGCTGTGCTATTTACGTCGTGAGAACAGCAGCGTGATTAGGAGCAGGCATAGTCCTACTAGTGCGAGAACTGCACCTGTGAGCATGTCTGCTAGTTTGGTTAATGAGGAGAGCATAGTGCGCTTAGTATGTCTTCGCAGTTGTCTATGCGTGTGATGTTGCCGCGTTTGGTTATTGCTTGGGCTTCGATGTCGAGGTTTGTGAAGGATTGGTCTCCTTCACCTGTGACATGGCCGTCGCACACCCAGATGCGTGGCTCTTCTTGCTTGGCCAGCCATTCTAGGGCTGGTCCGTCTATTATGTTTCCGCCACCCACTTCTGCTATGCGTTGGTGGATGTCGGCTTTTTCTGCCATCCTGCCCTTTTGGGCGATGATGGAGATGGAGCCTTGGAGTGGGGTGGTGTGGCCGCTGTAAATGGCTACAGTTGCGCGTGGGCAGGCTTTGATTGCACTCGCAATCTTTTCGCCGTCTAGGTTCATTGACCCTGAGGTGTCTATTAACACGGTGCCTCCGCTGCTTTGGCGGTAGGTGGTGCGTTTGAACACTTTTTGGTCGATGAGCAGTCGCCGTGGGTGGCCTAGCTTGCGTCCGGCTTGTGTGGCTGAGACGTTGCGCATTGGCTGTGCGTGGGTTAGGTGCCGCGTTAGCGGCAGCTTTGGAGCGTCCACCAGCTTTCCCCACTTGCCGAAGCTTGTGCCATATGGCACTTTTGCATCTGGCTTTCCTAGCTGGGCTTCTGAAGCGTCTTTCAGAAGCTTGCGCAGTTCTTGCGCAAGGGTTTTGGTGAACCCGAATGGGTATTTTCCCCCTCGGCCTCCTTTAATCTTTCGTATGGTTGCGTTTAGCGCGGTTTCTGCTAGCTTTTCAGCTAGCTCGTTTATTGCATCCAGTCGCTCGGCCTGGCCGGGTTTGCCTTTACACTTTTCTATCGCTTTTGATAGAATCCGTGATTCCCTCGTCATTGGCCTGAGTGGGAACAGGTGGCCACACTTGCGGCCATTTATGGACCTTTTCTGCACCGTGGATGTGGTTAGGCGTAGGTACACTGCGTTTTCGACCATTTGGTCGGTCGAAAGCACTTTGGTTTCTGACAGCGCCTTGGCTAGGTTTTCCAGCTCCTCTTCGGAGATGGACTGCTCATCCACTTGGTCAAGGTGGGTGAGTCCTGCTGTGTTGATGCGCAGGTCTTCTGCGACCTGAATGTCAGACGGCTTTACCTGTAGCTTTTTGACCAACTTGTCTATGTTGACGCAGGGGCTCAGTTTTGCGTGGAGCAGCTCATGTATCCTCACCACTCGCGCCCTGTTTGGGGCGGTTGTTTTATCGGGGAGGCTCATTATCCTGTGTTTCTTGTCGGTTGCGCCGACAATCAGGCCACCAGCCAGACCTTCGGTGGGTCTGGGGCTCATGCTGACGACCTCCCAAGGTTTGCCGTCTATTGCGGACGGCAGCGCGTGGAGCTTGTGTTTCATCTTAGCTGTTGGCTACGGCTAGGGAGTCGATTATGGCTTCGGCGTTTTCGCCGAAGACGAGTTCCCCTGCTGTGCGGTCGCCCACCTGCGAGCGAAGTTCGCAGAACGAGCGCCATTGGCGCATTGACGGTGCGCCCGGGGTTCCGAAGCCGCCCACGGCGGCGTTCCGGCAGTCGTGGTCAAGCGACTCGATGGCTTTCGGGTGGGGCGACCCCACTTTTAGTTTTATTTGGAACCTATCCCTCATTGCGTCCGTTGTGAGGGCGTCCTCTGGTTCCAGATTTGACGTCGCTATGCAGTGGAAGCCCTTGGCGGGTTTGATGATTTCTCCGTTGGAGAGGTGCATGACTGCCGTTTCCGGCTCGTCAAGGATTGAGTGCATCACGGCGGTGGCATCGCCGCCGATGCGGTCAATTTCGTTGACTACGAGTCGCCTGCCCTCGCGCCATGCCCGAGTGGCTGGGCCGTCCTGCCACACGTATGTCCCAGAGCTTCCCAGGATGTAATAGCCTACCAGGTCGGCTGCGGAGGTTTCTGGGGTGATTGTGACTACGACGGGCGCTCGTCCATCTGGGGTGCGGGCGGCAGCGTATGACTTGCCTGTGCCGGGAGGGCCGTAGGCGAAGATATTGTGCCGCATCCCGGGCAGGGACGAGGCGAGTTCAAGGCGCTGCCATTGTTGGGCGTTGTTTTTCATGTTCTTTGTTTTTTTGTTGTTTTTGGTTGCACCCCTTTTGGGGTTAATTGTTCTGTACCTTTTCGTTCATCTTTTGCACTTCGCGCATCACCTCGTCTGCGCTCATGCGCAGATTGAAGGTGTTGCAGAATGTGCAGATGGCTCCAAGCCTCCCCAGGACGCTTGATTCTTTTGCGTTCACCACCTTCGGCACGCCAATTTGGCGCTTGAGGAGCGCTGAGAGAACCAGCGCTTCGACGCATGCGCCTAGGTACGTGAACGTTGAGGCGAATGCCTCTTCGTTTTTGAGTCCCTTCATGTCCTCAACCTCGGCGGTGTAATACGCCGTGAGGTGCTCGATGAACGTTTCGTCTTGCGAGAGGATTCCAACCGCGCGGTCTTCCTCTTCGGACAGCGGCTCCTTGGGCAATTTTGCGGCGAGGGGAACTAGCATCTCGTGGACGCGTTCTAATTCTTTGTACGTCCAGCCATCACGCTTGGCGTTGATGGCGAGCTCTATGAGGGTTGTTTGGCTATGGTTGTCTTTCATGTTTCTTGTTGTTAATGCGGGCGTTATTGCCCGCAAAGTGGTTAGATGGTGGTGGGTGTGTAGCCGCGTGCGCGGAGGGTGCGGTAGAGCTGGCGTGCTTCGTCTACGTCGTACTTGCGGGACACGTCTCCTGTGGAGTCTGAGGAGGTGGTGACGCGGGCGTAATACTCGGTAACGTAGAAGGTTACGAGTGCAAGCATGGAGGTGCCGCCGGGAAGTGGGAAGCGGCGGGAGAGGGCGTGAACCGCCGTGTGCTCTTCGTCTCGGAGGTTCTCTTCCGGCGCGTTCGCCTGTGAGTCCGCTACGTTCGATGCGCTCTTCCTGTCGGTTGCCGAAGCGCGGGAGCGAATGACGTCGGAGTCGTTTAGGGTATTCAGCTCATCCTGCCGCCGAATGGCTTCATACCTTTCTTTATTAACAATGCGGGCCTTGGCAGGCCGAGCATTGTGCTTCTTGGGGGGCGCGTTGTGTTTGCTCATACACCTTCCTTGAACACACTGGTCAAGGAGTAAAGCGAAGCGATCCTTGACTCACGCGAGGCTTGGCGAGACGTGAGCTTGCCTGTGTGTTAAAGGGCCTTGGTGGATGAGCAAACACTGTCCCCCAAGAAGCACTCTGTCGGTCTGCCTTCCGCATTGTGCGCCGCTTTAGCGGCGCTCTGTCCAAAATGAGGCCGCAGGCCGAACATCGGATGGAGGCCATCCCCTTTTAGGGGGTGGCCGATAATGGGGGTCCTTTGGGGGCGGAGGACGATTGGGGAGCGGGGGACCCAATCGTGCCGACGTGCTGGAATCAGAGAGCCACCCCTTGAGGGGTGGCGAGCATTCTGGGGTGGGCTTTTTTGAAATGGCCCAAAAAAAGGCCGGAGCCCCTTGGCCCCGGCATTGATTTACACAAAGTCCTCCATGTAGTTGACAACCGCGCGTGCCAACTCCGCTTTCCACTCGCACCTGTTGAAGCGGCGCGTGAGCTTCAGCTCTTTGTGACGGAGGGCCATGCACTGATAAGCGTACTCCGCGAACGCAATTGCCCTATCTGCCCTGTTCGGGATGGCGCTTTGGCTCTGGACATTGCTCTTCTTGGCCGGACGTGTGTTAGTTTTCATCGACCATGTTTGCGGAGCACGCGAGCACAAGGGCGAGCGAAGCGAGGGGCGAAGCCCTTTACCCTTGTGCCGCGTGCTACGCTATGGGCGTGAATAACTAACCACGCCTGCCAAGAAGAGACATTGCCTGAGCCATAGGCCAACCCGAACAGGGTGGATAGGGACATGCGCGGTCGGGTGTACGCTTACAGGCTTGGGCCTTCGCTTCAAAGAGATGTGACTCACGGCAGCTCCAACAGGTGACGTGGGTAAGCGGAGGTGGCTCGGCTGTTGCCCTACATGGAGGGCTTTGTGTAAATCTTGGGGCCAAGGGGCTTTGGCCGGTTTGTGGGGCCATTTCAGCGCGCTTGCGCGCTCTTCAATTGAGCGGGGGCGTCGCGGGGGCGGCAGCCCCTGCGTCTCGGCTCATTTTGCTGCTCTGAGCGCAAGCGAAGAGCTTACACCAGCCGAGCCCCAAAACTCAACTCTGAATCAACCTCAAACGATTGAGATGGTTTTTTGGGGTGGGACGGACGCTTGGGCGAATGTCTGGACGAATTCGCGCGCCATGACTCTGACCTCGACCCTGACCGAGAACTTCTAGGCTATCTGCGTGGGCGCAGCCCCCTTTCTAGGGGGGCGAGCATATGGGGGTCTTGTTTGGGGGGTTTGGGGGTTCGGGTTGGGGTTTGGGTCCGGCTCCCAGCGTCACACACCCAGCCGACGTCTAGGCATCATGGAGCACCCATGTCGCGTTCTTGGAGGTTCGGACCGTCCGATATGGTCGCTGCGAGGCCGTTAAAACGCAATTTCCTAGGTCTGCATGGGTGTGGTGTCTCACATGCCTGTCAAAACCCGCCGTTTTGGCCGGAACAGGTTGTTTTGGGGCCTCGCTGTTGGGGATGAAGAAGTCCTCCTGCATGGTTGATTATGGTTGTTGGTGTTTACTCGGTTGACAAGAAGGGAAACCCGTCCATGTTGGTGGTCGTCTGAAGCTCCCTCAGCGGGCGGGGTGTGATAGTTTGGCATCCCGCCCGACTGGGCTTCGACCTCGGGGTTCTGGTCCGAGTATGGCCTTAAGACTTGCAATCCAGACGCTTTAAGCGGCGTTACGCTCACTACGCTAGGCTTAAATCCTCACCCGACTTGTAAGAGCTTCGGGGGTGGGGTCGGGGGCGAAATCATCAGCCATACCGAAAGGGGCAGAAACAAAGCCGAAACACCGGTTGACTCTGGTGGAATCAGCGCAGGGGTTCAAAGCACCGTTGACTACTCAACGGAAGCTCTTTCATAGCCTCCCGAAGGGGCAGAGGAGAAAGCCTGCGGGAGCCTCAAGCGACCGCATGGCGCAAAGAAGCCTTAAGAAAGAAACGCCTTAAGGGGTTTATCTGCTTAAGGATGCAAATTCTGGGAAAATAATCCGTGACAGGATTTTTTGCGGGTGTATGGTGCTGTGGCCGGAAAAATCCGGCCTTAAAACAAAAATAGCCATGACAATGCACAATCGGCCAATGGCCGACTTTGAGACCGTGGGTGACACCGTTAATCGGTGCAGCCACTTGCTGAATAAGCTGCTTGCCAAATACGGTGGAGAAAAGCCTGCCGTAACCATCGAGCAGTTGAAGCGCAGCGTAAGAGAGCCGCGTGAATACCGGCGTGTCACGGTGGCCATCATCCTTGATGTCATAAAGAGACACCGGGCTGGGGCGTCCCTTAGAAGCATTGCTGACGCCTATGGGCTGTCTAAGCCAACGATCAGCAATATTCTCAATCGGAAGCGGGCATTTGCAGACATGCCCGAGGACACAGGGGCGATTCCTGCGTGGCACGCATCAAAGAACAGGGGGGTGAAATGAGTGCGCCAATGATGCCGGAAGCACCCGACTGCGGTGTGCCCTGCGGCTTGTGCGAGTCGCTTGCTCACCTCTACGCAAAATCACGCGAAGAGGCGTCAAAATACAAGTCTGCCTTTGAGTTTGAGCTAAACCAAATACAAAAACTTCAAGAAGAAATTGAACGTCTTCAAAAAAAGTCATGAGCAACACACCTAAAACAGATGCTGAAATAGAGCCTTTTGAGTCGGGTTGGGCTCGCTGCCCAATAAGCATCTCATTTGCAAAGGAACTTGAGCAGGAGAACGCCGCGCTGCGGGGCTTGGTAGAAACATTGCGGGAATACGCGCAGTCATTGGCCTACGAGTGGGCATGGAAGCGCGACTCCTCGTTGGCGAACGACCGCGAAATGCAGGCACTGGATGCCGCCA
>Ga0208147_1000271_pt1 | contig 18943 bp, 8 predicted proteins | sample DEB3_08_DNA_FD_184520 | JGI IMG/M metagenome (GOLD analysis project Ga0208147, IMG submission 184520) | Aqueous microbial communities from the Delaware River and Bay under freshwater to marine salinity gradient to study organic matter... | ecosystem: Environmental > Aquatic > Marine > Coastal ... | reverse complement strand
TAAAAATCAACTTGGCGATGCCAACACTCAAGCTGTACTTGAGCTTAGTGGAATAGTAAATAACACAATTTTTCTCAAAAAACAGGATGCTGGCACAGTTTTTGCTGGACCTCCAAGCGGTTGTACTCCACCGTGTTCTCCCGGATATCCTAGCTTTAGACTATTGACACAGCAAGATATTCCAGACCTAAGTGGATTATATCCACATATTTCACACAAAACTATAGCATCTAGTAATTCTGCTGGAACACCAAATGAAATGGCATATGACAGTCAATATTTATATCTTTATTTAGGATCTGTTTCTGGATGGCGTAGAATTAGTCTCGGTTCTTCATTCTAGGTTAAATATGCCAATAAACGTACCAGATAGTGTATTCGATAAATATTTTGATGTTATAGACTCCACATTTGACATATTTGGAGTTACTTGTCAACTTATTTCTATAGATAAAAAAGAAGAAATAGTTTATAATCCAAATAATAATATTCCAAATCGAAACAGTATTAATAATCATAAACGCGGTGGCGGCGGTGAATATGATATTGGCACCAAAACAATTAGAGAAGTAGAAGTTTTAACCGACATTAAATTAAAAGTATATTGGGACACTAAACAGTGGATAGGTGTTACAGAAAACATTGTACTACCACAAGGTAGTATACAAACTATTGGCTTCATGACAGATTTGCCAAAAGTATTACAAGCAAAACAACTGATTGTTCATAAAGATATTAAAGAATATAAAGAAATGAGATTTGAAAGATACGGAGAACATATACCACTAGGATTAAAACAAAATAGATATTTTGCTTGTTTTTGGAAGAGGGTCTAATGATAACTCTTAAAATATTAGATTCTGAAAAAACAATTACTGACAATATTAATAAAGCTATCGCCGCACATATTAATAAAGTTTTAAATTCTAAAAAGTCTCTTATCTTAAATAAAGCTAAAATATTGGTCGTTGGATGGATTAAAAGTCAGCCAGAAATATTTTCATTGTTATCTTCTTCGCCCGATTCATTAGCTGGACAATTTGGGCTTTCTACTTCGCAAGCATCATCTGCTGTTAATTCTATAGTATCAGCTATAGAAAATTCAATAGAAGTTACATTCGTTCCATACAGAGATGATTTAAAAGGTGCCGGTTTAGAAGTTAATTTTCAGCCAAACGATTTCGTAAACTTGTTATCATTATCGTCTGGACATACAGTATATGAAGGTGGAGATTTACACTGGCTGAATTGGTTATTAACCGCTGGAGATCAAATAATTATTACTAATTATCAATATAATCCACAGTCTGGACTAGGAAGATCTGGTCTTGGAAACATGATTCCCGGCGGTATTTTTAGAGTTCCTCCACAATTTTCTGGTACAGAAAACAATAACTTTATAACTAGAGCTTTAATAGGTTCCACTCAAGAAAAAGCTATAGCTATGTTATTCAAGGAAGCTTTATCATGAATAATCATTTACAATTAAAAGGATTTGACAGCGTATTTGAAGCTACACTAGCTAATGAAATACAAGATGGTATTATTGAATTTTTAGATTGGGGATTGTTAGAAAAAGGTAATTATTTTAATGTTACCAAGGGAGAATTATCGCCCAATGGTGCAGATTATAGTTTATTAAAAATGAGTTCAAATCCACACTTTGCTTCTGGTAAAGCTTGGGAAGGATTTAGAAAAAACTGGGTTTGGCAAAGCGGCATATCGTATTCTCCGTCGCCATTGGTTGGTACTAATAATACTCGTCCCGGTATTTCTGGTGTATATGTTAACGACACTTTTTATCCGTCTACTACATCTGGAACATATGCTCATAAAGTAGATTATTATAATGGAAGAATTATTTTTGATAATCCCATACCAACAGGAAGCAAAGTTCAAGCAGAATATAGTTATAAATATATCAATATAATATATTCTAATGAATTGCCTTGGCTAAGAGAAGTACAATATAGAACTTTAGATATTGGTAGTAATTTCAATAATATCACCACAAAGGGAGAATTTAATCTTCCAGCAGAAAGCAGAGTTCAATTACCAGCCATAGCTGTAGAAATTGTTCCAAGAAGAACTATGAGAGGGTATGAGCTTGGCGGTGGTCAATATGTTGATACGGACGTATTATTCCACTGTTTAGCAGAAGATGAAAATACTAGAAATAAATTAGTCGATATCATTTCTTTACAAAATGAAAAATATGTTTATATGTTTAATAGTAATTTAATAGCTAGCGGCAACAAATTTCCATTAGATTACGCTGGTAGCCCCGTGAGTGGAGCTTTAAGATACCCAGAATTAGTCAATTTATATTCTAATGGAGTAATATGGCTCAAAAACTCTATTATACAAGGAATGCAGCTAATTAACAGCAATTTTTACGCTGGTATAGTAAGAATTACAGCAGAAGTAGTTAATAATAAAATATAATTTTTGTGTATATTCTATAGAATAGGCAATACTATTTAGGAGAAAAAACATTATGTCCAATATTAGAACATTCTATGCCTGTCAGGCCGTGGCTGTGTGTCCTCTACTAGAAAGTAGTGGATCGTACACCAGCGGAACATACAATTATATGCATGGTGTCCAGTCTGTTGGACTAAACTCTTCTTTTGATATTGAAAACTTATTTGAATTAGGCCAGTTAGAAATTTATGATACGGTATTAAATGTTCCAGAAATTGAAATTACCATAGAAAAGGTTCTTGATGGTTATAAAACTGTTTATGGGCTATTATCCTCTGCCTCTGGTAATGTTGCTCAACCATTATCACAAGCAAGCAAAAATAGAGCCTCCGTGAAATTCGCTCTTTATCCAGACACAGAAAATGCTTCTACAAGTGGATATGTAAGATTAGTTGAATGCACCGGCATGTACCTTTCCAACGTCACATATACTATTCCTGTTGATGGAAATATTACAGAGAGTGTTACTTTAGTAGGTAATCACAAGCAGTGGTATACATCTGGTTCTGGATTCACTGTTCCAGTCGCTATATCTAATGGCTCTGGATTACCAGATGATCGTCCTGCAAATAAAATAGGATCAGAAGTTACTGCTTCTGGTATTTTCAGAAGGCAGCACGTTACTTATAATGGTCCCGGTAAAGTTAAAGCTCAAAATATTACACTGACACTTAATCTTTCTAGAGAAGACGTTTTTGAATTTGGAAGACGTATTCCTTATGCTAAGATTGCTACTTATCCAATCGAAACTACTGTAGAGATTGAATCTTTAGCTGTTAGTGGTAACTATGATGATATTTCATTCACTGAAGACACCAGCTTGTTACCAGACAAAGATCAGGGTATAGAAGTTATAATAGCATCAACACATAATAGCGGCGGTACTGGAAACTTTATGATTAATACTGGTTCTGGTAATTTCTTAACCTCTATTACTCATACTGGTGGTGATGCTACTGGTGGTAACGCCACCGTCACAAGAAGTTATACTTCATATAACGCATGGAACGTTCTTGATAGTGGGGTTACTTCATAGTTATATATAGTATATAATTTTTTAGGATAATTCAAAAGGAAACAATTAAGATTCTCGCCATGAGGTTTTTATGAAGCATCATGAGCGAGAATCTTTTATTTATACCATACGTTCTGGTAAAACATATATTGAAAATAATTTAATCATTCTACCACCGAGCATAGATATATTAGCTCAATCATATATCAAATACAATGAAACTTATGAGCAATGTTTATATGATGGAATAATGACAGAAGATGATATGATAGTGTGGCTGAAAGAACATCAAATATGGACAAAATTTCATGAAAATACTGTGGAAAATTTAAAAAAAGAAATAGAAGATTTAAAAGTAAAAATTTATGAATCTCGCAAAGATCCTAAAGCATGTAAAAATATCAAATATAATATTGCTAACAAAGAAGAGCTGTTAAATAATAATTTATCGCTTAAAAATTCTCAATATAGCAACACATGCGAAGCAATGGCAACAAACTCTAGAATGAATTTTATCATAAGTAATACAACATATTTAAACAACAAACCTTACGACTTTAAAGAATATTCAGTAGATAAAGTTCTTTATTTTTGGCAAAATTCAATTTTAACAGAATCTCAATGCAGAGAACTTGTTAGAAATGAGCCTTGGAGATCTACATGGGCTATAAGTAAAAATACTAATACAAAACTATTTTATAATCCTAAAAAATCTGATCTTACTATTAATCAAAAAAATTTAGTTATATGGTCACAAATTTATGATAATAGTTACGAATCAATGGAAAGCCCAGAAAAAAGCGTTTATGAAGATGATGACATGTTTGACGGATGGATGATATTGCAATCAAGAAAAAACGAAAAACAAAAACATGGTAAATATGCAGAAGAAATAACTAATAATAAGAAAATAAAAAGTGCTAGCGAAGTATTTGTTGTAGCCAATAATAATGATCATGCTGAGAATATATATAATCTTAATAGCGATTATGGGAAACACATTATAAAAAATAGATTTGCAGCAATTGAACATCATGGATCTTTATCTCAAAATGAATTACCAGACGAAGCCTTAAACTTACAAATGCAACATAATGCTAGGCTTGGAAAATAAATAAGAAAAGAGGAAACGATGTCTGAAGATAATTATAAGAAGGTTAGAGAAAAAAAATATAAAGAAGAATCTAAACAAAGATTATCTAAAGCTCTAAAGAAAAAAATAGAAACAACTATGATTGGCGCACTAAGCACCATAGAACAACATTTTAGCTTTCTATGGAATGGTGATGCTAATAATACGACTAAAGAACAAGAGTACATGAAAAATCTATATAATAAAATTAGATCAGAAATTTTAGACAAAGGAAATAATCAAGCAAGAAATATTGATATAGAGTTATCTCAATATGATGTAGAGTTACTAAGATTTAGTATTAAGATTCCAGTTATTCCACCAAAATACGAATAGGAGAATGAGTATGACAAAGGAAACGGAAAAAACAATTGATGTTACTATTAAAGAAAATGGACAGGACAAAACTGTTAAAATTCTTGTAAAAAAACCAAGCAACGCAATGATTTCAAAAGCTCAGATTGTTAGAGCTAAAACTTGGACAGATTGTGTGCGCGACGGCATCATGCCCAAAAAAGAACTACAACAGTTCATGGAAAAACAGGGCATATGGGATGCAGACAAAGATAAGAAACAAAAGACTATTATTGAAGATATTGCTAGACTAGAAAAAGAATTATATCTTAATGGTAAGGGCGGGAAACTCAAAATGACAGATGGTAAAAACATCGCCATTGAAATGCGCCGCAAGAGAGCAGAACTAAGAGATCATATAGCTGAAAAAATGTCTCTTGAACAAAATACAGCAGAATCTTTGGCTGACAATGCTCAGTTTGATTTTCTTGTTGCTAATTGTACGTTTTATGAAAATGGCCAGAAAGTGTATAATAATATTGATGATTATCATTCTAATTCCGATGGAGAAATCGCTTTCGCCGCAGCCAGTGCTTTAGCACAGATATTATATTCATTAGATAAGGATTTTGAGTCTAATTTACCAGAAAACAAATTCCTAAAAATGTTTAATCTAGTAAATGATGATTTATCATTAGTCAACGACAAAGGAGAAACTGTAGATACAGAAGGAAGAAGAGTAGACAAGTTTGGTTATTATATTAACGATGATGGTCATAGAGTAGATAAGGATGGTAATTTACTTGATGAAAATGGAAATTATATACCATCTGTGACATATACTGATGAGAAAGGCAAGAAAATAAGCGTAAACAAAAACACCACAGAAGAATAACTAAATGTCTAAATTTTTACTTACTGCGCAATTACAACTACAAGCTCCAAATAATGTTGGTCAAGTTGTACAACAAATACAAAACCAACTTAATGGGGTGACAGTTAATTTACAGGTACAAAATTCTGCTAAAGCGGCGCAGCAAGTCAAACAATTAACTAGTAGTTTGGAACAAGCAAACAGTGCGGCTAGTAATCTTGGTCGCACATTTGCTGTTTCATTTAAGAGATTTACAGCTTTTGCAGTTGCTACTAGAACAGTTAGTTTATTTACTAGCACTATTAGCAAAGCAGTAGAAGAAGCTATCGCGTTTGAAAGACAATTAGTTAAAATTAGTCAAGTTACTGGAACGGCTATAGGAGAATTGGACGGTCTAGTAAGAGAAGTAACAAAATTATCAACTGGCCTTGGTGTTAGTTCTCAATCTCTTCTTAATGTTTCAGAAATTTTAGCACAAGCCGGTTTAAGCGCACAAGACACAAAAATTGCTCTTGATGCTCTTGCAAAATCAGCGTTAGCTCCAACATTTGATGATATTGCATCTACGGCAGAAGGCGCTGTAGCTATTTTAGCACAATTCAAACAAGGTAGTGCGGCACTTGAAGGTCAGCTTGGATCATTAAATGCGGTTGCTGGCAAGTTTGCCGTTGAAGCTGGCGACTTAATAGACGTTATTCGTAGAACGGGTGGTGTGTTCCGATCTTCTGGCGGTAGTCTTAATGAGTTAATATCATTATTTACTAGCGTAAGAGCCACAACGCGAGAAAGTGCTGAAAGTATTAGTACCGGTTTAAGAACTATTTTCACACGTATTCAACGCCCCAAAACAATTGAATTCTTAAAACAGTTTGGTGTTGAACTAGTTGATTTAGAAGGTAAATTCGTTGGGCCATTTGAGGCTATTAAAAGACTTAGCGAAGGATTGTCTGGCCTTGGTGAGCGTGATATTACGTTTATTAAAATAGCAGAAGAACTTGGTGGCTTTAGACAGATTGGTAAAGTCCTTCCATTATTACAAGAATTTAAAGTAGCTCAAGAAGCTCTTAATGTTGCTGAAAGAGGTAGCACTGGTCTTGCTAACGACGCCGCAACAGCACAGCAAGCTCTTGCTATTAGAATCACAAAAGTAAAAGAAGAATTTTTGGCATTAGTACGAAGTATTTCAGAATCTACATCTTTTCAATTGTTTGCTAATACTGCTCTTAACCTTGCTAGTGCTTTGATTAAGTTAGCAGACGCTTTAAAGCCAATTATACCATTACTTGCTGCGGTTTCTGCTGTTAAAATTGCTAGTGGTATTGGGGGCTTTTTATCTGGATTTAAAGGTGGTATAGGTTCTAATAGAGGTTTTAATCAAGGCGGAATGGTTCATCATTTTGCTAGTGGCGGATTAGTTCCCGGCTCTGGTAATAGTGATACAGTTCCAGCTATGTTAACTCCCGGCGAGTTTGTTATACGCAAAAGTAGTGTTAATAAACTTGGCGCTGGCAACTTGGCGGCTATGAATGAGAATAGATATGCTGCTGGTGGTAAAATTCAACGCTTTGCATATGGTGGTAAGGCTAGAAAATTTGGTATAGCTGCGCTTGAGGGTTCTAAGTTAGATTATCTATCAGAAAATGTGCCTATAGAAACTATTATTTCAAAATTAGGATTTAATGTGGATAAAAAAAATTTATCCAACTTAAAAACTACTGTACGCGGCGTATTGGGCTTAAAGGGACAAACCGGCGTTCCAGTTAGCGTACAATCGGATCTTCTTACTTTTGATGATCCCGGTATCAAAGAATCTATATACAATAATCTTAAAAATCAAGTATATGGACTAGTTACAACCACGGCTAATACTATAGGTAAAGCTACAGGTGTTGAAGCTAATCGAAAGCGACCCATTAATCCAAATAAAATTTTGAATAAAATTGGCACTGATTCTACAATGGGTAGCGTATTTGAGGGCGCTTTAGCTTTATTGGGCGGTCCATTCTCTACATCAAAATCAACGTCAGCAATAGATTTTCCTAGAGGTTTAGGCAGATTTTCTAAAGCATTTTCAAATCTAAATAATATGCCCGTTGATGCTAAAAGAACAGCGGACGCAAAAAAAATATCAGAAATGGTATCTACTAAAATTCCAAATTATTTTGCTGATTTTATTAAACGTTCTCCAGTTTATAATAGTTTTAGATCATCATTTTCACAATATCAATTAAATAAGCTACAAAATAAAGAGTTTGATATTGAAGAATATAGAAGAGTTAGCGGTAATAGCAAAGCAAAATTACAAGATATATTCGAAATAGCTACATTTTCCAGAAAAGTTGGTAATAGACAATTATTTACACTAAAAAATACCGAACAAAAATTTGCTACTGGTGGTGGAGTTGGTACAGATACTGTTCCCGCATTATTAACACCGGGTGAATTTGTTATTAATCGTTCGTCTGCACAGCGTATTGGTTATGGAAATCTTAATCGCATGAATAAGGTTGGCAAATATGCAAAAGGCGGAATTGTACAACATTTTGCAAAAGGTGGAAAAGCTCCAGATACTATAGGTATGCAATCTGTTCAGTCTGATATGCGATCAAACTTTTTGTCTACCGGAAAAACTCAGGGTGTTTTTGATAGTTTACTCAATAGTATCAAAAAAGCTGGAGAAAGTTTTGGTATATTTCCAAATGCGGTTAAGACAACCGTTCAAAACTTAAAACAATTTCAATCTAAATTTTCAATTACTGCTGATTATGCTAATGACTTATCAACAGTATTAATAGAAAACGCAAAAGCAAATCGCAGAAGCGGTGTAGTTCAACAATCTGTTATAAATGAATTGAATTCATTAATGTCTTCTATTCAATATAATACTAAAGCTTATGGATCTAACGCGCAAAAAACTCAAGAATCGAAAAAAGCGTTCTTAGATTGGATAAAATCTTTACAAGAAGATACTGCCGCAAAAACATCTTCCGCACAAACATCTGTTGTTAGTAAAAAATCTAATGTTGTGACACAGACAGCGCCGCAAACATTTAATATGCCACCAGCGCCATCAACAGTTAAAACATTTAATATGCCACCCGCTCCATCTACTTTAAAATCTACAGGAGCAACCAACAACCCATTCTCAACAATGACAGGTACGATGGGAACGAAGGCTGGCGGTACTGGTGGCGGAGGTGGAGGCGGTGGGGGTCCATCTAAACAGTCTAATGATGCGGCAACAAAATCAATGTTTGGTTTTGGTGCTAGTTTATCTATTGTAACAGCTTCTCTTCAGTCTTTAATACCACCATTAGATGAAAATAGTAATGCTCAAACTAGAGTTATGCACAGTTTATTACAGATGGCAACTACTATTGGTGGAGCTATTTTTGCTTTAGAATCTTTTGGAGTCAGTTTAAAATCTAAAAACATAACAGACTTTTTATCTGGATTTAAAGGTTCTGGCAATATAGGTAAAGCAGTTGGGATTCAAGCTGGACGAGGTGTATTACGTGCAGGAAGTGCCGTGTCAAATGTTGGAATTCCGGGCGCTGCAAGCGCTGGTAAGGCAATATCATTATTGGCTGATCCAACCAAAATAGTTGTGTCTGGATTAACTAAATTTGCTGGCCAACTTTTGCTTGGGGTTGGTGCTGGAATAGTTTTTTCTAAAGTTGTTAACACTGTGATAAACAGTCTTTATGATTATGATAATCAACTTAAAAAAGCAATTGACAAAGGAAATGTAAGTAAAGCCGGTGAAGTTGCTGGTAAAAAAGCTGATTTAGATGCTGCAAATAGCACAAGAACCGCCGGGGCGGTAATTGGAGGAATAGCTGGCTCACTTTTTGGTGGCCCAATAGGGGCAGCAATTGGTGCTGCCATTGGCACTGGCATTGGAACATTGATTGCAAATGCTGCGCCAAAATTTGCAGAAGATTTAAATATTCTATTTGGAGGAAATACTAAATCTAGTGCTATTGCTTTGGCAGAAGCCAATGCTCAAGCCGCAAAAACTGCTAAAGATTTAGCAGAGGCACAGTCTACAACAGAAAATGCTATTAAAGATTTTGAAAAAGGAACTTTATCAGCATCGCAAGCTTTGATTAAAGTAATTAATTCAACAGCATCAGTTTCAGCACTCATGGAGAAAAACCAGAAAGCAATTGTAGAAAATGCTGGAAACAAATCTACTGGCGGATTTGCTACTGCTAGAAACATATTTACATTAGGCGGTTTAGTTGGAGAATCTTCTGGTGAAAGAAATAAAAGAATAGATGAAGAAAATGCTAAATTAATATCTGGACAAAAGGATGCTGTATTACAAGCGAATGAATTAAGACAAAGAGCGGGACTTGCGACTGTTAGGCAAAGTGCTATATCTGGCATAGCCGCTGGACAATCAACAGAATTATTAAAACAAAATATTACAACACAACTTGGTGATGCTGGTCCAGAAGCTATTAGAAAACAAAGATCACAATTATTATTACAAGCAAATCAAGCACAAAAACGAGGCGACACTCAAACTGCCGATGCTTTAATAGAGCAAGCAGAATCATTAAGAAAACAAGCTGATGATTATGAAAAGAGCATCGATAATGTTATTAAAGAACAGGAAAGATTGATTAAATCATTGCAGGCAATGGACTTAGGATTAAGAGGTCCAGCATCAACAGCATCAGCAATGTCTGCTGCTATGGATAGATTTGCAGCACAAATAGATGGTAAAACTATACCAGCTATTAGCGCACTAGAATTTCTTAAAGCATCAGTTACTTCTGCTGGAGTTGCTTTAGATAACAATGAACTTTCTAAAGCTACAAACGATGTGGTTGGTACTCTCACTAAGCTTGGTGCTTCAGAGTCTAGTATCAACAAATTCAAAGCTAATACAGAAGCTTTAAATGCTGTACAATCTCGTTTTGGCCAAGTTTCTGCTGATATAATATCAGAACAAAAGAAAACCGGAAAAGCTTTAACCCCAACAGAAATTTTAAAAGAATTTAAAGAACGACTTGGGCAAGGATTACCAAAAGAAATACAAGATATTATTGGTGGTATAGAATTAACAGATGAAATTAAAGATAAAATTGCTATGGGAGACTTTAGTGGCATAGCAGACGCGCTTGGAGAAAAGGCTCAAAAATTTCTTGAACCAGTACAAAAAATACTACAAGACTATCAAAATGCACAAAATAAACTTATAGAATTAACCAAAACAAGAATTGATTCTGAAAGGAATTATGCTCAATCCATTAAAGAAGCTCAAGACTTAATAATGGAAGGAAGAGAAATTCAAGCTAAATACGGTGGTCCACAAGTTACTCAAGCAGAACGTAGATCATCAATCTTAACAAGAGCAAATGCTACTAATCAATTAACTGGACTAACAGGTTTAACAACCGGTAGTATTGAAGAATTGCGTTCCAGAAACCAACAAATTAGAACTAGATTTGCTGGTAATCAAGCCGCCACTAGAATAGGCGTTGGTGCTGGAACAGCTTCTGGAGAAATTATATCACAACAACAAACAGATCTTAAACAAGCACAAAAAGATCAAATACAAACTATACGTGAATTAATTAAACTAGAAGAGGAAAATCTCAAATTAATTGGAGAAAAAAATAAGATAGAAAAAGATTCTATTGATGCCTTATTAAGCGGAGATGTTGAGAAATTCTTTGATTTACAGGCCGCAGAGGGCGCAAAAGCAGCAATTGCAACTGGTAATGTATCTTTACAGCAAGCTTATGGCTCTACCGCTTTAGCTACAGCAGCACAAGACTTAAAACGTATGCAAGAAGCTGGAGTGCAAAGTTTATATGGTCAACAACTTGGTGGTGCTGGCGGTTTAACGGAAAGAGCTTATGGGGCAGCTATACAATCTAGAGGAATACAAGATCCAAGATTAGCTCAAATGGCAGCAGGAACAACAATGGAAGAAGAATTATCTAAATCTAGATTGAGATCTTTAGGTGGTGTTCTTGGGGAAACTGGAGTGCTAGGACAAGACTTAGCACAAATGGAAGTCGCACAAGCACAAATTAATGTAGCAAACGCTGAGATTATAGCACAGCAAACATTAGAAGCTGGAATTAGAGCAAATGAACAAGCTGCTAATGCTATGGGAGCAGCGGCGATGTCGCGTGGGGGCGTGGTATATGCTAGTAATGGCATTTTTGTGCCAAGAGGCACAGACACAATACCAGCTATGTTAACTCCCGGCGAATTCGTAGTTAGCCGCGAGGCGGTACAGCGTGGTAATAATTTACAGATATTACAAGCAATGAATAGAGGTTCTAGTGTATCTGCTTCTGAGTCTACTGGAACAGCGGTAGCTATGTCAAGAGGCGGCAAGGTAAGATATAGACAAGACCCAATAAATCAGCCAGAACCAGCCGGTGGTGTATCAATTGGAAATGTAGATAAATTAGTACAAGCTCTTAATAGTTTCAATACGACATTTAGTGACAATATTACAAGACTAACACAATCCAGTATTAGTATTAAACTTGATTCTACTAATGTAAATATTAATCTTAGTGGTGGCGCATTCCTAGAAAAATTAACCTCCGATCTCAAACAGCAATTACTAAAGGATATAGGTAATAAACTAGCTAATTATCGTGCTGGCGATGGCGGTAAGTTAACAGAAAGATCTAGTGTACTTTAAGGAATAATCATGGACTGTCTCTGTGTTAAAAAAATCAATATTAAGCATTTATCATCTGGTAGAATAAATGCTAAAATCAATATTAGTAATAATTTGCGCCCAAGATTGTCTGGCGTTGCAAATATAAAAACTAATGTTACAAAAGCTATTCTAAGTAAAACTAGAATACAATCTTCTAGCGGATTTAAATCAAAAAATCTTTTCACTTTTGGATTATTTGGCTTAACCGCACAAGATAATAGCAATATTCGCGGCGCACTTGATGTAAGTGGCGTAATTAGATCACGTATACATGGAAGTGGTAATTTTGTTAATACATATGTAGATAAAATTAACACCACAAACATTAAGGATTATACTGTTAATAATGCCTTAGAAAAGTTATATCCTATTCAAGACATTGAGACTTCTTATAACAATGTTAGTTTTATAAATCAATCTTTAAGTACTAGTGGATTATACCAAAGCATAGACGAAGGCATTATAACCAAAAATTATGATGAGAAATTAACATACATTCAACCATCATCTATTTTTACAGAAGGATCTTTTAAATACAAATGTAAAGTTTCTCCGTCGCTAATTAGACCAGAAAATAGTGTTCTCTTTATAAGAGCTTCCGCTCCTCTATTTACATATTCTTCAAAGCTATCTCCAATATACAAAATTCATAATATTAAATTAGAGGATAGTTCTGGTAATTTAATTATTCAATATAATGATATTATTGTTCGTGGCGATGCAAATTACGACGAAGAAAAATACAAAAACTTCACAACATACACATCAAGACCAGTTATCAATTATGCAAATCAGCACACATGGAAGAATAATTATCCAATACTTGGTTCTGGATTTTCTAACGATGCCTATTTTCTAAATCTAGATTTTGACATTAAGTGTACTGATGATCCATTTAATGATCAATTTGATATTGGATATGTAGAAAATTCATGCGAATTAAAATCATTAGAACCCAAAGCCAATGATTATTTATCACTAGACGGCTCTCCGCTATCCACAAGAACACAAGGTTATTCACTTAATCCAGATAATAGTATTCGTATTACAGCTTTAGAAATTTGCAATAGTGGATCTCGCATAACATTAAATGACAATTATTTATCATTTTATCATGAAGTAAATAAGCTTGGCAATAGAATCACAAGAAGTATATATCCGGTACAAGTACTAGTAAATAATTATAATACCACTATTTATCCAGACGAAAACTCTACTTGGACATCATTTCCATCTGGAAATAATAATCTTAGTACTAATAGCGCAAATAGTTTAGCTGCCTTACTAAAAGATACAAGTAATAATAATTATATCACTTTAGATAGCACATCATCAATACCAGATTCTGGCAAACTTAAATTATTATTTAGTCACGAACCGCCAGTTTATGTTAGTCAAAATATTGGAGGCGCATTTTCTTTTGGCGGCTTAGTTGATAATAATGGTATTAATTCTGCAAAATGGGCATCTATTGCAGAAATTGATAATTTCTTCACAATCGACTCAATTGAATTAAAAATAACTGCTAAGAAAGCTGCTGGTAGTCGTAATTATTGCATAGATGTTGTTGGTTATAGCGATGATAAATTATTATGTTCTACACCAAAAATTGGTGGATTTTTACAGAATATAGAAGGTAGTGGATATATACCCGTATCTTCTGGTTTTAAGGGCATTGATGATCTTGGTATTAGTTCAGAAAGTTTGTCTGATAAATATCAGTTTTATTCAGCAAACACAACTAATAACGCTGGGGGTGATCATTATTTGATTTCTACGGTGCCAGTTGTAAATAGTACAGAGTTTACTGAATATACTGTACCACTTAAAATTTATGAAGATTCTGTTGATCTTGGCGCACCAACAGATTATTCAATGAGTTCTTATTTTGAGAAGTTGTATTTAGATATTTTTCCAATACCAAGCGGCGCATCTATATCTAACATTAAGTTATTAATCACCTACAAGCCTTCAAATGCGCTTAAATTATACACATTAGCTAATGGATATGATGAGTTATTCAGAAGAACGTTTAATCTAGATTTGGTTGGAGATTATACAAGTTCATCTGGCTCTTTAATATCAAATATACCACACTCTTATAAAGAAGATGAATCTACTACAAAATATAATTATTCTAAAAGATGGCGTGGTGTTACTGGCAGTGTAGTAGCCGGTCCATTTGATCCAAATAAATTTGACTTCTCGTATTATAATCCAGAACTAATAACCCCATTTTTAAATGGATACTACTCATTTAATTATGATAGTAGCAATGTTATATTTAATGATTATTCTTACAACAGATCAAGACTTAGCTCTTTAAGCGGCGTAGTGGTTGGTGCATACAATAAGATAAAAAATATTGGACTAAGATTTAAATCAGCATCTTTATTTGGTCAATCCACCCCATATACTACAATCGATTGGACAGCAATAAGCGGATATGAAAATCATGAACTCAAGAATAAAATTACAGATAGCTTCAATAATGCTATAAGAGTATCTGGCAGTAATAGTTATATTAATTTTGGCAATGTAAATTGTGCTAGCGGTTTTGCTGTTTTTGCTAGATTTAGTCCAGATATTTCCATGAGTGGTTCTAGTTATAACCTATGGAATTCTGGAACATTATTTAGTAAATTTGATAACGGAAATAATCTTGAATTTGCTCTTGGTTATAGCAACGGAAAATTAACTGGATACGCTAGAAATAATGCTGGCACTATACTTAGTATTACTGATGATAAATCGTACCATGAGTATAATTATCCATTGTGCGTAATGTTGTCTTATAATGAAAACAGTGATAACAAACTAAGACTATTTACTGACACCCTAAAATCAACCTCATCTTCTTTTGTTTTGTATAGTGGAAATAGTAATTTAACTTTTGGATATAGTAGCGGATCTGGAATTGGTATTAATGTATTTATATCAGACATCGGTATATCTACTAATAATATTCTTTCTAGCGGCTCTCCAGCTTTGCTAAATAAAGAAATAATCTATGATAATTTTATCTCTGGAATTAATAATACTTTATATAGTTTCATAGACGATAAAGTAGACGAATGGCACATTGGCGATTTCAAAATTTGCTCATTTAATCAATCTTTTGATAGATTTATAACACGTATTGGATCAGATTTTCTAATTCACAATTTAAGATCTAGCGGATCTAGTTATGATCAAATCACAGACCTGACATTACCATCTAGTATTAATACATCTAATATTAGTTATCATTCTCAAATAGAAAATGATTTCTTGAGATTTTATCTTAGAGATGCTATAGATGCAAATTCTGCATTTTATTCTATTCAGCCAAGAATATCTAAAGATTTACCAAGAGGATATTCTTTTGAAGAGAGAGCTTTTGTGGTGGAGACAATTATTGATCATCTTACATATGATGATATAATTTGGGAAGATGGAAAAATTGGACCAAAATTAATTGTCAGCTTGTACACCAAGACAAAGAATCCAAAATATAGAGAAGATAAAATTAATTGGGGATTAATTAATAGGCATTATCATTATTTAGAGCCATCTGGATGCTACCAAAAATTATCAAGTATATTTTCTTATGAAGATTTACTAAACCAAGATGAACCTTGGGCTAAATTTGATATAGATAGGAATCTTACAGAATTTGAAGAAAAGTATTATTCTACAGATATCAACGATATGTTTTTACAATATGATCTAGTTTATCCATCTGGATCATCTTTTGATAGCACAATCAAATTCCATAGCGCACAAGTTAAACTAGAAAATGCTATTACTAAAAAGTTATCATCAAATAATTCACTTAATCTAATCGTAGATGCTAGTGGATATCAATTTGATGTTTTAAATCTAATTCTACCATTTAGAAGCGTTAATAATACTTATGATTACCCGTCTGGACTATCATTATACTTAGATGCAAATATCTTAGGATCTTCAAGTGGATCTTTACCATTACATTCATACAGTACTTATCATTACAATAATAATATACCTTTACATACTATTAGTTATGTATCATTAAGTAATGAAGATGAAGAATTTTTTGGAAGCACAATTTATGGATCAAGCCCAAGAAGATTCAGTCTATATACCGTTGCAGAATCTGGCTCTTTTGCTCCTCTACCATTAACAGTTATAAATCGCCTTGAAGATCAATCTGCTCAAGAAGCTTTACAATTAATGTTATATGATAGGGTCAAGTTTACAGAAAACTTAACATTATTTACAGATGGAAATATTATAATTTCTAATATTAGAAATGCTAATATGCCATTATTTGTTGAAACCGCTCCTATACTTATAGACAACAGAGAATCTTTAAATCTTTTCATAGATACATATGAAGTAGTTAATATTGATTCGTCTATGAATTTGATGGTAGGCAATCAAGTATTTGTGTGGAGCAATAATAACGTAGGTAGATCAATAGAAATAGATGATAATTCATATTCATCTCTTAATGCTAATGATGAAATTCGCGGTGTTGAAACTATGTGTTATGGAGATTGTGTATACGGCGATCCCTGCATCGAATTAGAGATTAAAACTCATGATGTTATTTGGTATCCAGAAAATTGCATAAATGGCGGTATCTTTAGGGCGAAACAAACTTATACCAATTTATCTGCTAGTGGTTTTAATACAAATATTCCATACAGTGGACATTTTTATGGAATTAGAAAATTTGATAATTTAATACCATACAATCCATACATTGTGGAAATTGCTGGCTCAACAGAAGATGGATCTAGAATTGATTTACCGAGAATATTATCAGAAGTAGAATATGGATATAATGCTGATGCTAACTATTCTGGAGTTAAATTAATTGCAGATGAACCATATTGTCCGTCTGGAAGAAATATGGGAGATGAATATGGTAAATCTGTTGATGTTTTTGATGATGTCATGGCAATTGGCGCACCATTTCATATTCTATATGATAGCGGCGGATATCCAATAAATGAAGCTGGCGCAGTTTTCATCTATAGAAGACAACCACAACCTAGTGGACACACATGGTCTTATCATAAGGGTGATTGGGAGTTTGAGCATAAATTAACATTACCATCTTCTATTCTTAGAGATTATTATATTGATAATTTTGAATCTATTACTATAGACGGTAAAGACTACCCAACAACAAGAAGACAATGGTATGTTGGACAAGAAGGAAGACAATTTGGCCATTCATTATCTTTAGGCAAAAGAGGCGATAAAGAATTATTAGTTGTTAGTGGTCCCAGCGCAAAATTTACAAGAACATTTGAACAATTATCACCATCTGGGGTTAATGTTGGTCTATTTATTTTTACAGACGAATTTGTTCCAACAATTGGTTCTAATACATATGACAATATTTTACAAGCAATACAGTATAAAGATATAATATTCAAATATTTTTCAGACCCACCAGTTAATTTCGATATAAAAATTGCTATCTGTGAACCTACGGCAGATTCTACTATATCTAGTTTAGATTTTCCAGATCCAAAACCAAGTTTCATTATCAAAAGGGTAATAAGTCGCCATAGAAATGATAGATTAGGTACGGCTGAATTTTCAGAAATTGATAATAGTATATATAGCGGCATTAAAGATGCATTTCATAATTTATTCCCATATGATACAAATAAATTAAACAACAATATTCCAGCTATTCTTGGATTTTATGTAGATGATAGTAGATCTCTTGGAGAAAGAACTATACAGCCAGCACTAGACAATTTTATTAATTACTATCAGTCTTATGCATTTGCAAGTGGGCTATCAGATTTCTATGATGAACCTTCTAGTGGCGTTGTAATAAAAAATGTTGGCATCGAAGAAAACTGGATACAGCAATCAATAGTTTTATTAAACAATATATTAGACACTGGAAGATTAGCACTTAATGATGAATTCAAATTATTTAGTGCTGGTATTGGTCCACAATATTTTAACGAATCTTTATCAGAATTCAATACTGTTCCAAATAGTGGTGGAGCGGTATACGTTTTTGAAAAATCTGATTCTTGGGAATTAAAACAAACAATTAATTCACCATCACAATTAAATAATATTAATCCAGATAGATTTGGTCATACTGTAACCATAAGTAAAAATGGAGAATTGATAGTAATTGGATCTCCATATATTAATGATGCTTTAATGTTATACGAATACAACGATGCGAGTAATCAGTATATTAATATTTATAACTATAAGTATTCAGATATTCCATTTGTTGGAACATGGAAATTCTTAATAGAAAAATATTCTCCATCTTCTAGATTAGGTTATTCTGTTGCAACAAATGAAGATGGAAGTATTGTTGCTGCTGGCGCTCCAACAGATAGTTTAGATGAATTTGATGATAGCAATACTTATTACTCTCCGGGAAGACCTAATCTATCTGTTTGGCCAACATATGTAAATGCTGGCGCTGTT
>Ga0208147_1000270_pt1 | contig 18949 bp, 26 predicted proteins | sample DEB3_08_DNA_FD_184520 | JGI IMG/M metagenome (GOLD analysis project Ga0208147, IMG submission 184520) | Aqueous microbial communities from the Delaware River and Bay under freshwater to marine salinity gradient to study organic matter... | ecosystem: Environmental > Aquatic > Marine > Coastal ... | reverse complement strand
TTTCTGCGGCTGGCTTAACTTCTGGCTTACTAAATAACCCAGAGAAGAACCCCCAGATTCCTTTGGCTTCTTTAACAATTGCTGTTGCGTCATCTGTTGCCTTTTTTACCTTTTGTACAGCTACCTTACCTTGGTTTAAGGCATCGCAACAGTACATAATCCCATCATAAGCAAATTGCATGGCCTTGAAAGCCGCGCCAATTGTTAGGGGATCGAACACATCCTAAAGACCAAAGAACTTATGGATCAGTGTGGCAGCGACACTTGGCCCCAGTAACACACACGCCATGACCACATACAACAAGTACTCAATCTTGGTCATGCGCTTTTCACCATCACGCAATGTGTTATCCAGATTCCTGTAACGCTCTTCACATATCGCAACGTGGACTGCGAGTTGTGTTTCGGTGGTATCACTCATGGCTTGGGATATTTAGCCTTGACCGCTTGGCAGTCAGCAATGTACTTAGCAATCTGCGCTTGATCTGCTTTGGCTATGCCATCAAGGTAGTCTGTGATTGGAGGATATTCGGCTTGACGTTTTTCAGCATAAGTTTTTGCTGATTCAATTTCAGCAAGTTCTTGCGTTTTAATACCTTCCGCTTGTGCATCAGTAATTTGTACAGAGCCAGTAGGCAAATAAAATTCATGCTCAGATGAATCAAGCCAATGCAATTTGTTGTTTTGATCTTTGTAATGTGGCATTTTTTGTCCTTAACGAAGTTCATACCAGCTACCAACAGTTGTTAAAACCGTTGCCGAATACGAAGCACTTGGTGGAATGATAAAAGATAACCCAAGTTGACCAGATGTGCCAGCACCATTGAATTGTGCGTTAAGTGCAACTACCGCCCCGTTTACAGTAGCACTAACTGAACTGGTGTTTACTGCGTTTGTAGGATAGATAGACGCAACAATTGGTCTACCAGTTGTGTTGTAGTAAGTTGTTCCAGAGACACGACCAGGTGAGGACAAAACATTTGTCCACGTTTGCGAATACCCCAATGAACTCATGGCGGTCAATGCTTGACCACCACAGCCTTGAATGGTGCTAGGCGCTGTTGCCCAAGTGCCAGCAGTGGCTTGTGTGCTTTCAACATAACCAACGACACGATACGCCACATTTGTTCGCGCGGTAGTTGAATAAATGGTGGATGCGCTATCCGCAGCGCCAGCCCCACCTTCTGCGGTGGTGGTGATTAAACCTGTCTCAGTCAAATCATTACCGCCAGCAATATTGACTACCGCTAACTCTACTGTGCCAGCGTTATCAATTGCCAACACAACAATTCGACTCTGTACTGCTGACACTGTGCCAAGAGTTGAACCTGATGACACGACTACAGATATGGAAGATGCGACTGATCGAGATACGACAGTACCACTGCCTAAAGTAGCTGACCTAAATTCCAAAACTGTTGCGCCCAACGAGACTGTAAGAGCGTTAGCGGCTACCGTTGCAGTGATCGACTGAATACTTGACTCTGGTGCTTTGGTCATTGACCCACCACCTGAGAAGGTGAGAGTGCCAGTTGTAGTTACACCAGTTGTGGTGCTAGTAGTCGCGTTAACTGTTGTAATATTTCCAGTTGTTGCAGTTAGTGTAGTAAATGCGCCAGTGTTTGGCACAGTGTTACCAATAGGTGTGGGTGAACTTAGCGTGGTGGCTAACCCAGCAGAATCAAGAGGTGAGCTAATGTTGTCCACGGTGTACAACAACACATCGGCAGATGTATATACGCTGAACTTGTATGAAGACCCCGAAGCCAACCAGATGTTGGCTTGACCAAGTGAATTTAAAATAATTGGATTGGTGTTGGGTGTACCAGCACCATAGTCTGTGTAGGTTGCAAGTGGCGTTGTTGTGCCAGCAGCGTAGGTGTAAATCTTGCCACCGACCAACGGTGCGCCATCGCTACCGTAAATCTGTTGCTTGGGGGTGGGGGTAAGTGATGCCATTTTTTTGTCCTTGCGTAATCGTACTATGGGGCAAGAGAATTTCTTGATGATTGAGATGGAGCCAGTTTGTTTGGTTGTTTTAGGGCTGACTCAACCTTTTTAGTGACTTCTCGTGTACGAGCGCTTTCTGCTAAAGACTTAGCACCAGGCACCCTTACAGCTTGCAAAGCCTCCAAACCACGCAAAACAGCACCAGCCGTGTTGGGGTAGTTCACCGCACCAGGCTCTTTGACCACCACATCTTTAATTGCATCACGCAAATCCATGATCTGATTACGTCCTGTCTTGCCAAACATGTAAGCCAATTTGTCTTCTGAATCCAATTGTGTGACCAAAGTATTCAAGTTCTTAAATGACAGTTGATCGCCCTTGGTAAGCAAATCCTTCATGTGCTGTATGGTTTGCCCTTGTAATTCGGCATAGGCTTGTTGCCCTTGTGGGCCAGACTTCTTGAGCAATGAGGTAACAGTTCTCATTTCCTCTAAAGAACCATCTAAAACAACATGTTTAAACACGTCATCAAGAGCCACGCGCCTATCTTTGTAGCCTGCCTTGGTGCCTAGCAATTTGTCTACACGGGACACATCTTCAAACTCTTTGGCAAGTTGAGTTCTGGCTTGACGAGCCGCTTGGTACATTTCACCCCCAGCGCCCTCTCCCATTTTAGTAATTATGTCTTTAAGTGTTTTTGCATTTGCAGAATCTTTAACTTGTCCAACTTGCTGATAAATGTCTTCCAAAGCCCTAATAGAAACTCTTCCAGTTTTACTTGGATCATTCATTGTCAATGACTCTGACACAGAATCCAATATTGGGTCTAGCTTTTGACGAGCCGTTGGTGTCTTAGTATTGATGTAATCAAGCAAATCTTTATATGGGACTTCTTGTAAAGTCTCCCCAGATTCATCTGCTTGCTTATACAAAGATTTGTAATTGTCAAATTTCTTGGTGTATTCGTCATTTAAGGCTTTGTCAACAATACGCCCAACTTGACGGGTCATTGTTGGGTCAGCCACTTCTGCACCAACTTCTTGCGTCATGCGCTCAAAGTTATTGGTAATAGCTTGCTTTTGATTGACTTTAAATGCCCGCATTCTTTCAGCCAATTTAATCTTTTCTTCTTCACCAATGCCAGTAACTACACCACGACCAACATCAGCCTCAAACTGTTGCTGTGCCAATGACTTAGTGCGCTCTCCTGCCGTAGCAGGGATGCCAAGACGCTGTAGGCGCTCTTCACGCATAAGTTGCTCTGATGTCTGAGCAGCGCCCATGCCTTGCATAGAAGGTTGTTGACGTTGCATAGCATTTGCCAATACATTTGCTACTGGTGCTGTCACTTGCCTTGTCGCAGGGACAACAATATTTCTAAGTTGATTGGTAGCCGTTGGAGCCAAGGTGCTTAAGGCAGTACCAGCGCTAGTCAATGGCGTTGGAGGAATAGAGCCTAAAGCCTTGCCAATAGCGCCAGCGACTTCTGGACCTGTCTCCGTTCTTGGTTGGTAAAACTGCGCCTCTGCCGTTTTTTGTGCTTCTAAACCACGTTGTGCGCTTGTCTCATTTAATGGGTAACCGCCTAAAAATCGAGCAACTGGGCTTGCCACCATTTTACCTAAACCGCCAACAACAATAGCAGGCGTTTCAACATACCCCATGATCTTGTCTTGCATTGATCTTTCTGCTTTTGGCAGAGTGATCATCTTCTCATTGTCTGGAATAAATACGGCAGGGTTCAATGCAACAGATTTATAAAAATCCGCCTTTGGTATGTCTGCATAGAATTTTTCGTGCAAAGCATTAGCCAATGCGACATCAGGCATGTCGTTGTATTGGGGATACTGAGCGCGAAATTCAACAAGTGTGGCCATAGTTATCTTCCAGGCAATCCCAATGGATTGTTTGCAGATGCGTTAGGTAATGCAGGCGGTGTACCAGACGGTGCATTAGATTGACCAGAAGGTTTAATGCTTTTAGCGCCTGGTCCTGCTTGAATCTTCATTGCTTCAATAGCCAATTCACGCGCTTTTTGTTTTTGTTTTAAAACGCCAGCAGTGTCACCAGCTTGTGGGAAATATTTTTCATCTTCAGTTTTAAATTCTGATGGTTGAATAGTTGCACCAGACTCTTTACGCAAAACAGCAGTAATGAAGTTTGTCTTGGCTTGTTGATACATTTGCTGCGATTCGCTTGGACCACCAGCAAAACTTGGCAATGTATTCATTATTGCGCCAGCACCTTGCGCCAAATTTTCACCCATATAAGGAACAAGAGATGTCAAAGTTCCTTGAACAGTACCTTTAATTCTTCCACCGCTAGTTACATCTTGCTTTTCCAATTGATTTAATAATGTATTGGCTTCAAGCATACGCATACCAAATGCTGTGGCGTTTCCTTGAGCCTCAGTCAATGCTGTACCTTTTCCTTTTAACGGTGTTCCAACAACAGGAGCGCCTTCTACTGGAGCGCTAGTAGGAGTTAGTTGACCAGCAGGGGCTGTACGCCCAGTTGGTATACCACCAACGGTAGGAGCGCCACTAGGTGGAGCCATAGCACCACCAGTAGTAACTGGGAATGATTGCAATGTGCGTTTGTTAACACCAACAATTGAACCGTCTTCGGTTTCTTTGAGTTCAAAGCCTGGATTGGCTTTTTCCCAAGCAAACTTAGATTGGTCAAACGCCAATCGTTGTTGTGCTACACGAGTTGATGCACCAATGTCGGCAATTGCTTGGTCATATAGTCTGCGGTTTGGATCGCCAACAGGCAATGCGTCACGCTCTGCGGTCAATCGTTTGATGTCAGTTGGAGCTATGCCAGAAGCCACAATGGTTTCACCAGAACCTCTAACCAATCCCACGTTAGGCACAACAAATGCTTTTGAAGCCTCTTCAAGTTGCTTTTGGATAATGCCAGCGCGTAACTTAGCCTGTGGAACATTAGGAAATTGCGACAAATCAATCAGTTCTTGGCGCAAAGCATTGGTATCAAGCAAAGCATTTTTAACTGGTGCAGGCGCGGTCTGTGGCGCTAATGCATTCATGGGCGCTCTCATTGGAGCTTGCATAGAAGGTTGAGCAATACCAAATGTGCCAGAACCTAATGCACCGCTTGGCACAGGAGCGCCACCACCAAAGCCACCAGTAGCACGAGCCGATGGGCCGTATTTGCTATTAAATTCTTTTAACTCTCTCTGTGCTTGAAGCATTTGCAATCCAGCAGCTTGAGCGTTTGGATCGCTAGGATGGGTTGCCATGAACTTGGCGGCCATTTCCATATCAGCAGGACCGCCATTGTTGATAATGGCTTCCCTCATGTTTGCCAAATATCTTTCGTTTTGTTGCATCTTTGCCATTTGCATTTGAGCAACTTGGTTTTGATTTTGAAAACCTTGCAGTTGTGCTATTTGGGCATACTGCGCCAAAGGATCAGCAACTTGTAATGGCTTAACGCCAAGGGCTATGGATGGATCGACTGCCATAATTAATCCTTAGTTTTGATCATAGCCATAAAAAGAAGGCGTTGTTTGTGTTTGTGGTTGATTTCTTCTTAAAGCATCAACCAAATTATTACCTTGACGGTAATTTAAATATGTACCTACACCACCAGTAATTGCATTTGTTTGACCAACACGACCAGCCGCTTGCGCTGCCGCTCCGCTAGTAGCGTAATTGCCCATAGTGGCAGCGTTTGCCGCGCCCATTGAGCCTAGATTTCCTGCGGTGGTTTGACCCATGCCTGCCAATGATTGCAACGGATTTAATTGCGCGTTACGTTCAGCTTGATAACGGTTAAAAGCGTTTGTATATTCCTGAGAACCCATTTCTTGACCGTAGCGAGTAGCCGCCCTGAGAGCGCTACCAGATATTAAACCGCCACGGGCTGCCGCTTGGCGATCAAGCGCTTTTTGACCTTCAGACAATCTAAACCCGTAGCCAGGGTCTGCCGTCATAGCGTTGTAGTCAAAGGGCTTGTAATTTGATGCTAAAGGTATTAATTGATTAAGCGCGGTTTTGCCTGCCTCCAAAAAAGGCATTTGATCTGCGCGTGTTTGTTCGTACTGGCGTTGACTTAAATCACCAGCAAATCGCGTTGCGCCAGCTTGTTCTTCTGCGCCTTCTTTTGCGGCTTGTGAGCCTAAATAGCCGCTTACTGCAACGGCTCCTGCTACCCATCCTGCCATAATATTCCCCTTAACATGTTAAGTAACATTTGGTTTGCATTTTACTTGCTACAGATACACAAATGTCATCCGAAATGTTTTGAATTCCAAAAGAAATGTTAACCACTTCTTCAACTTCTTTGTCTTCCAAATTAAGTCCATACAGAAACGCACGATAAGCAATTTGCGCTTTTTGCGCTTCAGTTCTGCTATCGGCAAGCCCACATTCTGGGACTACATATAGTCTGTCTTCCAAAACCGCCATGTCGGTGCAATTGTCTGGATTGTCATATATGTCTACCCAAACAACTTCATCTTCAAAAACACGCCCTGCGCGTTGCATCCCAGCCTTTGCAGAAAACTCACACGGTGCTGTTAAAACTTTAACGCCATCATCAGTGTTTACCGCAATTATGCCTTTTTCTAGGCGAACACGATAGTTTGACTTGTGTTCTGCGCCTGTCAGTACCGTCCAAGGTGGGATAGTGATCTTTCGCTCATAAACCCCATCCATAAACAAATGCTCAGTCACAATGTCTGCTTGTGGCAGTTTGAGCAATTCTTTTTCTAATGCCCGAACTTTGTCCACCATGAACATTTCAGACGTTAATTCAAAACCTTTTCTGTAAGTAATTTGCATTAAATTACTCCAAAAGCAAGCTGTTGTTGGCAGACGCTTGCATGATGACCCAATTACCGCCATCAGATACCAATGTTGCCCAGTTACCAATAACATCTAAAAGAATTGCCGTCCCAGACGAAGTGCTGTCAATTGGTACGACATTACTTGACGAAGATACCAAAAGTTGCGGTTGCATGTTCTTGAATGTAACTTGCCGACCAGCGTAAGCCGCTGCTGATGGCAAGGTAACGGTGCAAGTTGACCCTGATTTGTTGTTGATTACCCAAGTCTCGTTAACCGCTAAAGTGAAATCAGCAGTCTTAATGACGGGTGCTGTATTGATTGAAAGCCCCCATGAGGGTGCGGTGTTGGGGCCGTTTGCGGTGAGTACCTGACCAGCCGTTCCAGAATTAAGTCTTGCCAATGTTGTTGGCGAATTGGCATACAAGATGTCACCTATTGAATAAGATGAAATGCCTGTGCCACCATTGATGACGGGGGTTACGCCATCACCACCACCCGTAACGGTGTAAAGATTGTAGAAAAACCGATACCACTCCCGTGACACTAGCCCCGACCGTGGATCAATTAGATCGACACGGGGAGCCGTGATCTGGGTGATATTGGTTGTAGCCATTATGCGTTGGTAGGACTAATCAATAGTTCAGCGCCCACAATGACCGCCTTAACTGGATCAGTCTGCGATACCTCATAAACACGGTCACGCAACTTCGTGGTCATGCCAAGCCTACGCCAAAAGACACGCCTGTAATACTCACCGATCTTGCCCATCTTGCTCAGATGCTCGTTTGACCATGTATGACCACCATCGTCAGACCAACGCAACATAAGCTCAGGATCGCTACCTTGCCCAGTATTGAGACCAGTACCCGCCTCGCAATCAAGCTGAAGGCTGTGCTGTGCTGTCCGTCTAAGGGTATTTGTGCCAGTTGGCAATGCTCTCCATGACCTTAACCACTTCTGGATGCCACCATTGTCCGCATACACATTTAGGTCAAGCGTATAGATGTTGCCGTTCTCATAGTCACCCACTATCGTATTACCGTTAAAATTACATTGGCAATTGCTACGGTGACGGGTAAATTGACCAAGGGTAGTATTCCAACCAGCGCGTTCATGCCACGCTTGGGTAGACACATCGTAGACCCAAGTGGCGTTACCAGTGGGGAATGTCAGCACATAAAAGGCATGGCCTTCTTGCTGATAGGTGTAAGCCACAGCGTCAGAAAGATTGCCGTATTGGGCAATGGCGTATTCAATAGCATGGGTAGAAATTCTAATTCCAGCGTAGCCATTGGCGCGATAAACAATTCCTTGTCCACGGGCATCTGTGCCAAGCCAGAATAGGGCATTGTCGAGCTTTGCGACAGAGAACGCTGCTACGCATCCAATTTCGTTAAAAGCGCCTTGAATGCGCGTTAAAGGGAAGTCAGCCAACCCAGCGTTGTACCAAACTTCAACCGAGTCAGTGCCAAACAACCACGCCTCGCGGTGGTCAACATTGATGGCAACCAATCCATCGGGTGAGCCTTCAGCAGACGCAAAGTCAAGAGGGTCAACCGAAGTGCCATCCAATAAAGCAGTCACCCACACTTTTTGAGAGTCTGGTTCGTTATAGACAAAGTACCCATCTAGGTACGCCACAGTTACAGCACCCGTAAAGTCTGGGTCAGTAATTTGGGCAAATACGTTAGTAACTTCGTTATAGATAAACCCGTCAGGGTTACACGCCAAAAAGATTTGTGTGCCATTGTCGGCAATTGAGACTGGGCCAGTTCCCGTGACCGTACCCAACAAAGTGGGTGTAGCGGTCAATCCAGTGACTTTGTAGAACCCAGTACCAGAGACAACATAGAAGTCGCTACCGTTGGTCTGGTGCGCCCATAGCGCTCGGATAGGACCAGTGCCGATGGTTTGTTGGAACTTTAGGCCTGGTGCGCGGTTAAAGAACGCCGCTGTCTTGCCACCATCGGGGACAATTTCGGCAAAAAGGTTAACAAGTCGGTTGTCTGCAGCGTTGATACTGCGAGCGACATAAGACGCACCCAGAATCGGTGTTTGCATTAATAATTCCCCGCGTAGATATTAAAGCGTTGGCGTGAAGCCACGATTGCGTAAGGCATAGACATCACATCATCAGGATTGTTGATGCGCTTCAGATTGCGCTTGGATGTCATTGCAATGCGTTGCACTTGTGGGCTTGGTTCAACGCCAAACTCAGGCGCGATCTCCATTGCCAAGTTGTAGGTAAAAGCGCGGAGATAGCCTGGTGGAAACAGAATATCGGTCACCAAAGTCGCGGGCTGAGTCAATTCTTCCACACTAATAAAGTGCCATTCCAAGTCCCGTGTAGGCTTGGGATAGATATACATATCAATATTAGGATATGTCATGTTGACAAACAACACTTGTGGGTATGTAGACGTTACCGTCTTAACAGCAATACCATCGTACTGCTGTTGATTAATCATTTTTATACCGAACGAGACATTGGTGCTTGCATCTCGGTAGTAAGTAGCGTCATCCAACAAGATAGGACGATTGCCAACAAAGTCACCGCTAGGGCCAAGGGTACGGTTAATAAACCCAGCCGTCCAAGTAAACACTTGATCTTGGGTACTGAATACAGCTAATCGCTCTGTATTCCAAGAGTCAATCATCTGGTTTAGCGCCATAAGCGAGTCTTGTGAAACCGATGCCGATGGGGTTTCACCTTCGGCTAATACGCCAAGCAATCGCAATGCTCTATTGATTTGATCGCCAGCCGTGTATGTAGCCATTCTTACGCTCCTTGTTCGACCACCTCTACAGCAGGGCGGCCACGCTTACGCTTAACTTCCAATGCATTTACAACAGGAGCCACCTCAATAGGCGTATCCAAAGTATACCTTGTCCATCCATTTTTTTCATCTGCTACAGCTTCCATGTCACAAATAGCGACTTTGGTACCGTGTTCGGGGTGTTTTAGGTAGATGACCATAAATCGCCTCCAATTTGTTGACGCAAAAAGGTATGAAAGTTTCCAAGGTAAGACTTGTCCTGAGAATGGTGATCCAACTGCAAATCTGGCACCAACCAAATATCGCCACCAAGTGCCTCCCAACGACGAGAAAAAGCATAATCTTCACCCCACCACAATCCTTCATGCGCGCCATGATTGAACAAATCAACACTCATGCGATATTTTTCACCATAACACAGTTCAGGATGGACAGTCATAAATTTGTCCACCGCTTCTTTGGTAATTTTTAAAAACCCAGCAGGCACCATTCTGGCTTTAATACAACCGTCTGCACGAGTCAGTGGTGTACCTTCTGGCGTACTGTGGATTGTTCCCATGTAACTGATCTCATCAGCTTTAAATCGGTATGTGCCTGCCACTACATCGCCAGGCGTTTCAATCAGCTTAATCAGATCAGCAGGTCTCCAAGAGATGTCATGGTCAATAAACACAATTACGTCAGCCTTTGCATCCAAGGCTTTTCTAAGCATTGTTGCGCGAGCTGCTGAAATGTAAGGATTGCCCACTTCGTTAACCATGCCTTCTTCCCAACCATGAGTTGCTAACAGAGGCAGAGATGCTTCAAGGCTATCCAAACATTGTTGGTATGGACGTTTAACAGTGGGAAGACAAAAAACAACTTTCATTTTTGAGCAACCGCCATAAGATTATAGTTTTCAAGCCGTTTAACAGTAACTTTGCTGAATCCAGCGTCTATGCAAGCGTCATGCAAAGTTTGAGAAACAAAGCCGTTTCTATGTGCCATATACGGCATTGAAGGCAACAATTGGCGCAAACCGTATATTAAATCCAAACCAGTTACTGTCCCACAAGGTGCGGTGTAAAGTGGTTCTTCGGTAGCCCTAACATCTTCAAGATCAGGAACAAGAATAATTGCAAACCCTTCGGGGTTCAATACGCGGACAAATTCACGCAATGCAGAATTGCCCTCATGGGGTACAAGATGCTCAAGCGCATGGGAACAATGAATGGCATCATAAGTACCAATCTCTCCCATGTCAGCCATACTAGCAAGAATGTCAGGCTGGTTATTTGGAGAAATATCTAGCCTGACTTCTTTGTAACGACCTACAGCCCACTCAGGAATAGGATCGCCACCACACCCAACGTGCAGTAGCGACCCTTCCTTCATTAAGCTGCGCCTTTCCACAATCCCAAACCAGTCAAGCAAGCTGCGACTTCAGCGCAGAAAACTGACAAATTTGTGGACACGGAAATGTAGGAAGCAACTGACACAACAGAAGCAGCTTGAATAGCCGCTGCGCGTTGTGCCACAGGGGTTGCGCCATAAACACCAATCGTTGTGGTAGCTGCGCCACCAATTTGCAACGATTGACCCGAACGGCCTACGTTTAGAACTTCGCCAGTATTGCCATCACCAACTTGTTCGCCATCACCAATTTTTGGAAGTGCCATGATAAATATCCTTTAAAAAAAAATTAAGCTCCGCCCTTCCACAGGCCGAGGCCAGTGAGAGTAGCGTTGACTTCAGCGGCCCAAGCCGCCAAATTTGTAGACACAGAGATATAAGATGCCACCGACACAACAGACGCTGCTTGAACAGCAGAAGCCCGTTGTACGACAGGTGTAGTCCCATAAAACCCTACTGTGCCACCAGAGGCTCTAGTATTTCCAATGATTGCCGCGTCCAACTGAGGGTCGGAAAAGGCAACACCTACTGCTTTAGTATTTGGCATGTTTATCCCCAGATACGGCAAGCCATTTGTGGACGAATGGTGCTGTAGCCATACAGTACGTCAATACGGCAAGGCATACGGTCATTGTTAATATCGTACTGGCGAACAACGCGCAAGCTGATACCGTTATGAACCGCACGAGCAGCCATGTCAACACCTTGTGGGAGCAACAAGTCAGCAGTAGCAAAAGTGATCGCATCTTTGTGATAGACCAAGTTCTGTGGGTACTGAGTGTTGGCAGTTCCGACAAAGGTTACGGCAGCATTGTCAGCAGGGAAACTGTCAATAGTAGCCAACGCGTTTGCGCTTGTGTACATTGCGGGGCTAACTGCAACGCTTGTAAAAGCGCCACCAGCAGCAGTGTTAGTGGCTGTACAAACAAACTGTTGCAAAGAACCAGTACTTTCACGGGTTTGTGGGTTCACAGCGTAGACGTTGGCAACAGTAAATACATCGCCAATTTTGATCGTTGCTGAACCTGTACCACCGTCCATACTAATGGTAGTTGCGCCTTGAGTGCTAACAGCGCCGTTTACCAAAATGGTGTCGGTAGTAGAACGAGTGCCAGTAGTGTGTTGCTTGATTGACTGAGACATGTTGACTTCATCAAAGCCCAACACGCCTGTGCCCATCATGCCGTTCTTGAACTGCTTGCTGACGGTGTCTGTAGGATTGAACAAACCTTTCATGCCTTCAACCAAACCAGCATTAGCCGCAGGATTAACTGTTGCATAACGTGGTGACATTGTGGCAGCCGCTTCGTTCAGTTTCTGCTGGGCTTGCAACAAGACCAAAGAAGTTGAAGGAGTGGTGCCTGGTGTGCCAACGGTGTTACCAATACTTTGATACGCAGTAGCAACGTCAGCATCAATAGATGATGCCAATTGGCTAATACGGGGTTTCAACACACGTTCTGCAAAGTCATCCAATTGCATGGTCAATTCAGCAGATGTGAAGTTGACACCGATATGCTTTTGGCTGGCTACAGACAAAGTGGTGAACTGTTCGTTGTCATCTTGCACTTGCAAGGCGGCACCGTCAGTCACCAAAGCGCGGTCAGGTAAACGGATACGGAGAGTTGAACCGATTTTTGCACCTTCGACAGCGAAACTGTCATCGTACTGGCGGTTAACGTTACGGGTGAGTACTAGGTTGTTCTCGAGGATTTCAAGAGCCTTTCTAGTAATCATGTCAATGGTTAAGATACTGTTAGACATGGAAAAAATCCTTTAAAAATTGATTAGCGATTCTGTGCTTCCCACTTTTTACGCTGTCTTGCTCTCTCTGCTTCAATCCACTGCGAGTCCGTCATGGTCTTGGAAGACCTTGGGTCTGTGGTGTCATAAGCAGTCGATCCAGTGGATCGGGCAGTGACAGGCGTAATAGGCGCTGGCGCTGAAGTTGTTTTCTTAACTGGGGGATCAGATGCTAATTTAGCTTCAATCTTCCCAATTTCTTTTGCCTGACCGAGTGGTGACATGCGTGAGATGCGATCTGCTTCTTTAGGGTTAGAACCGAGGTAGTAAGCTAACTCAGGACCAACGTCTGAAGATTGAATCGTTTCTGCCATCACGTTTGTGATTGGAAGTTTTGGGTTATACGCGACTTGTTCAAAGTCATCGTATTTAGTCCTAGCTTCTTCTTCTTTATCGTGATAACTCTCAAGAACTTCCGATCTTTGCTTTTCAGCATCACGTTGTGCGACTAGTTGTTGTGCTTTCTGAAGTGCTAATGCGTCTGCATAGGCTTCAGTAGACTCAAACTGGTCAGGCGATGTTGTTGGCGCTGATCTCAACGTCTGTTGTTCAGACTGACGCTGTGTCTGCTCTCGTTCCCACTTACGTTGCTCTCTTGCGAGGCGTTTGCCTATCGCAGCGTCTAGTTCCTCTTGTGTGAAGGTCTTCGATACTACTTCTGGCGTTTCCGACGTTTGAACTTCAGTCTCTGGGGTGGCCGTCACCGTAGGAGCTGGCGCGGAGTCAACTTCCGCTAGGTTTTGTTGGACTTCTTCAGTCATTTCAATGAATCCTTCGATTCCTCGGTGAACCTCACCGATACGGTTTTTATAAATATATCAGATATTATGCACTAGGCATAATCCAAGACACTGTTGCCTCATCCCATTGGTAGCTATTTCCATCAATAGGTTTTGAAATTGGTGCGTTCCACAAACAAGTTTCTTCTACCAATACCCAACTTGGATATGGCTTTGGGGGTATGAACGCATCACGTTGTTTGTCATAGGTGTAACCAATACCAGCGTAATTTTTACGCAAAGGTTGGCCTTTTGGATGCTGTCCGCCGCGTGTGTTATACGAAGTCTGAACCCATCCAGTTCCAAACATTCCAGAATCAATTACGTCTTGTTCAGCAACAATTACTTGAGTGACGATGCCGTTTTCTACTTGTGCAAAATGTGACATTGTTCCTCCTTAAAAAGTAATTGAACCAGATGCAGTCCATTTATAGACTCGATAGCCACCAGCAACCGTTATTGTTGGAGAGCCAGTAGTTGCGCTTGCGGCTGGGAATGTGTCTGCATAGCGAATAATCACAATGCCAGAACCGCCACCGCCACCATTACTGCCCGCAGTTCCATTGCCACCACCGCCACCGCCACCACCGCCTGTATTAGGCGTACCAGAAGTTGCCGCGACATTTGAATTAGAACCAGCACCGCCACCGCCAGTTGCGCTTGTACCCGCGCCCGCAGTTCCAACATTTGTAGAACCGCCACCGCCACCGCCAGCGTAGTAAGTTGATGTTCCAGAGATGGAAGAAGTTGTGCCAATACCGCCAGCACCAGCCGCGCCTAATGACGTTGCATTAGCGCCAACAGCACCTATGCCACCGCCACCACCACCAGGGTTTATTTGCGATAAGTTTGGCCCTTCATATCCAGAGCCACCATTATTTCCTTGGGATGGAGATGTAGATGGTGTATTGCCAGCACCGCCAGCAATAGCCCCTGTATTTCCTCCAGAGCCGCCAGCACCACCGCTACCAGAACCGCCTGTTTGACCCACACCACCACGGCTACCACCACGACCACCACCAGTTGATGTTATGGTTGAAAAAACTGAATCGTTACCTTTTGTTCCCGTGTCTGGAGAACCATCGCCAGTTCCCCCAGTACCACCGCCACCGACAGTTACAGTTAATGGAGTTCCAGCAGTAACTGCAAAACTAACTGCGGTTCTATAACCACCCGCGCCACCCGCGCCTGCACCGTTATTGTTTGAGCCACCACCATTACCGCCAGAACCACCACCACCACCCGCAACAACAAGGTATTCAACGGTTGATGTTGCAGCAGCACTACCGCCAGCGAGAAAGAAGTTTTTGGCTGCAAACATTACGGTGTGTACCCTTGGGCAATAGAGCCATACCAGTTTGTGTTATCAGCAATAAAGGTCAAGATGTCCATCTTGCCAGCAGTTGCTGTAATCGTAGGTGCGCCAGCCGTACCCCATTTGACAGATGTAAATGTCGCTGTGCCGTTACCCGTAGTGGCCGCCTGTTTAAGTAGCAATACAAAAGATTTACCAGCCGTAGCGGTAGGCATTGTGAATGTGCAAGCTGTGGATGCTGTCAGGGTTGCAGTCTGCACCGTACCAGTGGTCAAAGCAATAGTGTTTGTAGTCGTTACTGTGCCGATGACAACAACCGCCTCGGTATAGTTGGTTACTGTTGGATTGTTAAACAAGCCATTGGCGCTTACCTTGGTTGTTGCGCCACTTTGCACAATTGGCAATACCTCAGTACCCGCTAGGGGGACTGTTGCGCTCGGTAGAGCAGAGATTTTTGTATCAGCCATTTATCACTCCAACAAAATTAGACCGCCATCCTCTTGAACGAGGTTGTCACCGATCTCGGTTAAAAGATTGCCCTGCACCGTTGCATCGGCATACCCCGACAAAAAGGAAATAATGCTTCCAAGACCAATGGAAACACCATTCCGAATAGGGATGCCAAAATAACTCATTGTGAGTTCATTGGTTTGCAGTAGATCGTGCCACTAGTAGACACTTGGATCGCACTTACGCGCCATGTACCGCTAACAGTAGCAGGCACTTTGAATGGGATCGGTGTAAATGGGGGGATCGGTGTGCTTGCTGTTGTAGCTGTAACGCCTTCACCAACCAAGACATAACATGCTTGGTCAGACCAAACTACCACGCCTTGAGCGCCAGCAGGCCAGACACCAGTTACGCCAGCAGTGCCAGTGTAAGAAATAGACCTAGCTGGGAAATTACTGTCTGCTAACGGGTTTAAGAGTTCCATGATGTGTCCTTATGCCAAGAATTTTAGTTTATACAACGTGCGAAGATAGACTTCAATGATATTGTCAATTAACTGTTGTAACGACATATCAGTCTTATCCACCACTTCGTACCGAGCATCTTCGATCTGCTTCAAAGAGTCTTCTAAGAATTCTTGGATGTTAGATGTTTTCTTTGCCGAATGCAAAGTGATTGGACCAATTAGACCATGACGGCCTTGGTAGGCTTCAGCAAAATCATCGGCAACGCCAACAATGCGCTCATAAAAGATATTTAGCGCCATGTGCTTGCTGAAACTTCGAGTGTTCAGATGCACCGAGTGGGCAACATCACGGGCTAAAAAAAGAATTCCTAAAAAATCAGCGGCTTTCATTGGGGCATTCCTTGTGGTGGCATCATCTCTGGGGGCATTCCCTGTTCGGGCATACCTTGTTGATATTCAGCAGATTCAGGCATCATTTCGTTCTGATCTCGGAAAGGCATCTCGTAGATCATGTTCTGTGACTCCATTGCCGCAGCGACAACGCCCATAGCAATATCTTGAATTTGCTGTTCAGACATGCCCGCTTGTACGGCAGCGATACGCTTAGTCTCTGCTTCATACATTTTGACTTGAGCCTCAAAGTCTTTGCGCTCTTGCTCTTGCACTTCCATAGACTTGCCCACGTTTTGGATCATTCCATGCATGGCTTCCATCTCTTGACCCATTGCTTGGATTTGTTGTTGCGCCGCTTGCAGTGCTGGGTCTTCATCCCCGTCAGACAAGAACTTGGGATCAATCGTCTTGGCAAAGCGCTTGGACATTTCTTGCGCCCCTGGCCAGTCCATGTTCTTGACAAACAAGTCACCAGCGACAGCCCACAGATTCGGGTTGCCTTGCAGAAGTTGAGCCATTGCCTCAAGTGCCGCTTGGCGCTTGGTGGCGTAGCCTGGTCCTGTTGTCGCAACGACATCGTATTTACCAATGCTAGGGTTATAAATCTTCTCGATCACAATACCTTCTTGGTTAACAATCTTGTTAACGGGTTGTGGCTGATCAGGGTTAATCTTGACCATCTTGGTCTCGCCATCTTCACCAATGATTCGCGCAATACGTTGGGTATCGTAAATCTTAGGAATTAGGTCAATCAATTGACGCGCTATGTGTTTAACACCACGAGCAAGGTTGTCACCATAGTGGTAAGTTCCAACATCACCCTCACGCTGACGCGCAAGAATCGCTCTTCCTGATCGCTCATTGCTTCCCATTCCTAGAGAAGCGTTGTATTGACCAGTTGTAGACTTGATGTCTTCAGATGCGCCAGATTTAGCTTGCAACAAACCACTAGAAGCCATTGGTGGTTGTGCGCGTTGTGGCAATGGCAAGACAGCGCCTTGACCATCTGTTACATCAGGATTGACTTCAAGGTAAGGCCAATTTGTGGTGTTAGCTGTCTTCCACTGGGTCTCGTACCCCTCAAACTGACCACCGTAACCAATAAATGGCGCTTTCGGGGCTAGGGCAAGCATCTCTGCTTCTTGGCTAACCCAGTAGTTGTACATGCGTTGTGCGTCTTTGGCGTTTCTCACCAGACCAGACACATACAAGCGCCCATCTACTTCAAACTCGTTGCCGACAATGCGAATAACGGGGATGTATTTGCCTGCCCACTCGCGTTGTTCAAGGATTTCGTAGCCATTGATCTTGCAATACCTGACCTTTGGGCGGTCAGACTCGCGTGACTTCAATGGTTTGCCGTAAAACTCTTTCATCTGCTTGTCTTCAGGCGTACCAGCAAACGCGGTCTGGTTGCCAGGGTACAGGTTCAGCGTAGCGCGGTCATAGTCAATGTAGTAGTAGTCGGCAATGCGGATCGTGTCCTCATTTAGCCAATTACTGATGGATTGATCACCAACGCCTAATGATTGCAAAGTTGTAATGGGCGCTGCGTCTGGGTACATGCGCTCAAACTCTTCTTTGGTAATGTCTTCAGTGATAAAGCAATACTTAGCGTCTGCCCCAGTTGGGTCTTGGATCGTTGGGTCCATGTACACCGAGAAACTGTTACGGATACGCCCAATCTTGATGTCTTGATCAAACGTGTTGTCTTCACAATACTCGGTCAACAGACGGATATAGCCTTCGCCATAAGCAACTTGGTTTTCGCAGGCGGTGTCATAAGCAACATCAGCGTCAGAGATGTATTCAATATGGCGAATCATGCCATTGAAGATGTCCGCGACTTCTACGTCAGCGTTGTCATCTACAGGGATGACCTTCGCACCAGGTCGATTCTGACGCTGATCATTTGTAACTTGGCGTACATGCTGTGGCAGTTTATTGATTGTCAGACATGGACGGGCATTGATGGTTTGACCTTGTACAGCTCCACGGGTGGCGAGTACATCGGCAGGCCATTGCCAGTGGTTATCAGGTGAGCCAGCGTAGAACTTTAAGTCATCGTTTTCGTCTTCACGGGACTCAGACAAGGCAGACATAGCCATATCTAGCCTTGACCTTGCGGTGGCTAGTATGTCGGAGTCGCTCTTTTTGGGTTTACCACCCTCTGAGACTGCCCCCGCAGCCGCGATGCCTGTGTAATCAGCCATTATTTCTTCTTTGCTGTTTTAGCAGAGTTTTTAAAGTCTTTAGCAGTTGGAGCGTTTTTGCTACCAACTTTGTTCATCTTTTCACCAGAACCAGCTTTGATGCGTTCTTGTTTTGCGTGAATGTTGGCGTAAAGCCCTTGTTTAGTTGCCATGATCAACACTTCCATCGTTTAAGGGCTGCTTTAGCGCGTTCGCCATCTTTGGCGTTCGCGGCTACTGCGCCCATTCTTGCACAAAAGGAATCCTTGCGACCTTGGTCTGCCTTGGTTTTGGGGTTTGGTGCTGGCGCTTTTAGATTGCTACCAGTTTCACGGTTGTACTTCTCACGCCCTTTGGCGGTCAACCCTGCGCCCTTAGACACTGGGAGTTTTTCGCCACGACCTACGCTTAAAGATACGGTTTTTTTCATGCACCCATCCAACTTGTTGATACTGAACTACCTTGTGCATTAATGCGGTGAGTAGGTTCAGTGTACTCTCTGTGCGCTACAGGAAAGGCAAAGGTGACAGCGATAGCATCGGCAGCGTCTGGTGAAGCCAACCCTCGTGCTTTCATTTCCTTCTTTCCCTCTAAAAATATCGTGCCAGATGAATTGGG
>Ga0208147_1000269_pt1 | contig 18967 bp, 36 predicted proteins | sample DEB3_08_DNA_FD_184520 | JGI IMG/M metagenome (GOLD analysis project Ga0208147, IMG submission 184520) | Aqueous microbial communities from the Delaware River and Bay under freshwater to marine salinity gradient to study organic matter... | ecosystem: Environmental > Aquatic > Marine > Coastal ... | reverse complement strand
AGAATCACAAACATCGAGTCCACCGCCCTCGGTGTCCTCAAAACCTCATCTTGTGGCAATTTTAGGCTTTCCCCGAACTTTGAGAGACGAAATTCCATGTGCTGCAAGAAAAACCGATCTTCCCAACCCAAATAAGAATGCCAACTTGTGTAATACGCCCAAGACATCTCGTTAAACGCACGCACATGGGTAGGGTCTTGCCACGCCCCAAGGCTCAAGTCATAAGGTACATGAATGTGCATCTCACCATCATCAGCCAGCAAGTCCTTGCAATTGGTCATTGCCTTGACCAAATCAGGCAAATGCTCAAGCACATCGTTAGCCACAATCTTGCTGAACATCCCGCGCTGGACAGTAAATTCGCCAAGACGGGTAATGAGCCTCTCGCCCCAAGGCACATCTTGAATGTCAAGACACCAATCTGACTTGACCCTGCGCTCGATGTCTGCATTTATGCAGTCCTCGCGCCAATCACGACCGCAACCTAAATTAAGAACCAAAGAACTCTGTGACATATTCAGGACGATTAGCCTCTATCCAAGGTCTAGCTTGTGCATTCAACGCCTCAATATCAGCGCCAACAGTCTGCGAACCGACATGATGCACATAGCTAGAAGAAACAAAATTGCTGTAACCCTTACGAACCAAGTCCAAGCAGGATGCATCGTCAGAGTACCAGTTCAACGGTCCAAACCGACCAAACTGCCAAGCATCACGCGAGATGTAAGCAAAAATCGGGGCAATCACGCCAGCCTCACGAATGAACGACTCGGACTTAAACCGATTCATGTAAAGTGGGTCGCCATTAGGGTTAAACCTAATATTCTGAGCAGCACGCACAGAATCGCTACGCGCTGCAACCCAACCGACTTTAGGCACAAGCTCTCGAATAATCTCAACATCCTCAAGCAATCTCTGATAGCTGGTGGGCGTTAAAACAACATCGTCATTGCAGACGATGCAGCCTTGCGCGTACTTCAAAGCGTCATCAATGACTTCGTTGTAGTCATCGCCAAAGTTACGCGCCTCGCCAAAGATCAGTCGGCAGTTCTCGTATCCACCGATCACTCTCTCAGGACCGCGAAGATAAATAAACGCCTCTGGCGCGTATTGCTTGATCGACTCCATCAGTACAGGCAACCCCTTGCCGTGTACTGTGGATATGCAGATTGGAATCACTTTTTCTTTGGCTTCTTGGCTGTCTTTGCAGCAGCCTTAAAGTCAGCAGCAGAAGGCGCTGCCTTGCTGCCGACCTTGTTCATCTTCTCGCCTGAACCTGCTTTGATGCGTTCACGCTTGGCGTGAATATTACTGTAAAGACCTTGCTTCATCAGTCCATCTCCCCTTCATATTCGCCTTCGTCTTTGGCTTCGCCAGTATTAGGACCACCAACTATCCATGCACGACACGATCTATTAGCTGCACATTTAAAATCAAAAACCTCACAAAATCCAAGGTCTGCAAGCTCAATCGTCCCCCAAGGGTCAGCTTCGTTGCCGATGCCTTGAGCAATGCAATCCTTCATTTTCTGCGAAACATTGAAAGCCGCGCAATTACCGCATCGGCTTTTCTTAGCGTCCTCAACAGAAACATCCCACTCATCTGCCATTTTTTGCCAGTATTTATCGTTTGGCAAGTTAGGATTCTCAGGACCATAAGCCGCAGTCGTGATCGCCTTGGCTCTGTTCTTAAGATTGACCGTGATGTCCTGTGTAGCAATCGGGCATGACTGATCGCTCTCAGTCATCATCTGACGCATCGCGCCTTCGTATTGGTTAGAGGTAGCCATTACTTCATCTTCTTTTTAGGTTTGACACCAGCAGAAGACAAGGCAATCGCCAAGCCTTGTGCCTTGCTCTTGACAACTGGACCGCCTTTGCCTGAATGCAAAGTGCCAGCCTTGAACTCGTTATACACCTTCGAGATTTTCTTCTCGGTCTTGGACTTCTTCATCATGACTCACCCCTTCAAAGTAAATTGACAGACACAATTATGCAACCCGCGACAGGTTTCTACGCAAAGGCTGCGACCACTTGCTTGACGCAGCCGAGCCGAACATCCCAATCGTGGCATCACTAGCAAAGGTCAGCACAAACGAATCTGCCTTGTCAGGTGACTTCAAGCCGCGCTTGCGAATATCGTCCTTAGACTCAATCTGAATCTTGCCATTGGACGTGAAGAAGTAACGCACAGTCGCAAGCTCTGCCACTAGCTCCTCATCATTTGGAATGATGCAGTCACGCGCCTCAAACCACGCCTTGCACTTGTACCAAAGTTCGGCACGCAGGTTCTTGTAAGTAGTCCCCATCGCAGGACTCTCGCTCACATTGATGCCGCGAACAGGTAAACCCAACTCACGCAGACGATCAACCACGCCAGCACCCAAACCGATCGAGTCCACCAATATCTCATGCGGACGCTGGCTTGGCGCTAAAGCCTCCCACTCAGCCACCACAGCGCCCGTCAACTGCATCAAGTCCAAGTTCTTCCACACCTTGATCGGCTCAACCAAGCCGTTGCCCTGACGCTTGGCAAGAGTAGACCTGTCGCCGCCAAAGCGCGCCACATCAACGCCCCATATCAACTTAGCCGACTTGCTGACCTCGACATCACGGTGCTTTGCCAGCTCCAGCAGCTCCATCGGGATGATCGTGTCGTCATCTGACCTCGGAAACTCGCCAAGGACGCGAATGCGATAAGCGTTCGACTCCTCGCCATAACGCGCCTTCATCTCCTCAACATACGCCTCGCTGACCCGTGGGGAGTCAACGCAGCTAACCTTCATCGTCACCCAATCATTCGCGAGACGATTCTGCGTGTCGTAGAAGAATCCAGAACTTCGCACAGGGTTGCCGAGTAGCAAGGTGACAGCGTTATGACCAGACATCGAGCCAGCCGCTGCCTCGAACACCTGCTCAGGGATACCCGAAGCCTCATCAGCCACCAGCATCACATTGTCACTATGCACACCCTGCAAGGCTTCAGGCTGCTCGGCTCTGGATGTACGAGCTGACACGAAGGCTTCGGTAGCTGCTTCCTTGACCTCAATGCGGTCTTGCTTGACTTCCAGCATATCTCTTAGTGTCGGTGGCAGCTCTTTCACCCAACGCTTCAGTTCCGCAAATAAAGCGTCATACAACTGGCTTGAGGTCGGCGCTGTCACCACAACCTTTACGGGATACCTTAGTAACAGATACCAAATGATCGCCCATGACGCTGCCGTGGACTTGCCGACACCGTGACCAGACCTTACGCTGATACGCCTGTTGCCAGCCGCGATGTGATTCAGGAAGGTGCATTGCCACTCATCAGGGCTAGTGTTCAAGACTTCCTTCACGAACAGCACAGGATGATTCTTGTAGCGCGTGACGAACTGCACGAACGGGTTAGCCGCTAACTCATTGAGCTTCTTCTGGTGCGCGTTGTCCAACCTCTCCTGAACTTCAGGATGCAGCTTGATCTTCTTGTCAGTTGATTCTGTTGTCATGGCTGCATTGTGCCATTAGTGAAGGTTGTTGGTGGCTGGTACTGATCTCCAGCTTTAGGGTTCTCGCAATCAGGAAGCACGCAACCTGACCCTGTGCAGTGCACATCAGTCTGTGCATTCACCAACACGGCTGGGGACTTTGAAAGTGCCGCCCGTTGCTCTTAGCGACCCTTCCATCTGTAGCACCAGATAAATCCCCATGCGTGTTGACGCATAAGTCAAGTCTATCTCATTTCAGATTTTTCTTCAAAATTTTTTCTTGTGGCTGTGGGATGTGGGGTGGGGGTAGGTGGGGGGGGGGTAAGTTGCCTCTTGTTAGTCGCCTCTTGTTTGAAGAACTGGTGGCGGATATTTCTGGGGCTGTCATTGTCAGGCTGCCCCGCCCCGAAACGCTGACGGGGGGGTCGCAGCGAGGAAATGAGTACTGAAGCACTCACAGATTTGATACAACATTCATTATGTTAAGTTTCATCGTGGTTATCCACAGGTCATACATGCTTTTCGTTGCTTGCACACAACACTTGCCATGCGTCTGTGGATAACATAAACAAGTTACGCCTTGTCATCTGTGGATACTTGCTCCACGACCTCGATGTGACGCAATGCGTCCAGCCTCATGCCAGACAGGTTTACTTGCACGCTTGGCTGCTTGCTCTGCGCGTAGGCTTGAGGATTCCATCTCTCAGCTACCCATTGGCGCGTTTGCACGCGCAGACGGGCTTTGTTGACTTCTTCGATGTCGGTTTCGTCAGCGATCTCGATCGTCTCTGCCACGAGGTGATCTGCCGCTTTCGCACGCGCGCGATATAGGAAGCCCTCTTGCTCTGGGCGTTCCAACCACAAATGCAACGCTTTTTTTCCGATTCCAAGCTGGTAGCAAATCTTTGCTTCGCTAGCTCCAGCCTCGAACAAAGCCTGAATCTGCTCCTTTGGCAACGAGTCCAATAACGCTAAGTCTTGAATCTTCTTTTTCTGTCCAGCCATTTAAACGCTCTCCAATCAATTTTTATACAACGATGCTACCTGCATATCAAAAGCGTATCAAAACGCCTCTAACGCCTGATTTGATGCCTTCTTGGGCATTTTAGAAGTGTCAAACACCTTCTTCATCGGTTCGCCTTCCAATTCATCCGATTTCATGTCATCGAGTCCTGTCTCGCCAGCATGCGGAAACTTCACAGGGTCTTTGTCGAGTCTGACGAGGTTCGCAGTTGGGTGCAAGGCTTTGATTTTCATGGTTTCCTTGATGACGGGTGACTCCATGATGACCTCAAGCTCCTGCATCGTCCAGATGTGACGGTTCTGGACATCGGGTCTGAACTGCTGGTACAGCTCGGCATCGTGCTGCGTCTCGACAACGACCATGACCGAACCGTCTTGCATCTGCAACTCGCAAGCCTTGATATCTGGCACAGGCTGAACGCCGTGTGCCTCAGCCCAACGGTCTAACGCTGCGTAGGCATTCTTCATCCCTTGGATGGCTTTCTCGAACCTAACCTCATCTCGCTTGACCTGTGCATCGAAGATTCGTTCCGACTGTTTCCAGAACTTGATTCGGAACTCGGAATCCACCAACTCAATGACTCGGTTAATACCCCACTTCTTTTCGTGGTTATTCTTCACGACCTTGAGGTCAATCAACCCTGATCGCATGACTGCCTCAAACGAGTCAATCGGGAAACTTGGTTGCTCAATCTTTTTCAATGCTTTGCTCAGTTTCTTTTGCATTTTCTTTCCTTTAATACTTTTTCACTCAGGACACTTTCACGACATACGGGACAAGGGACAAGTCTTAAGACACTTGTCCCATTTGTCCCGTTTTTTGTCCGGACATATGGACGGGACATTTGTCCCCATTTGTCCCCATTTGTCCCTTCTTTTGCTTAAAAATTAAGCAGATTTCGACCTGTTTTGACTTCCCATTTGTCCCCATTTGTCCCGCATTGTGTATTACTTACGGATTAGTCTTGAGTTTTACGACTTTGTCTGATTCGTAGCCATCATCGTCATTATTTTCAAAAACAGCCCAACACCAATCGTTGTACAGCATGACTTTTTTCTTGTGAATTAGGTTGTCAACGCTTCTCGACCATGCTTTTTTGAATGTCTCAGGGTTCACATCAGAGCCTTTTCTGGCTCTAAATTCAGCCTTCCATTGCTCAATTTTTATGCACTTATTACGCATTCCATTGATGGTTTCCATCGTTCCGAACTGCTTAATTGCAGCGTGCAAAGAGTCCAGCGCCAGCTTTGTATTAGCGCCGCCACCTGTTCTGTCTGGTGGAACTGGCTGCTTTCTCTGCTGATTGACATCCATTTCCCCGTCCAATTCCAGCGCCAAGCTGGTCACGGATTCAAAGCCTAGAGCGCTTGTTCCAATGTCCACCGTGACCATTTGGAAGCCCATGCGCTGCCCGTCTTCCCCGTCCTTTTGCTTGCTGATGTGCAGGATTCCTTTGGGCGCGTCCTCGATTCGTATTATTTCGAGTTCGGTGTCCACAGCGCCTAATAGACTGCTGTGACCTCGTAGACCCTTCGTTGCGTCCTTACCTGCGTGGTGAACTACTAATAGAGCCGAGTCGTAACGCTGCTGGATTGCACCTGCTGCCGTGATGAAGGCTCCCATGTCCTCTGAAGCATTCTCATTGCCACCGCCAAAGGCTCTGGCTAGCGTGTCGATCACGATTAACTGGAACTGTATGCCTTGAATCGCTTGCAGCTCGTCAATGGCTGTTTCTAGGTCCTGAATGTCCTGCTGGCTTGATCTCAGGTTGACTTGTCTTCTAAGGAAGTAAACAGGCGCTCCTTGTGGCGTGTCGTGGTGCAGCTTTAGGGCTTTGATACGCGCCCCGATACCACCGTGACCTTCACCTGCGATGTAGAGGACTGCGCCTTGCTGCTTGACTTCCTTGCCTAAGAACGGTCTGGTCGTGGCGATGCACTCTGCAATGTCCAGCGCGACAAAAGACTTGAAGCTGGCAGGTGGCGCGTACAAGGCTACGAAAGCCTTTTTAGGGATAACGCCTTCGATGAGCCAATCGACAGGCTCGTCCTTTATGTCATCCCACGCTTCGATCTGGAAGCCTTGCCTGATTGGTTTGAGTTCTTCCTGCGGCTCTGTTGCTTTTTCTTCCACTTCCTTGAATCGTGCAGGAATCGTGACCTCATCTTCTGTTGTCACTTTAACTGCGTACTGCTTGACTAGGTCTTGCAGCTTGTTCTTCGTGCCGTTGTACTTGTTGACATACTCATAAGCGTCTTCCTTGTTTTCCAGTTCAAGGTCTAAGGTTCGGATTGACTTGGCAATGGTCTTGATCGCTTTTGTGGCTTTCTTCGCGTACTCCCAACCAACCTTGTCGCAGTCAGGCACGATGACGATGTTGAGGTTCACAAAGTACTGGATTGCGTCCTCTGGGAAGCTACCAGCTCCAGCGTGCGTGGTTGTGGCTGTCATGCCGATGCTTGTCAGCGCGTCTGCTGCCTTCTCGCCTTCTGTCAAGAACACGACTTTGTTGAGTTCTCTGGCTTCTTCTAGTGCTGGCAGGTTGTACGGGACGATGTTCGCGCCGAGCATCGTAGCGTGTCTTCTGCCTTCGTTGTCCACCTTGAGCAGCTTGTAAGTCTTGCCCTTGTGGTCATTGGTCTTGTAACGCTGCTTGATGAACTGCGTCACACCGTCCTTGTCCGTGTAGTGCCACTCCTGCTCTAAGGTTGTCTGGATTGGCTTCAGGCTGCTCAGAGGTTCAGGTCTTGGTTCAATGTCTGGCAGCAGCCCGTAGTTCTTAATGGCTTCAAAGACATCGTGCTGCTCACACCCACCGTGGCACTTGAACAGCGGCTTACCGTCCTCACCGTCACTAATGCTTAGTGATGGATTCTTGTCACCGTTGCCTTGCCCGTGAGTTGGTAGCGGGCAACTGGCTAACCAGCCTTGCCCTGTTCTCTTTGCGTTGCCAAGCGCCTTTGCTATTTGTTCGGCTTGCATTCTTGTCCTTCTTCTAATTCCTGCAATCGCTGCTCCAATTCGTAGACCCTTTGAGCCAACGCAATCAGCAGCAGCGTCCAAAATTCTTGTGTGTTTTCCATAGAGGAAAAAAAAGCGGGACAGCGTGATGCTGCCCCGCCTTCTCTCGCTGTTACTGAGGTGGCTGATCTTTTGGCTCGTCCTTGGTGACGAACTCATAAATAGATTCAGCGATTGCTTTAACAGCCTCAAGTGATGTGCCTTGTGGCACAGAGCGCAAAGCTAATGCGATAGCTTCAAAACGAATTTGCATTGTGTTCATGTTTGTGATTCCTTAAAACATTTCGTCATCATCAACAGCTTTTGCAGCGGCTGTCTTAGGTGCAGCAGCTTGCTTCATGCCACCGAACTCACCAGACGATGTGAAGCTCGGTTCTTCTTCGGCATCCATGCCAGCGGGACGCTCAACCCACGACACCACATTGAAGTTGGGAATGCGTGTTGAGCCTTTGCCGATCTTCTCTAGCTTGCTGCCTGTGTACTCAATGACAGGCAACTTGCCAGCGTTTGCTTCACGCTGCGATGCTGCTGCGTTGTAGAGGGCTTCTAAGCCCATGTTAGGACCAGTTCCATTGGATGACCACTCAACAGTTCCAAGTTCCTTGTTGTAGAACTTCACCATGAAGCCACGCTTGTGATCTGGTGAAGGCTGCGGACCTTTCTTGCCAAGACCTGCATCTGGTTGCCAATCACGCACACCTTCACCGAGGTGCAGCCAACCTGTTTGCACATTGTCAATGTCAAACACGACCTTCTTGAGTTGGATTTCTTCTTTTGCGTTATTGAGCCAAGCGTTTGCAGATGGCATGAAGCGGATGTAGTTTCCTGAACCGCCAGAGGATGAGAGATTAAGCATTTGAGCCTTTCGAGTTTAAGAATGTCACTTAGCGTGACGGGGGTTGTGATTATTGACCAAGCCCAACGGCTCGTGCAAGCGTTAAGCCAGAAGATTTTTTCTCTGTGATGTCATCCAGCAACACTCTGTCTTCTTTTGACAACAGCTTACTTGCTTCTGACGGGCTGATGATTGATGTTGTGTAGATTAAATCCTTACTGATGCCGTGTTCTTGCAACAGTTCGGCTGCTTTGGCTTCATCAGTCCATTTTCTTAATGCGCGTTTTGGTTGCATCTGCCAGCCTGTGATGACTGAACCTGACTCGATCTTTTGCGTGGCGTATTCGCGCAATGCTTTGATGTAGTCTTCGACTGCTGTGATCTTTGAGAGCATGATGCCGATCTGCTCGTCTGTCATGTCGTGCATACGCTTGATGTCCTGCGTTGCGACTTCGTTGAACTCTGCGACATGGGCAGGACAGGTCGCCTTTGCTGGACACCATTGGCACGCCTTCTCTGACGGTGTTGGCGTTGTCTCGCCTTTGACGATTGCTTTAATCGCTGGCGTGAGATAGGTTGCAGCCCACTCATTCAGCTCCTTGTAGGTCATCTTGTGAATGCGTGGCTCACCATGATGCGGCTGAATGATGCGGAGTTCGATGTTGCTGAAGTCAGTCTTGAGTTGTGCCATTGCACCGATTGCGTAAATCTTCATCTGATCTGAATCAGCGTCAACAAATCCCCTGCCCGTCTTTAAGTCAGCAATGACGATGGTGTCCTTGTCGTAAGAGTACGCGATCACATCTGCTGTGCCGCCTAGCGTGACTTCTTTGCCTTTGTACGCCGTGACGAATTGCTCGACCTTCAGAGTTCCCATGTCCAACTCAAGCTGCCTAATGTGGTCCACATGAGCGTAAGCAAAGCGTGCGTTTTCCTCTGTGATCGTGATGCCTTCCACGACTTTGCCGATGTACTCGTCAGGTGATGTGCCTGTGAGGTAGCAGGTTTCAGCGACTGCGTGAATCGCTGTGCCAATCTGCGCGGCTTCGCCTGATGGTTGATTGGGTATGCCTTCCGACAGCTTGACAGATGCAGGACAGGCAATCCAGCGTGATGATGATGATGGTCTGAGTTTTATCATTTGTAATCCCAACAAAGCATTGCTTGATAGTAATCTTGGCTCTCTTGATTTGTAGTTGACAGCATTACTTCGCCAAATTTTTCTGTTAGGTCGTGAAACAGAAACTGGTGATACATCGCCATTTGAAAGTCACCTGTATCAATGTGAACTTGTCTTCTGTAAGCTGAATAAGCAATGTGATACTTGAGAAAAAGCAACTCTCTTACTTTTGATTCCATGCTGCACGCTCCTGTTCGATTTCTTCTGAAAATAGGTTGTAGATTCTTGATCTGACTTGAGGGTCAACAGCCCAACCTAGAGAGTCAGGGTTAAGCATTTCACGCAGTATGTCGTTGCGCTGTTTCAATGCGTGCCGTGTGCGTTCTAGCTCTGTTGTGAGCCACACGATGTGCTGTCTAAGCACTTCTCTTTCTTCTTCCTTTGCTTCTAGCAATTGTTTCTCCTGTTGTTGTGATTCCTTCATGCACTTGAGCGCATATTCCCGCATCTGCTTGGCTGAATATTTCGCTTCAAATACGCTGCATTTTCTTGGTAGTCGTGCGAGTGTCAAACTACTTCACCTCTTGCTCGGATGTGAGTTGCGGCTTGAGAACCCCAAAACATTAGCGTGTCATTGTCATCAAAGAACTTTGCACACGCCTCACGCTCTTTAGCTGCTACCAGTTTGGCAAAGGCTTCAAGTTCTTTGTGACACATCCAATGACGATCAACCACAAAACCCAATCCAACTTCTTCAGCCATCTCAATGATTTCATCTTGTGTCATTCTTGTTTCTCCTGTATTTCTGTAATCATGTCTTCAAGGTCTTGTATTTTTTGCTCGTACCTAGCCGTTACCAGTTTGGCAAAGTCTTCAAGCCTTTGACACTCTGCTAAATCAAGACATAGATATCCAGCCTGTCTAGCCATCTCAATGATTTCATCTTGTGTCATAGTGTCTTAGTCCCGTAGTAAGCAATCATCGCGCTATCTGCGCGACCTGAATCCTTCACGCGCTTAAAGAGATGCTGGTCATCTGGGTGCAGCTCCATCGCACGATGACGAATTGCGTCCTTGCCTTTGCCGCAGCCTGTGGCTTTCATCCATGCTTGCGGTGTGATGTAGGTGACGGGAACTGATAGGGCTGCAAGACAGCCTTCAATGACACCTGCTGCACGCCCGAAGGCGAACATTGAGGAGACTCCCTGATTAGGCATTGCGCCGACCTTTTCAACGAAGGCGTGCGTAGGTGCAAGCTCCTTGATAATGGCTGCAACGCCTTGCGCTGAAACTTGCTTCTTGGTGCTGCCACCGCGAACCACCTCAACGATAGGCATATCGACAACGCGATCAAGCCTGTTGTCAACATACAACGCGAAAGCGCCTAAAGCGCCAACATCCACCCCGATAACTCGTTTGACGGGCTGAATCATGGCTGACCGATCTTGTCGATGGACTCGATGCGCTGCGCGATGAGACGGTCTGCTGCGTTCTTGAGGCGATGAATTGATGAGACTAGGGGCGTGACCTTGCCAGCCTTCCAGCGTGATGCCACAGATGGGTCTAGACCCGCCTCACGGCAGACATCAGCCATAGTGAAGCCAGCTAGGGCAGCACGCTCTTGAATCTCTTTGATGTAGTTTGGATTTGTCATGGCTTAAATGTTAAGCCATAATTGATTTGCGTGGCAAGTCAAAAAAAGGGGTGAAGCCCTGTTGCCTCACCCCTATCAAGGCAACCGCTAGCAGGAGAAACCAGCGATTCAGCGGGAGAAACCGAACCCGCCACAACAATTTTATGAGTTTGTTGTGAAAATAATACACTTGGGGTGTTGACAGGCATGACAAGCGTTGTATGATTCACTCATCAACAACCCTAGCTAAAAGGAGCAAAGCAAATGAAGATCAACGAAACAACCCGCTGCTATCCACGCACCACGGCAGACGCATTCCGAGAGAACTATTACGACATTCAAGCGCGTGAGCGTTGGGAGTGGCTCGAAGGTAGCCAGAACGAGACATACGCTCAGTTTGAGTTCTGGCTGTACATCACGCTTGCCTTTGCTGCTGGCTTCTTAACATGCTTGCTGTGGGGTGCGAAATGACAACAGACAAAACAGGTGGACCAGCGTTTCCTGTATCAATAGACATCGGGACAGAAGTTCATTATTCAAAAGGCATGACATTGCGTGACTACTTTGCTTCCAAGGCAATGCAGGCGCACATAGTAGGTCGAGGGGATTTTGCAGACGGCAACAAGAAAATAATTGCTGAATGCTCTTACGACATGGCAGACGCAATGCTGAAAGCGAGAGAACTATGAGCGAAAAAATGCAAGACAAGATTGATGAGGTAGTCCACGAATTCGTTATGCGTGCTGCTGGCAAGGTCGGCATACTCAGACCAGAGGACATCGGACGCATTGCCAGAGAAGCTGCTCAGAAGGGTTGCATGATCGGCTGGTATGAAGGCGTTAAGGCAGAGCGCAAGTTCGCAAATCTCAAAAGAAATGCAGGTGGAAAATGACAACACGACAAGAAGCCATGCGCCTGATAACAGGCTTGGAAGAGTACAAGGCAGAAGGTCCAGACCTCATTGCCAGCGTGATGCGTAAGATGCTCAAGGACTTGGACGCTTACGAGCAAGAAGTTGAATATCTCAGGGATCGCGTCAAGCAGCTTGAGTTGGAAGTCTTAGGTCTGACGCAATGAGAAAACGCTCTAAGTACAAACCAAAAGGCGTGCGTCTTGACGCAGTTACTTGGGTCATCAATGGGTTCAGGTCAATCAACGAGACGGGTGACGCTGCGCTGCACTTGAAGATCAAGAATCATTCTTCACTTGATTCGTTGCGAACTGGCACAGCCACAAAGGATGACATCGACAACATCATCGCAGCCTTGAATGTGACTGAAGCCTTGTCGCGCATCAACATCGGAGAGGACTACGCCAAGGAGATCAGAGCAGGGCAGGATGCCTTGTTCGAGATAGCCAAGCGTGGCATCAACCGAGACAATAGATTCATTGCAAGAGGACCAGAGCTAATGGCTATCAACGAGGCGTATGAGGTGCATGACGCGCAGCTTGAGGTCTGCACCATCGCGCAGCTTGAGAAGGCTCTGGACATCGTTAACGCTGAGATCAAGGCACGCAAGGCGCGTGTCATCAAATAGGGGACTGACATGGACCACAACTTCTGGTTGATTGTTCTTATTCTTCTCATTGGCGCTGCCATTGCTGGTGTCGCTGTTCTTATGTTTATCGCTGCTTTGAAAGCGTTGGGGGATTGATATGACCATAGAAGCAATGAAACAGGCGCTTGAGGCGTTGCGAAGTGACGATTATTTTATTCACGTTAACGCCATCAAAGCCTTAGAAGCCGCGCTGGAAGCGCATAAAGCACTAGCCAAGCAAAGCGATAGCGTAGAGCATAGTGCGCAGCACGTGAGCACGGAGTGCGTGGGTGAGCCTGTGGCGTGGCTTTATGAGTCTCCAATGCCAGACAACTCAATGTTTGTCGGTTCGTCTGTGGAGCGTTTGAAAATTGGAATTGGGGTCACTCCCGACACCATAGAAACGCCCCTCTACACCCACCCATATGTTCCTACGGAACGGCAACCAAAGCGTGAATGGGTTGAGCTGACGGATGAGGAGGTGCTTGAATTGTGGATAAAGCATCGAGATGTCAGAGCTTTTGCCAGAGCAATTCAAGCCTTATCAAAGGAAAAGAACACATGATTTACAACTGTTGCCATAACTGTGGAAATAGAAAACCTTTTTTCTTTATGGCTTGTCAACGATGCGGGAAAAAACCATGAGAGGTTTTTATTTCATTGACGACCATGACTATTTGTCGTTATGGCCTGTAATTGCTGTCAGCCTGCAAGAAGAGTTTTGGATTGGTGTTAACTGGTTGCAATACGAAATTGGCTGGCGAAGTGGTGACGGTGGCGATGGTGAGCACAACGATTTACAGGAGAACGGTATATGAACATGATTGAAACCATAAAAATAATGTTAGACGCGCTTGAGAACCACACAGCCATTAAACACCCTCAACAGATTCACTACCGTGATAGGGCTATTGAAGCAGGTAAAACAGCTATTGCAGAGGCGGAGAAGCACGAAGTTTCTCAAGAGCCTGTGGCGTGGATGGATGAATATGGTCGTCTACTGAAGTATGTAGACCCTATTTGTCCTACGGACACTCCTCTCTACACCCACCCACAACCAAAGCGTGAGCAATCAGCTATTAAGGTTGCAAAAAACAAAATAATGTGTGCCGCTTACGACTTCCGCGATGCGCATATTTTGGGTGATATATCGCTTAAACGCTCAACGCATGATGTACTAGAGCGATCAGTGATCGAGATTCTTTCCCACCTACAACCAAAGCGTGAATGGGTTGGGTTGACTCACGAAGAAATTGATTACCAAGCAAAGAAAGACGACCACGCAGTTTATTTTGCTTTAGGTGCGCTATGGGCAGAAGCCAAACTCAAGGTGAAGAACACATGACAGAATTCAACGACTTTGAAGTGCTGCTGATGATTGTGTTTGCAGCAGTAGTTTTAGACTTAGCTTTTTGGGGATAACTAATGGACGGTATAACAGTTTACGCATTCGACTATCGTGAGTTCATGCGGCAATGGGAAGCAATCCACGGCAATATGTTCAAGACCATGAACATCAGCGCCAAGAACAGCATGACGATGTCTAAGTCGGTAGACGAAGCCAGAAAGACGAATAAGCGTCACGGCACTATCCTAGGCATCAGCAAGAATGTCGTGTCGCTTGAACCCAAAGAGTTCATCGTTTACAGCAGAGCAGGTACAGCCAACACTAAGGTGAAAAAGCATGGGTAAAGGTTCAACACAAAGACCGTCTCAGATTGATGACGAGACGCTGGCATCCAACTGGGACAGAATCTTCGGCAAGAAGGAAGAAGTCGAAGATGATGATGACTACATCTGCCCGTCTTGCAGCGGGTCAGGTGAAGGGATGCACGATGGTGCTGTCTGCCACAAGTGCAAAGGTACTGGTGGCTACCCAAAGCAATACCTGTACGGTGATGACGAATGACAGGCTGGCGTAAAAGAAAGATTGAGCAGATGACTGACAATGTAAACAACCCAAAGCACTACACATCGCACCCATCTGGCATTGAGGCGATACAGATCACCGAACACATGAATTTCTGTTTGGGTAATGCAATCAAGTACATACTGCGCTGTGACCTAAAGCACGATGCCATTGAGGACTTGGAGAAAGCACGCTGGTATCTGGACCGTGAAATAGCAAGACGCAAAGGTAAATTATGAAATCAGAACTATTACTAAAAGCAACAGCCGCTCATTTCTTACATGAAGCTGTTGGGCATTTGAGTCTTTCGCTTCGTTATGCCGTAGCTTTTGAAAATACAAAAGAGATAACAGCAAAAGAAAATCACGAGCAATTTGCTGTTTATCATCAACTTATGGCTTTAGAAGCAGATGAAAAGGCAAGAATGTGCCAAATTGAATCAGATGAAATGATGCAGTTTATGTACTCGTTTTTTTCAAAACCTTCTGTTCGTCAAGAAAAAGATTGGTAATGAGATCAGAACAGCAAAAGCGCGTCATCAAGGCGCTGACGGATAAGGGCTACACGGCAGTTCAGTTGTCAGAGTTGATTCATTGCACCGTCAGGTCTGCAAGGCTCATTGTCTCCAAGCTGCACAAGCAAGGGCTGATTCACATTCAGTCGTGGCATCGAGTGGAGTACAACTCCATACCTGCCGCTGTGTATCGCTACGGGATTGGCGTTGATGCTGTCCGACCAAAGCCTATGACCATGAACGAAAGAATGAAGAAGTGGCGTGCCAAGGAGTCAGTCGAGCATCGAGAGTTCAGGCTGGCAAGGCAGCGCCAGCTTCGTAAGAAGATCAAGCGCGACCCGTTGGTGGCTGCGTTCTTCGGTGCGATAAAAAGAGACTGATCTCTTATTTACCCTTCGCCTTATTCCTAGCCGAAATTGCTTTTGCCTTTGCCTTTGCATCAGCTTTTGAGTTAGCGCCCCAAGCCTTCAATGACAGCAGCAACCGTGTAGGTTCACCGTCCTTGTACTCTGGACCAGCCATATTGCCCATACGAGCTAAAAAGCTAGCGCGTCTTGGATTGTCCCCTGCTTTTACTGGTGGCTTCAAGTTTCCACCAGTTGCAGCGTTGTACGAAGCACGACCCTTCGCATTCAAGCCACCCTTTGGGTTCTGTCCAGCCTTAGTTTGCCATGTTGGGGTTTTCATTTATGGTCCTAACAATCCGCCCAAACCGATACCGCCAGTAATAGGCAAGGCTTGACGCAATGCCTGAACCTGCTGCTGCTCTAAGGAGTTAGGCATCATGCCCTGACCGCCAGATACGCGAGTAGCCATTGATGTAACTGGTGCTGATGTGTAAGCGCGTGCAGCCAAGTTTGTAGGCATTGACAGCAAGACATTCAAAGGGGAGTATTCCATCGAGCGTGTGGCTGTACCTGAGTCACCGACAATCGGTCTGAAGGCTTGTGCAAATCGTGCTGCCTCGTACATAGGTGTCTGATTCTGACCAAACACGAAGCCTTGTGGGTCTTTGCGTGTGAGTGCTGACGCTAGGTTCAAACCAGACACATTGCCTGAAGATGGGTTGACAACGCCAGAAGCTGTGCGAATCGTCATCAGGTTGCGGTAGTTGTTACGAGCCTGTGCGAAGGCTTCTTGCTCTGCCTTGCTCAAACCTGAAGCCAAGGCATCGTCCACCATTTCCTTGATCTGGAAAAGAGCGTTACCAAGCTCACGGTCACCGCTGGCTGTGGTCATCTCGTTCTTAGCTCTGCGACCAATCTTAGAGGACAAGGCTTGCAACTGTTCGCCACTAGCCTGACCTTTGGCTGCAAGGTCTTGCAACTGCTTGATAAAGATATTTGACTTTAATGGCTGAGTTGTCAGACCTTCAAAGGCATTGTCAATCAAGTCAATGCCGTTAAAGATAGTCATTTGATCTAGCTTGCGTTGGTCTGGTGTAGCAACGCGCTTGTACACATCGCTGATCTGACGCTGTGCTTGTGCGAGAACTGGATTGCTCAACTCGTTAGACTCAACGCCAATAGCTTTGGCAGTCGCACGATTCAAAACCTGCTGATTCTCAGCCTTGATGGTGTTGAATGGACCTGATGTGAACGGGCTAGATTCGAGTCTGGCTTCCATCTGCAAGAGAGAGCGTGAGCCAGTTTCCTGTGCAGGTGTTGTCTTAAAGCCCAATGCCTTGCCACGCTCAAGGATTGCTCTTTGAGCAGCAGTCAATGCTGCACCAGCTTCAGGTGTGACAGCTCCTAAGTTAACGCCACCACCTGTGACTTGAGCAGTAGGAGTTGCAGAGATAGTTGCCTGTGCTGAACCAGCACCGCCACCAGTTGTGCTACCAGTTGCAGCTTGAGTTGCTGCGCTAGGTGCGCCACGACCAAACAGAATCTGTGTCAGCTTGTCGCCTAAGTAGCCACCACCTGCGCCTAAAGCACTACCAAGACCAATCTGTGTGGCTTTTTGTTCAAGGAATGAATCTTCAGGTTTTTCAACTGGCTGCAATGCACCGCCAACAGCACCAGACACAGCGCCAGCACGAACTGGTGCAGTTAATAGGTTTGCTGCCTGAACTGCGCGAGTTGCTGGAATAGCAGTACCCAAAGCACCACCAATGGCACGACCAACATCAACCTCACCAGCCTTCATCTGACCTTGCCGCCATTGCTGTTGGTATTCCTGTTCAGCCTGACGGTTAATGTCTTCAACGCGCTTGCGTTCTTCTTGCATGAATTTTTCCATGCTTGAACCAGCAGGTGCAATGGCTTCCAAGCCTCGCGTCAGCATCTGAGCGCCAGCATCAGGAATGTCACGCAAACCACGAATAACGCCACCAACAGGTGACGCTAAGACTTTCTCTGTGACTGTCTGAGGCTGCTTTGGCGCTGCTCCAGATGTAATGAGTTTTATTGCGGCAGCAATGTCCTCTGGCTTCATCATGTCAGAGAACTCTACGACTCCAACATCAGGAATTGTGACTTTTTGAACCATGATGAACCCTTACTTCTTTTCAACCAGTTGACCATTAACCCAAACGAATTCTTTAGGCTTTGCTGCTGGCATTGCTGCTTTAGGCATTGTCTGACGGTAAGCAGATGCTAAGTTTTCCTCTGCGCGTCCGAGCATATCTTCAAGCACCTTGACTTGAGCATTCATAGCGTTCTTGCTTGTCAGCAAGCCTGACCACGATGCAGGGTTTGTCAGTTGACGCTCAATGATTGCCATGTCAGGACCAGTTAAAGCACCCAATTCATAGAGGTTCTTCACGCCCATGAGCAATGAGTTGTACTTACCAGCAACTGTGGCTGTGTCCTCGCCAACTGGCAGCGGAATGCCTGTCTCAGAGAAAGGCAGAGGAATATTCTTAGGCACAACCCATTTACCAGACTCAAGTTCTGTCTTGTAGTCAGCCAAAGCACCGCGAAGGTCGTTCAACTGCTTCGCGCCCTTCATAAATGCTTCTTGAGGCTTAGTTCCTGTACCAGCAATGATTGGTTGCAATCCACCACCAACAGGTGCAGCACCAGTTGGTGCAGCAGGTGGTACAACCTGACCAGTAGGTGCAGCAGCGCCAGCAGGTGCAGCAGCAGGTGCGCGTGGTGCGCCAGCAGCCGAAGGCATACCGCCGCCACCGCCACCGATTGCGTAGTAACCAGTTTCTGCACCGCCAACGACTTGAGGTGCTAGCGTCTTGCCGTAAGACTCGCCACCTGTCAGTTTTGACTTATCAATCGCAACTGTGCGACCACCAAGGTCTTGCAACACCACATCACGCTTAGGACCAAATCCCTCAACAGTACGAATTGAACCATCCTTCATTTGCTGCACAAGCAATGGTTTACCGTCAACGCCAGTAACCTCAAATGGTGAACCTGTGACTTCAGCGCGTGGCTTAATCTGATAAGCCATGTCTTGAAAACGCTTTGCTTCTTCACCCTTGCCTACTGCTGCATACATTTCAGCCAGCTTCATGTATTGGTTGAATTTGAGGTCTTCAGGCTTTGTGCCTTCTGGGACTTCACCACCACCCATCAAAGTCTGAGCAACCTGCTTTTGTAAGTCTGCTGCAATCTTTGCTTCACGCAGTTTCTGTGCAGACATTAAGTTAGTAACAGCACCCTGCTGCGCTGTCATGTAACCCTGCTGACCTGCTTGCAAAGCACCGCCAAGAGCCTGACCTAAAGAAACAGGTCGTGCGCTAGGACCACCAGCAGAAAGCAAAGCAGCCGCTGCTTGCAGCATGGCTTGGTTCTGAATGCCTTGTTGCTGTTGTGGTGTCAGGTACTCTTCAAGTCCAGTACCACCCATGCCAAAGAGCAAACCACCTAAATCTTCTGTTGCCATCATTTACCCCTTACATGAATCCAAGCAAACCGCCAAGCGCAGCACCATAACCAGCATACTCAGGG
>Ga0208147_1000268_pt1 | contig 18982 bp, 29 predicted proteins | sample DEB3_08_DNA_FD_184520 | JGI IMG/M metagenome (GOLD analysis project Ga0208147, IMG submission 184520) | Aqueous microbial communities from the Delaware River and Bay under freshwater to marine salinity gradient to study organic matter... | ecosystem: Environmental > Aquatic > Marine > Coastal ... | reverse complement strand
GGCTGTCGGAAAAGTCGCTGGTGCTTTCCAAGGTCAATAACGACGGCTGGTGCGGCATTGTCTGCCCTAACCATGAAGAGCACACCGACGGCAATATCGAGGCGCGCTATAAGCCGCTCGACCGTTCTTTCTGCTGCTACCATGGCCATTGCCAGCATATCGACAGTCGCATGTTTCTTGACTGGGTTGCCGAGAATGACGGCCCCCGCGTTATACCCGGCCTGCGTGACGAGTTAATCGCCGAGCGTATGCGCCAGATGGCCGACAAGATACACCCTACCGAAGACTATCCCGACGAGGCGGCAGCTATCGTGCGCGAGGTCGAGCGCAAGGAAGCCGGACGGCTGGAAAAAGCCGAGTGGTTTCAGCGTTTCGCCTATGTGCAGTCGGACGACAGTTATTTCGACATGGTGACGCGCCGCGAAGTGCCGCGCAACGTCTTTAACGCCCTGTTCCGGCACGTTGACTGCCGTTCGGTGCACAAGAACAAGCAGCGGGTGCAGGCGTCGGTTTATTTTGACGAGCGCCGGCAGGAATATGGCGCCCCTGCGATTATCGGTATCACCTATGCGGCTGGCGAGAGCGTTCTGGTCGCGCGCGAAGGGCTGACCTACGGCAACAAGTGGGTGGACCACCGGCCGGACATGTCCGAGAGCGCGCCGGTCAAGGATAGCAGCATAGCCGTCTGGCTTGACCATTGCCGCGCGCTGATACCCGACGAACACGAGTTAGACCATGTGCTCGACGTCATGGCGCACAAGGTGCAGCATCCTAACGTCAAGATTAACCATGCCGTGCTGCATGGCGGCGATGAGGGTTGCGGCAAGGATACGCTCTGGGCGCCGCTCCTATGGGCTATCGGCGGACCCAACCAGCATAACAGGTCGATTATCGAGAATAAGGGACTGGAAAGCCAATGGGGCTATGGCCTTGAGGCCGAGATAGTCATTCTGAACGAGTTAAAGGAGCCAGAGGCACGGGAGCGCCGCGCGCTGGCGAACAGGCTGAAGCCTATCATTGCAGCGCCGCCAGAGACGCTCACGATTAACCGTAAAGGCTTGCACCCCTACGAGATGCTTAACCGGCTGTTGGTGCTGGCGTTCACGAACGACCAACTGCCTATCTCGCTGCCGTCGCAGGACCGGCGCTGGTTTTGTATCTGGTCGCACGCACCGCGCATGGACCCCGACAAGGCGGCGGACCTGTGGCGTTGGTACAAGTCCGGCGGCTTCGAGGAGATTGCGGCTTGGCTGCATCAGCGCGACGTGTCGCGGTTCAATCCGGCTGCCGCACCGCCTGTCACCGAGTGGAAACTAAACATGGTCGAGCACAGCATGAGCATGACGGAAAGCCACATGGTCGAGATGATGCGGCTGCGTGTCGGGCCGTTCGCCAAAGGCATTATCGCCAGTCCGTTCCACAAGGTCTGCGATGCGGTCGCGCTTACGCTTAATCTGCCTAGCTCCAAGGTGCCGACAGCGGCGCTATTTCACGCGCTTAAGGAAGCCGGCTGGATTGAAGCTGGGCGGCTGCACAGCCGCGAATATCCGACGAAGAAGCATATCTTTGCCGCGAAGAATGTCTTTGAGACGACTGGCCGGTCCGAGTTGCGCCGCATGGCTGAAGAAAATGTTGCGTTTGGGGACGGAAAGGTGGTAGGTATCCGCTAACCAGTTGCTGCTCCTTCTGGTTAGCATTAAGCCCCGTCGGTCCTCACTCCGACGGGGCTTTTTTATTAGCGTATGCGTGTGATGGTCAGGACGCGCGCTTCGCGGTCCGTCTTGCATCTGTAAAAGCGGTCGTGCCGCAAGCCGTACTGGCTGGCGTTGCGCGCAATACGCTTGACGTCGGCCGGTGTCGGGGCTGGCAGGTCTACTGCGTCGCCCACGGCCATGTCGTGCAGCGGATAGCTGCGCGGCCGGCCAAAGGCTTTAGAATTTGATGTCATTGTCGTTCCATTCGTAAATGTCCCAACCAAAGTTGTCGTAGAGGAATTGGCGGAGGGTCATCACTGTTCACCTTGCTTTAGTGCTGCCCAAGCACTGCGAATGTTTTCCTCTAATTCCTTCGCGTATTGCTTCCATCGCACGTTTGCGGCGGTAAGGTCTTCTTTAGCCTCACGAAGCCGCTCGTTCTCGGCGGTGAGGGTTTCGAGGCGGTCGGCTGCTTCTAAAGGGTCATCACTGACATATACAATATGGTCGCATGGGTCTTCAAAGAACCATCCATCTACATTCCGCAATCGCGCAATCAGTTCAGCATCATTCATCGTTCTGTCCTTCTATCTGGTCGAGCATGGCGCGGAAGGCTGCTTCCATTTCGCTTTCATTTGTCGACGCAAGAGCAAGTGCTTCCCATCCAGCCTCAACAACATCCTCCCGCCCCGCCTGTTCACGGATGAAGGCAAAGGTTGCTGCTATGGCTGCTTGGGCCACCTTTTCGGCTGTATCATCCGGCATGTTGAGGTAGTTCATTACGTCACATTTTGAGAGCGCACCATGAACGGCTTTGGCAACTGCGCTGTGTAGCTTCTCGTTCATATTGCTTGTTCCTTTGATGCTTGGCACGGTTTCAGCTTATCCATTGTCAGCACTCCTTGCGCGAAGGCTCGCAATGCACAGGGCGATTGCGGGGGTTGGGCCTTTACCTTCCCAAATGCCTCCCACGTCAGCCGTGTTAATGGTCGGTCGATAGTGCTTGATGTTCCAATACCACCCTTCCGGCACGAGCGTCATGGCTGCGTCTATGCTGGCGGTGTAGTGAGGCAGCGTCTTGTAAATTGAATTGTATTCAGTCGAAGCCTCAAAAAGCCAAGGTTCACCAAATGCTTTGACCAGTTCACCAAGCGGCTTGAATGGCATTTCAACATCCCATCCGGCTGCAATAGCAATCAGGCAATCCACTTCCCTATCCGGCCCACTCAACGCCTCTAATCGCTCAATCAGGTCACTGTGCATTGTCTGTCTCCTTGATGTAATCGCCGCGCTCAATCATGTCGCGCAAATTCAAGGCGTATGACTTCGCGCACGTCTGCAAGTAGCTTCTCGATCATGGCTTGCTCCTGTGGTTTTCAATCGCCTCCAAAACACGTTCGTTTCGCACTGCCTGTGTTTCGCCTTTGAAGCATCGCCGCAAAGCAGCTTCCAGCGCCTTGATGCGTTCTTCTAAGCCACGGACATAGTTTTCGGTCGCCTCTGGCCATTGGGATTGCTCGTCGTTCGACGGCTCAACAAGTGTATCACTGCTCATTTGGCAGTCTCCCTTAACCACGATAAAAAATCTCCCAAGGCATTTGCACACGCCCGTTGCTTTGCTTTTGTGGTGTTGCTTCCGTGTTGTGCATTGTCTGTCTCCAATACTTTGCGGACGGCTAGGCCGAGGACGGTAATCCTGCCGGTGATGCTGCACAGACCGAGATTGAACAGTGAGTGCTTCATGCGACCACCGTCTCGGTGTTGGGGCAGATGGTAGCCGTCGCATTTGTTGTTTGCTTTGGCTCGAAGAAGCGTCTGACTCTGCGCCTCACTCAACCCCGCAGCTATACGTTCTGCTTCACTGTGCATTGTCTGTCTCCTTGATGTAATCGCCGCGCAGCAAGCCCCTAGCTTCACATGCTCTGCGTAAGTGCGTAGGGGAGACACCCCATAGCCCGGCGCTCTCGCCCCAGCGGCGGCACAGGACGCGCAAGTCGTCGTCGATGGCCTTAAGGGCCAGTCGCTGCCGTTCATGCTCCTGTAAGGCCTGAGCGGCTTCCTGAAGGATAGCTGTCTCGTCGGTTATGTTTATGGTCATGGTTCAATCCTCTAAAATGGCCGCTAGGATAATGACGCCCAGCGAAAAGAGCATCAGAAGCCCTAGCATGGCCCAGCCTCGTCGATGGCATCTAGCTGCGCGGTCAGGTCGGCAATCTCGGCCCGTAGGGCGTCTAGCGTCCGCTGCGCGTCCTCTAGCTGGTCTTTGACGTCGTCCAGTTCGTCGACTTCGGCGGCATAGTCGGCCAGCCGTTCGGCCATGGCTATGGCCAGTTCGTCCATGCTGTCACGTCCGGCATTTATCAAGCCGTCGGTGTCGCACATGCGCCAATATGAGCGGTCGCGGCTGCGTGTCAGTGTCTTAGTCATAGTCTAAATCCCTGTTCTGCTTTGGCCATAGCCGCGCGGACAGTGTCCAGCGTAGCTTGCACGTCTTCGTTGCGCTCGGCGTGTAGCATTAGCGTCAACTCTGCATCTTGCAGCGCTTGCAGCATGTCGGGCGCGGCCGCGATTAGCCGCGCGTTCGCCTGCTGGCTGTCATTCGCATAGTATGTCGATGCAATCGCCGTGTCAGGCGTGCCGATAGTACCGCCCGCGATATACCACGGGCCGGGTGTGTGATGTTTAGACATTGGTTATGCTCCTATCTGTCAGCGCGAATAATCATCACTGCGTACCCATTGCGCTCTAATAGGGTCCGCATGTCGTCCAGTTCGTCTTCGCCCCATAGCGCGCCTTGAGCGGTAAACACCCAGCGGTCGCCGTTAGGGTGGCGCTTCAAAATCTGATAGCGCGGTGGGTCCGGTAAAATGTCCGGTTCGTTGTCGGTGTCAGTCATTGCCAGTGCTCCTTTAATTATCGTGCAAAGGTCATGTTGTCTGTTAGCGGCACAATCGCGCCAGTCGGCAATCGCACCATGCTTTCGCCATTGTCGCGGTAAACGGCGAAGCCTAGTCCGAATTGATTAGCGGATTGGTTCATTTTGCGCCGTGTTGTGACAGTGTCCCAGCCGCCCGTGCGAAGGGTTATGTTGCGGCTGTCAAACGCAACAATCTGCGTCTTATGATAAGTGACGCAGACTAAATCGCCGGCTTGTGCAATTGTCGTGCAATATGTGCTCAGTTTGTCAGTACGTGCCATAGTGTGTTGCTCCTATTGTTGGCCCTAGTGCCAGCCTCGGCGCGGCCGTTAAGCCGCGCTCCGGTGGTGCTAGGTGGTTTCACTTAGGTGCGATGGCGCGTACGTCGGACCATGCGCGTTCAGCGTCGGTATGCTGCGTACGGATAGGCATAAGGACCGCGAAGGCGTCTTCGCAATGCGGAAAGCTAATGCCGGCCGGCGCTTGGCCGTTGTGGTGCACATGGGCGGTCAAGCCAGCGTCGGCCTTGCGCTTGCCGGTCAATATGCGGCCTATCTCGCCCATATCGGCCAGATAGTCCGGATTGAATTGCGCGGTCTCTCCCGATAGCGGTTCGGGTGGCAGCACGCGCTCCCATGTAGGATAGTCGCCAAAGACCGGCTGGCAGGCGATATCGCCCACGCTGTAGCGGCTTATGTCGATGGTGGCGGCCTTACAGCCAGCCAGCGCGCGCTTGACTGCATCGCGCGGTATAATCCACCCGTCAAACGCTGGAACGTCTGTCAGGTCGATTGCAGCGCAGAACAGGCGGTGTCCGTCGGTGGCGACTAGATAGCCGCGCGGGTCGACATAGACACCGCTGATATAGGGGCGCGCCTGTTCGTTAGCGGCGCAGATAAGCGCGGCCTTTAGCTTGGCGGTGGGGATGGTGATTTTATCGGTTACAATTGCGTTCATGGTATTTGCTCCTTTTGCTGGCACTAGCGCCATAAAGGCCGCGCGCGGTGAAACGCGCGGCTAATATGGGGTTAGTCGACGTTTTCAAATTCGCGCTTTGCGGCCATGTAATTGGCTTGTTCGGCGCGGTATTCTTCGGCGCGAAATTGCAGCGCAGCGTACAGGCGGCGCAATTCAGGCGTTCCGACGCCTTCGGACGTATAGCGCTTATCGCCGGCTTGATTGCCATATTCGCGCTGCAATTCCAAAGACCATGCCTTGTCGGCGTCAATATAGGCACGATAGGCGGTATCGCGGCGGTCGATATGTTCTAAAAGGTTCATGTTGTCGGTGCTCCTATTACTTGCGGTTGTTGTCGCGCCAGTCGGCTAGACCGACTGGCACCATGGCTAGAATGATAGCTATCAGGATAAAGGCTTCGAGCGGCATCAGGCGGCCTCGCCGTAAACGGCCGCCCAAAGGCGATTGCTGGTTTCGTTGTCGGTGTAATCCGCAATCAATTCTTCGCCGTCTTCGGCGTTGCCATATATGAGCCAGAACGTCGCGACGGGCTTGCGCGAAACTGGCATATGCAGCGTGACGACGTCTTCGCCGGTTGAGCACATAGCGTCCAAAATCTGGCGCTCTTTAGTTGAACGCACGACGGTGGTTTCGTAACCATCGTTGACGCTGACATGATAACCCAGCGCCAGCGCTTCGCGGATTAGTTTACGTGCAACGCGCGCTTCGCCGGCGGTCGCATATTTGGAAAGTGAATTGGCCATATTGTGTTGCTCCTATTAAGTGTGGGTCATTTGCACTCTGTCTTTAGCCGACTTTGTGGGTAGGTGTAAAGCAAAAAATGTTGCAGGAAATTGTGGGTCATGGATGACCCACATTTTGCGGGATTGCCCACAGTTTTAAGCGCCGATGTCGGAATAACTGACATTGATGTAAGTTAAGTACGAAAAGTGTGGGTAATTTGGGTATGCTGTGGGTAGTGGATTTTGGGCGGGATTGCCCACGGCCAAAGCGGCTGTGGGCGCGGCTTTGACTGGACTGTGTATAATGTGGGCATTGGTTTTTAACTCTGTTGTAACTTTTGTAGTTATTGAGAATGGTTCGCAATAAGGTATATTTTCAGGCGAATTGAAAACATATGCCCACATGACCCACACTGCCCACAGCACCCGCGCCCCACGTTTTTTGCCGTCCGGTTTGTGGGTCATGTGGGTCATGCAAAATGAAATCGGAAACGGACTGTTTTTTGCATTGCCCACATTGCCCACAGTTTTGGGCATGTGGTTTCGCGGCCGCGCTCAATGACCGCGCGTTGCGTTGCCCACATTGCCCACGGGCAAAAGGCCATTTTGCTGCACCGCACAATTTAAAACCGGCCGGCTGAGGGCTGGCACCCCCCACCCCCTAGGGCCGAGCGGGCGAGTGAATGTCACGGCACGTACCGCAAACAATTTTTATTTTTTAAAAAATATGATATGCACCCAGCATTGCACGGGGGCGGCCTCTCGCCGACGCACACTGCCACCACTTGCTTCACTATCTGTATCACTATATAGTGCGCCCATGACGTTTTATTCCTTGCCCTTCACACCGGAGCGCGTTGAGGCGACCGAGGCGCGTCTGGAAGCGATATACGAAGCAGCACGCTATGGATTAAAAGGCGACAGCTTGGCGCTGGCCGCTGGCTTGACCCCCGCGCAGTATCGCAAGCTGGCCGAGTTCGACCCGCTCGTGGAAATTGCCGAGCAAAAGGGGCGCGCCGACGGCGAATACACTGCTGCGCGAACCTTATACAAAGCAGCCGCGCAGGGCGACAGCAAAGCCGCGCTCGACATATTGCGCCACCAGCACGGCTGGGTTGCCAAGCAGCAGATTGACGTCAATGTCGACCAGCAGATTAGCGTCATCACGGCGCTGGAGCGCGCGCAGACGCGCGTCATTGAAGGGACGTACCAGATACTGCCCGCACTAGAGGACAATAGCAGCCATGCAGACACCCGTGTACAGCGCGCAGGACGAGATGGAGTTGATGACGCGTCTATGGACGCCGTCAATCAAGGATGACCCGCTAGCGTTTGTATTGCTGCTGTTCCCATGGGGTGAACCCGGCACGCCGCTGGAGCATTTTACAGGACCGCGCAAATGGCAGCGTGAAGTGCTCGCCGACATACGCGACCATATCCGCGCAAACAACGGTAAGGCTGACTTTGACACGCTGCGGGAAGCCGTGGCGTCGGGGCGCGGTATCGGCAAGTCGGCCCTAGTAAGCTGGCTGGTGATATGGATGCTGTCGACGCGCATCGGCTCGACGACCATCGTGTCGGCTAACTCGGAAGCGCAGCTACGCTCGGTGACATGGGCGGAAATTACTAAGTGGCTGGCGATGGCGCTCAACTCGCACTGGTTCGAGGTCGCCGCGACGCGCATCATGCCGGCCAAGTGGTTGACGGAAATCGTCGAGCGTGACCTCAAGAAAGGCACGCGCTACTGGTCGGTCGAGGGGCGGCTATGGTCCGAAGAGAACCCCGACGCTTACGCGGGTGTGCACAACTTCGACGGGGTGATGCTGATTTTTGACGAAGCCAGCGGTATACCTGACAGCATTTGGTCGGTGTCTGACGGCTTCTTCACAGAGAATACGCCGCACCGCTTCCATTTGGCCTTTTCGAACCCGCGCCGCAATACGGGCTACTTCTACGAGACGTTCCACGCCAAGCGCGCCTTCTGGCGCACGCGCAACATCGACGCCCGCGACGTCGAGGGCACCGACAAGAGCCTGTACCAGCGCATCATCGACGAGTATGGCCCCGACAGCTACCAAGCAAATGTCGAGGTCTACGGTCAGTTCCCCAGCGAAGGCGACGACCAGTTCATCCCGGTCAATCTGGTCGACGACGCCATGGCGCGACCGCGCTACAAAGACGAGAGCGCGCCCATTGCCATCGGTGTCGACCCGGCGCGCTTCGGTTCGGACGCCACCGTCATCGCCGTGCGGCAAGGACGCGACCTCGTCGCCGTCAAGCGGCTGCGCGGGGCTGACACCATGGAAGTCGTCGGGCACGTCATCGACGCCATCGAGGAGTATAAGCCAGCGCTGGTGTGCATCGACGAGGGCGGGCTGGGCGCGGGCGTCGTCGACCGGCTAAAAGAGCAGCGCTACAAGATACGCGGCGTCAACTTCGGCAATAAGGCCAAGAACCAACTCATGTGGGGCAACAAGAGGGCCGAGATGTGGGGCGCCATGCGCGACTGGCTCAAGACGGCCAGCGTGCCCAACGACCGCTTCCTGAAAACGGACTTCATCGGACCGCGCATTAAGCCCGACAGCAAGGGGACGATTTTCCTAGAAAGCAAGAAAGACATGAAGGCACGCGGACTGGCCTCACCGGACGCCGCAGACGCCATAGCGGTGACATTCGCCTTTCCGCTGGCCTCACGCGAAGCACGCGTTGACAAGACGCGGCCTAGAGGTTACTCTCCGCACCAACCTGCTTCTACGGGATGGATGGCAAGCTAATGGCCGACAAGCGTAAATCAGTATCGCTGTCTGTCGGACGCGGCGAAAAACTGCCTGCGTCTAAGGGCGCAGGGCTGACCGCTAAGGGGCGGGCTAAGTATAATGCTGCAACCGGCAGCAAATTGAAGCCGCCAGCACCCAACCCTAAGACAAAAGCGGATGAAGGGCGCAAAAAGTCGTTTTGTGCCCGTATGGGCGCCGTTGCCGCCAAAGCAAAAGACGGTGAGCGCGCCCGCGCAAGCCTAAAAAGGTGGAAATGTCCATGAAAAAAGGTCTTTACGCTAATATTCACGCTAAGAAAGCGCGGATTGCCGCCGGTTCCGGCGAAAAAATGCGCAAGCCGGGCGCTAAAGGCGCACCAACCGCCAAAGCGTTCCGTGATAGCGCCAAAACAGCCAAGAAAGGTCGCTAAAATGCCTTCCGGTAAAAAAGACGTCTACGGAGTGCCCACAAAAGGTCTGTATAAGGCTGGCGCCATGCGCGCCGCTAGGGCCGCTGAAGCTAACGCTGACCCGGCACGCGCACGCGCCGCCATGCAGCGTCTGGCGCAGGAAGGCACCACCAGCGCACGCGGTGGCAGCCCGGTAAGCGTCAAAAAGCCGCCGCAATTCATCAAAACGACGGTAAATGAGCGCACAACCCCCATGGGCAAGCGGAAATAGTCATGCCGCTCGTCAAATCTGCATCAAAAGGGGCGTTTCGCAAGAACATCAAGGCGGAAATAGCGGCTGGAAAGCCGCAAAAACAGGCCGTAGCCATTGCGTATAGCGTAAAGCGTGAAGCAGCTAAAAAAGGCAAGAAAAAGTAATATGGCCGACCCTACAGGCATTGTTGGCGCCGCTGAAGTGGCAAATGTCGGCTCTAACGCGACCGGAAGCACCCGCGACGACGCCGACAAAATGGCTACCATGCGTGCGCGGTTGCGCATGGCGCAATCGGCCTATTCGGACAGCCGCGAGGACGAACTGGATGACCTGCGCTTCATGGCAGGCAGCCCTGACAACCAGTGGCAATGGCCTGCGGACGTACTGGCGACGCGCGGTGCGGTGCAGGGGCAGACCATCAACGCCCGCCCGTGCCTCACCATCAACAAGCTGCCGCAACATGTGCGGCAGGTCACTAACGAGCAGCGCCAGAACCGGCCGTCGGGTAAGGTAATCCCAGCCGACGACAACGCCGACGTTCAGGTCGCTGAAGTGTTCAACGGTATCGTGCGGCATATCGAGTATATGTCGGACGCTGACGTCGCCTACGACACGGCCTGCGACAACCAAGTCACTTACGGTGAAGGCTATATCCGGCTGCTGACCGAGTATTGCAACGAAGAGACGTTCGACCAAGACATTCGCATTGGCCGCGTGCGCAACTCGTTCAGCGTTTACATGGACCCGACCATTCAAGACCCGTGCGGCGCAGACGCCGACTGGTGTTTCATCACCGAAGATGTGCTAAAAACCGAGTATGAGCGCCAGTTCCCGGACGCTACACCCATCTCGACGCTTTACAGCCAAGGCGTCGGCGATGATGGATTGTCGTCATGGCTTCAGGAAGACACTGTCCGCATCGCCGAGTATTTCTACAACACCTACACACGCGATACGCTGCACCTCTACCCTGACAACCAGACCGCGTTTAAGGGCACCAACCGCGACAAGCAGCTAGGTGCCATGTTCGGCAAGCCTATCCGCACCCGCGAGGTCGACCGCAAGAAGGTCATGTGGATGAAGACCAACGGCTATGACGTGCTCGACGAGCGCGAGTGGCCGGGCAAGTGGATACCTGTCGTGCGCGTCATTGGCAACGAGTGGGAAGTTGAAGGACGGATGCACATTTCCGGCCTTGTGCGCAACGCCAAGGACGCCCAGCGCATGTACAACTACTGGACCAGCCAAGAGGCGGAGATGCTCGCCTTGGCGCCCAAGGCGCCGTTTATCGGCTATGGCGGCCAGTTTGAAGGCTATGAGATGCAGTGGAAGACTGCCAATACGACCAACTGGCCGTATCTGGAAGTCAACCCCGACGTTACGGACGGCGCGGGCAATACACTGCCGCTACCGCAGCGTGCAGCACCCCCGCTGCCCCAGACAGGGCTTATACAGGCCAAAATGGGGGCGTCTGAAGATATTAAGAGCACCACAGGCCAGTATGACGCCAGTATCGGCGCGCAAGGCAATGAGCGCTCGGCTAAGGCCATTATAGCCCGTGAAAAGCAGGGTGACGTCGGCACTTACCACTATGTCGACAACCTAGCCCGCGCTATCCGGCACATCACCCGCCAAATTGTCGACCTAATACCGAAAATCTACGACACGCAGCGTATTGCCCGCATCATCGGCGTCGATGGCGAAGTCGATATGGTCAAGTTCAACCCGGCCCAGCCGGAACCCGTCAAAGAAATCAAAGACCCTATCACTGGCGAGGTTATCGAAAAAATTTACAACCCCGGCGTCGGTACTTACGACGTTATGGTCACGACCGGCCCCGGCTACATGACGAAGCGTCAGGAAGCGCTCGACGCCATGAGCCAGATTTTGCAGACCAACCCGCAGCTTTGGGCGGTCGCTGGCGACCTGTTTATCAAGAATATGGATTGGCCGGGCGCGCAGGAGATGGCCGAGCGGTTCAAGAAGATTTTGGACCCCAAGGTGCTGTCGCAAGGCGACCAGTCGCCCGAATTTATGGCAGCGCAGCAGCAAATCGAGATGCTGACCATGGAATTGAACCGCGTCACCGATATTATGGAAAATATCAAAGACAGCGCGGAACAGCAGAAAATAGCCATCGACGAGTTCAAGGCAGACGTCGACGCCTACAACGCCGAGACGAAGCGCATACAGGCCGTATCGGCCGCCATGACGCCGGAGCAAATCCAAGATATTGTCATGGGCACCATCGCCGCCGCGCTTGACACAGGCGACTTGGTGTCAGGACCGCCAGAACTGCGTGAAACGCCCGATTTTGAGGACGTAATCGCGCAATCCGAGGCCCAGATGCCGCAAGAAATGCCTATGGAACAGCCTGAAATGGCGCCTGAAATGATGGAAATGGAGCCTGAAATGGAGCAGCCAGATGAGCAACTGTAACGAATTTATCGGGATGTTGTTTCTGGCCCGCGACGTCACGCACAGCGCTCATTTGAATACGCGCAGCTATGCCAAGCATATCGCGCTCAACGAGTTTTATGACGGCATTATCGACTTGGCGGACAAGTTTGCCGAAGCCTATCAGGGTAAATACGGCCTAATTGGTCCGATTACGCTTATGTCGGCAAAGAAGACCAACAACGTCGTCGAGTTTCTTGAGGGCCAAGTAGACGAACTGATGGAAATGCGGTATAAGGTCGTCGAGAAGGAGTGCACACCCCTTCAAAATATTATCGACGAGATTTTTGGCCTGTATTATACGACGTTGTACAAACTCAAATTTTTGGCGTGAGGTAAGTCATGGAATTGCTCAACCCGCTCGATAAGACCGACTACCCGGCCTATTCGGTATCGTACACTGGAACCGCCGGCAACACGACTGCATGGCTGCCCGGCCCGCAAGGCGTCGTCGTCTGGTCTGACCAAGCCTGCTACGTCGAAGTTGGCGTTGGCGCAGTAGCTACGACTGCCAGTACGCCTATTCCGCCTTTTACGCCTATTCCGTTCGCGGTCCCGCTTGACGTTACTGGTGCTCCGTGGCGCGTGAGCGCTATTCAGGTGTCGACTGGCGGTACTGTCTACTGCAAGCCGATTAACAAGGCGTAGCATGGGCTTCGGGGGCGCCCTTCGCAACGGTATCGCTTTAGGGCTGGGGACCATCATCAGCTTCCTGTCCGGCTACGCCGACGCGACCGTGCAAGGCAACCTGTTAACTGAAATAGGTGACAATCTCGTCCAAGAAGACGGCGGATTGTTACTGCTGGAGTAATTGCATGTCGGTAACACCATCCCCCATTGGCGGGTTTGCGGCCCAGTTTTTCGATAACAACGGCGTACCGTTGGCCGGCGGCAAGATTTACACCTATGCGGCTGGCGCCACCACACCGCAGGCAACATACACCAGCGCGCTAGGCGTTACCGCGCACGCCAACCCTATCATTTTGGATAGTGCCGGCCGCGTGCCCGGCGGGGAAATTTGGCTGACCGACAGTCTGATTTACAAGTTTGTTATCGAGACGTCAACCGCGGTGCTTATTGGCACCTACGACAACATCACGGGCGTCAACTCGAACTTCGTCAACTATTCCGTGCAAGAAGAAGTTATCACGGCGACCGCTGGCCAGACCGTGTTCAACCTTGCCACCATCAACTATACACCCGGCACCAACTCGCTGTCAGTCTACATTGACGGCGTAAACCAGTATGTCGGCGATAGCTATCTTGAAACCGACAGCAACACTGTGACGTTTACGGCCGGCCTACACGTCGGCGCCGAAGTAAAGTTCACCACAGCCGTCCAGATTACGACAGGCGCCATGGACGCTGGCGATGTAGGTTACACCGCCGGCTTTACTGGCGCGACAGGGCAGACCGTCCAGACCAAGCTGGAACAATATGTATCGGTCAAGGACTTCGGTGCTACTGGCGATGGCGTCACGGACGACACGGCAGCCATTCAGGCTGCGCTAGATTACGCAGGCACTGTTAACGGCTGCACAGTGTATTTTCCGACTGGCATATATCTGATTAGCGACCCTTTAATTGTGTACAGCAATACGACTATTACCATGACCGGTACGGTCAAAGTCGATGCGATGCCTTTGGGTGGCTATGAAACAGTTTTTGTCACTGACCCTGTTAATCCCGCCGATAACATCCAGTTTATTAACCCGCAAATTGACGCAAACAACGTCTCTCCTGCAAGCGGTATCATGGTGCGTTACGGCGCGACCAATGTCCGCGTTGAAGGAGGATATATTCGCAACTGCGTAAATGACGCAGTCAATCCCGGTGGTCGTGCTTTTAACATCGAAGGCGGCGTCGGAACGCAAAATATCACCATCAACGGAACCAACATCACCGGCTGTTGGAATGGCGTTTCTATTGCTGGCGGTGCGTTGCAGGCCAATTCAAACGTCAGCGTAACCAACCTGACGATTAGCGATTGCCAAGTGGCCATCTCGTTGTTTGGTAACACTGCTGGATACCCGCACAGCGGCGAGTTTATGCAGGCCGTGTTCTCAAATATCGTCATTCGCAACTGCGGCCATCTGACTACGTTCACCACGCAGGCTGGCGTCATCTGCTCTGACCGAGGCAGTAACGTGTCGTTTAGCGACATCTACGTGTTTAATGATAGCACTTATGGTGCTGTTGGGTCTTTGTGGCGCGGAGATGCTAACAACATCAGCATGAGCAACGTCACAATAGACGGCGACTTGACAGTCGCGTTGTTTGACTTCTCCAGCTATGCTGAAAGCAATGCTTACCCGCTATCGGCTAATAGTTCTCTGAATAGCCGTTTTCTGAATGTAAAGCACAACGGAACAATCCCTGACATTATTGCCCTACCAATTGTCAGCGCAGCCTATCTAACAAACTGCCAGTTTGATGTTGTCACAGACATTGTGACCAGCGGCGCGCCCGGCACCGCTAACACTGCCAACAAAACTACTTGTCGCCTGAAAGCATACAACAAAACTGAAAATGCGTTTATTGAAGGCTTCTTGAGCGATATTGGTTCAGTTACATTTGCTGAATGGACAGGAAAACTATACCCAGCCGATAGCTTTGCAGCGCGGGCATGGGGCCTATTCAATGGCACAACTGGCACCATGGCGCGCAGCTTTAACGCTAGTAGCGTTCGTAACTCCGCAGGCGATTACACAATTTCGTTTGGCAATACCGCACCTCTTGTCAGCTATGTGGTTGTTGCTTCGGCTGCGACTGCGGCGGCTACTGACCAAGTTTTGAGCATCCAAAACAAAACGCAGACTGACTTCGACATTTTTACATTTAGCAGCGGTATTGCCACTGATATGCCGTTCATTAACTTTGTTGTTTACTGGTAAGGATACGTCCGATGGCCGATAAAAAAATCTCCGCGCTTACAGCCGCAACAACTCCGTTAGCAGGCACTGAAGTCCTGCCAATTGTGCAAGGCGGTGCTACCGTAAAGGTAGAAGTTAATGATATGCTGGAAACAATCAGCGTAACGTCGCCAGCCGTTAACTCGGAAGGCAACATCTTCCTGCGTGCCACTGACGCACTGGCGGCTGGTGTCGGCACGCAGATTGGCCTTGGTGGCAAGTATAACGCTTCATCATATTTCCCGTTCGGCGGTATCTCGGCCCGAAAAGAGAACAGCAGCAACAATAACGTGGCGGGCTATACGGACATCTTGACCACCACGTCTGGGGGCACGTTGACCGCTCGCATGCGGTTTAACAGTACTGGGGACGGCACAATGCTGAACGGCAACTTTGTCGTCGGCACTGCTGGCAAAGGTATCGACTTCAGCGCGAACGGCGGCGATGTTCTGACGCAGTACGACGAAGGCACATGGACGCCGGTATTTACCGCATCATCATCTAACCCCACCGTGACATATGGCCTTCAGCGAGGCAAATATGTTCGTATCGGCAATATTGTTACGGCAAGTGCGTTTATTTCATGGTCGGCCATTTCAGGTGGTTCGGGCGACCTTCGCGTTTCACTCCCATTTGCAGGCGAAAGTTCCGTTGGAGTTGCTGGTGCTGGCGCCGTTTCGGGACTTGATGGAGTAACTTTTGCTGCTGGCCGCACTTTTCTTGGGGTTCAGCCGCAAGCAAATGTTCTTTATGCTAACCTTCCGCAAACAGGCTCCGGCGTTTCGTCCAGCAACACTACTGTTGCACAGTTGGCTGCTGGAGGGCTTATTATTTTTAGTTTAACCTATCTTGTCTAAGGACGCACTCTCATGGCGTTGACCAAAGTAACTTACTCAATGATTGACGGTGCGGCTGTAAACGTGCTGGATTATGGTGCTGTTGGTGATGACGCCACGAGCAATACTACAGCACTTCAGGCAGCGTTGAACGCCTTGTCGAGCGGTGGCACATTGTATGTACCTGAAGGCATCTATAGATGCGGCGCTCTTACGGTACCCAACAATAATACCGAGATTGTCATGGAGCCGGGCGCGGTTCTTAAATTTAACACGCTTGGCTCTGGCGTTAAAGCCATCACTATAAACGCAGATAACTTTGTGATGCGCGGCGGGGCTTTGCAAGGGCCGGCTGCTGCGGCCTATGTTTTTGAAGAAATTGCTATCGAAATGATAGGGGCGTCTACAAGCAGCCGCAAAACAGGGCTAACGCTCGACAATGTTGAAATATCGCAGTTTGGTTATGCTGGCGTAAATGCCCAGTTTGTCGATAATATTTCCATCATAAACTGTAACATTCACGATTGTGGCTATGCCGGCGCGCAATTTCTCTCTTGCAATTACGGGGTGTTTGAAACCAACACCGTTAAAACGATTACACCCGGAACATCAGGGAATATGTATGGCCTGACTTTGACGCACGACAGCGTCAATTATAATACCGACCCTAACGCTGGCACTAAGGAAGCGACTAATCCGTTTTGTTGGGATTGGTATGTGGCTGGAAATCACGTTGAGGATATTGATTGGGAAGGCATCGACACGCATGGCGGTTATGAACTTATCGTAACTGGCAATGTAGTGTATGCGACGAAAAACGGCATTGCTGTAACTGGTTCGTCCGGCGATGCAGCTAACTATGCTGGATGGTCGAATGTTGTTTCAGACAACATTGTGGATGGCCGAAATTCAGACGGCACTACTTCAGGTCGCGAAAATACCGGGTATGGTATCAACATTAACGGTGCTTCAACCGTTACGCAATCTCGCGTCACATGTTCGGGTAATATCGTCATTTACAAAGGGCTTGGCTCAAACGCCAACGCTGGGGCAATTCAGGCGGTGTCTGCGACGGATGTTGTTATCTCCAACAACATTATTGACCAATGGCAAGGCAGCGCAATCCTAGTTACATTGGCTGGGGGTGTTGTTGACGGCAACATCTTTGGCGCAAGGTCAAGTGCTGGCGACACTGTAGGGCGGTGCATTTCGGAACAAGGCCCGACAATAAAAAGACTGGTTCTCACCGACAACGTACATTCGCCGGGGGCGGGAACGGCGGCGCTTGTCGGGTTTAGTCAAGTAGGCTCCGCAACTGTCCGTCCTGTTTTGTGCGGTAATAACTTTTCAGCCGCAGTTTCTGCGTTCAGCCTTTCCTCTACGGGTTTTTCTTTGGGGACAGACGTAGCACCAATTATTACTGATACCGGCGCTGGCACTGATTTGGATGTTAGCGCATTTAACGGCGGCAATGGCGTTGTTCTGTTAAACAGCGGTGCGCCTCGGACTATTAACACATTTACAGGAGCTGTCGCTGGGCAACGCATTTTGTTTGTTAATATCGGCGCAGGGTCTCAAACAATTACACGCACGCAAGCGGCACTTAACGGAAGCGCAAATCAGGTTTTGGCTACCAAATACGCATTGGAGTTAACATGGCTTAGTGGCACAGAGCCTCGTCAAGTAGCGCCAATGTCGACTAACGGCTAACGAGATTGCCAGACCACAACAAATGATGTAGTCTGGCCTTTAACCGTACTGGTGCGGAACATCAGGCGACTTGAAAGGGTCAAAACACATGGACGATAACGTCCCCAACGAAGCGGAAGTACCCGCGCCAGAACTCGAAGCCACGGCAGCAGTCGAGCCTGTAGAAAACGAAACGCCGGAAACGCCTGCCGAGCAGGAAGCGACCAAAACCTTCACACAAGAAGAACTGGACGCAATTGTCGGTAAGCGCCTTGCGAGAGAGCAACGCAAGTGGGAACGAGAGCAAGCACAACGTGCTGCGGAACAGGAAGCGAGACGCACGACGCAGTCGTACGACGACCTTTCTCCCGACCAGTTTAACAGTTACGACGACTATGCCGAAGCCTTGGCGGAACGCAAAGCGGAAGAACTGATAGCACAGCGGGAAGTGCAGCGGCAGTCGCAGGCTCTGCAAGAGCAATATTACGAACGTGAAGAAGGCATCCGGGACAAATATGACGACTTCGACCAAGTCGCGTACAACCCCAACCTTCCCGTCACCGAGATTATGGCTCAAAGCATACAGGCTTCCGACGTTGGCCCCGAAGTCCTTTATTGGCTCGGCTCCAACCCCAAAGAAGCAGACCGTATCGCCCGCTTGAACCCAATCTTGCAAGCAAAGGAAATCGGGAAAATTGAGGCTTCATTGACCTCAAATCCGCCGGTCCGAAAAACATCGACCGCCCCGGCACCGATTGCTCCTGTCACGCCGCGTGCTTCTGGCACGCCCGTATATGACACTACTGACCCACGGTCTACCAAGACCATGTCAACGTCGGAGTGGATTGAAGCGGAAAGGCTGCGGCAGATGAAACGGTACGAGGCACAACGTCACCGCTAATTTGGGAACATTACCATGTCTAACTCAATTCTTACTATTGACATGATTACTCGGAAGGCTCTGGAAATTCTGGAGAACAACCTTGTACTCACGCGTAACGTAAATCGCCAGTACGACGACAGCTTTGCTGTTGAAGGTGCTAAAATCGGTTCAACCCTGCGTATCCGTTTGCCGGACCGCGCACTTGTCACTGACGGCGCTGCCCTTCAGGTACAGGACGACAACGAGCAGTTCACCACGCTCACCGTCGCCAACCAGAAGCATATCGGCGTCAACTTCACGACTGCTGAATTGACCATGCAGTTGGACGACTTCGCAGAGCGCGTTCTCAAGCCGCGTATTTCGCAGCTTGCGTCCAGCATCGACGCGGACGTCGCCAACGCGTTCCAGACCATCGGCAACTCGGTCGGCACCCCCGGCACCACGCCAGCTACCTCGCTCGTTCTGTTGCAGGCGCA
>Ga0208147_1000265_pt1 | contig 19197 bp, 36 predicted proteins | sample DEB3_08_DNA_FD_184520 | JGI IMG/M metagenome (GOLD analysis project Ga0208147, IMG submission 184520) | Aqueous microbial communities from the Delaware River and Bay under freshwater to marine salinity gradient to study organic matter... | ecosystem: Environmental > Aquatic > Marine > Coastal ... | reverse complement strand
TTGATTTGTGGGTAAAACCCCACTCGTCAGCAAAAAACTCCAGCGCCTCCAGCGCGGTCTTCATTGCGTCGATGCTCATTTCCATTCCTCCTCGTCCTTCTTGAGCATGGCATCGAAATACTCGTGCGCTAGGTGTACCAGCAGGCCACCGATGGCGAGGCCGATGATGATTCCTAAGATTAGCTCCATCATTATTTTCCTCCAGCAAACACCGCCACGCTTACCTTTGTTTCTGTCAAAGCCTGAATAGACGCAAGGGCTGATGCCATGCGCTCTGCGTTCTCTATGGCTTTCAAAAACTCTGGAGAGGTCAACATATCTTGGGCCTGCTTGTACTTGTCCCGCATTTGAACCACCTCCGCTTGAACCCGCTCACTCGCGGCCTTCATGGATGTCAGATCGTTTTTAATTGACCCACGAAAATCAACAAGTGTTTTTCTCAAGTTGTCTACAGAGGACTGCGCTCTTACGGTGGACTCTGTTGCTGCAATTGACGCTTCCATACTTACCTTCCACTGTGAAAAATAAACCATGCACTCGGCAACTTCATCGCGGTTAAGAACATCAGTTCTCCAACCAACCCCGTCACGGTTTGCTGATGTCTTGACCATTGCCTCATTTAAAACATCGTCCATGCGAAAGCAGGCCGGTGCCATTTTGTCCAGTTTGGCAGACAAGGCTTCATCCCTGCCTGCCCACCACAACTCAGCGGCCTGCACTTGAGACAACCTCGCAGGTGGTTGGTGAGATATTTCCGCACACCAAGGTCCGCTGCTCTTGCACGGTCTCTGCTTTGTAGCCAGACAGTTTGTAGGCAATCGGCATTGCATTCTTCAAGATGCCTAGCGCACTCACACCACCATCGTCAGACTTCTTGATCGCCACATCCATGGCTTCTGCAAGCTCGGATATAAACGTATCCGTGTCAAGGCACGTTGTCTGAATGACAAAGTCGCCCGTACCCAAAGTATCTGCAAAAATCCTAACCATGAGTTGCTCCTAAGTTGTTTGTAAGTTTGTTATTCATTTCACCCTCCTCACAGGTTCCCACTCGAACGGTTTCTTCTCCACGAACACAGGCTCGGGCCTGCCCTCAGTGGGCGGCACCCATCCATAGCGACGCCATGTCGCCTGCACATCTGCGCCCCGCGTGGGGACGAACCGCTTGTCGGTGATGGGTACGCTAGGTTCAGTTCTCTTCACGCTCATTTGTTGTCTCCAAAGATGTCCTTCAGCGCTGCGTAAAGCTCCTGCGCCTCCAGTATCGACATGCTGCGCAGCAATGCATCCACGCGGGGAATTCCCTCGGGTGGGGCCACGGGCATAGGAGAAGACACTGGTCGTTTTTCCCGCAACTCCTCCACTGTGCGGTTGCGCACACTCACCTTGATCTGCTTGTGTTTAGGCTTGGCCTTGGCTGCCTCCATTTTGCGCAGCATCTTCGCGCTCTTGATCGGGGTGTACTGCCCCACAGTCAGATGCAACACGCCCTCGTCGTCAGCCTGCAAAAGACCCTGCCTCATCATCTGCCCAATGATCGAGCTGACGGATGCAGCCTTGAACCCCATCGCAACCATCCGCTCGGTCAAGTTCTTGCGTGTGGTTGGGTAGAGCTGGGCCTGCTCGAACAGCGTGCGGTTCAAGTTGTTGCCGATCTGAAAAGGCTTGCGCTTAGTTTCCAACTTGGGTGCCTCGTGTTGCACCTCCTCCTTGGGCGTCGTGGCATCGGTGTATTGGGTCATCATCAGCTTGGCACGCAGCATTTCACCTAGATTCATTTGCTTCTCCGAAAATTAAAAGAAAGGGAACGGGACATTACCATAAGCCCTAGGGCTTATGCAACAGGGTCAACCACGAACCCGGAGGTATCGCGCTTGGCCTTGCCTTTGGCGTACAGGGCGACAACCACCCCGTGCGGGTCTTCATGGCGCAGATCAGAGTCATCGCCATCGACACAAGTAGTACCGAGGAACTCGGCGGGGATGGTGTTCCTGTCTCTAAAGACTACGGCGATGCGGTATCCGTCACGCGCAGCTTGCTGCACATAGGGTTGGAACCCGACGACGCCCGAATAAGAGAAGGTGAGGTCGTAGTTGGCGAAGCGCTCAGCGTTGGCCCGGTTGGGTATCTTGGTGTAGTCGTAGAACTGCAGGTCAGGAAACATCACGAAGATGTTCTCGTAGTGCACGCCCTCGTACTCGAAGTCGATGTTCTCCCACCTGATGTCCGATGTCCCGTTGAGTCGGCACAGAGGGATGAGGTTGGCTGCGTGGGCCTTGCGGATCAGGGAGCGGATCGAGGGAATCAACTCGGCGAAGAAGGCAACGCGATCCTCGAAGAACAACTTGGTCTTGCGTACCCGTGCGGCCTGCACGCTGTTGAATGCGCCCCTGCCTGCTGAGTTGAGGCAAGGCTCGTGGCACTTGGCGATGTGCGCCATCGCACACACTTGGTAGCCCGAGAGGTTGAATGGCGCGAGATACAGGACGCCGGTCATGTATCCGTACTGCTGACCCTTGATGGTCTTGGCGTTGGTGTCGATGCTTAGCATGATGCTTCTCCTTCAGTTGGTTCTTCCGCATTTCTCAGCGCTTGCACAACGGCTTGCGCTTCCCACAGGAACAAACAAGGCAGAGTGATTTCTTCGTCGCCACGCCCGACAACGTATGTGGGCCCAGCTCCTTCTTCATCTGTCCTTGCGTACCAGTAGTTTTGTTTTTCAGACATTTCATTTCTCCTCGATGGATTCAACTTCCCAGTTGGCGTAGGCTGAATCGCCTTTAACTGCTGCTTCTTGGAACGCAAGCGCTTCTGCTTCTTCTTGCGTTTCGGCCTCCACAGTCACGATGATGAAGCTCGTGCGGCGTAGTTCAACTTCATAGGTCTTCATTTGCTTTCTCCTTGGTTGGTTGCTTTGTCGATGGCTGCTCTTGCGATGGCGATCCAATCCCACCACTCCTGCTCTGTTGCCCCGTGGTGCTGGGGTAGTTTCAGTAGGGCGTCGAGCAAGTCAGGCGCAGCCGAGATCAGGCGAGCGTTGGCTTGCTGCTCCAGTGGCGGGATGGTCATCCGCGTTGGGATGTTGGCGATGGTTGCGGAATGCACGCCGCGCTTGCGTGCGGTGATGCTGAAAGGGTTGGTCTTCCAGTTGTTGTTCTCGTTGAGAACCCATCTCTCTTTCGTATGGCTCATCTATCTTCTCCTTGCTGTTGAAAATATTCCTCGACCTCTCGGTCTCTCTGGTCTTGCAGTTGGTCTTCTGCGTAGTTGTCGAGGACGGCATCGGCCTCCTCGTAGGTGTACCCATCCTCGATGAGTCTGCGTCTGTTGGGATACATCACGGCCTCCACACAAGGACATCGAGCAGCACCACAATGGCTGCCAACAGGAACACTACTCGCGTGACCTTCTCCACAGGGGTGAGGTTCATTTGCTTCTCCTAGTTATGGGGGCTGCACCACGCAGCCCCCGGGTTGGTTAGATGTCGATGCTGATGCTGGCGTGGCGCATGATGTCACGCACCTTGTCCTCGAAGTCGTAGTCGTTGATGGCGTCGTTCACCTTCTCCTCGACCCGGTCATCGAACCGGTCGTATTGGTCGTGGTCGTACTCGTCGTTGTGTTCGTAGATGGCAGCCTCTGCCACCTCCTCAGCGATCTCCTTGATTCGCTCGTCGGATGCGGTGGTGATGTTGTCGAACCTATCTTCCAGCAGGGACAGGCGTGAGGACAGGTCGGACTCGTTACCTTGGGCAGCTTTGTCCGCCACAACAAGACTGCGCTCAAGCAGAGCGATGCGCTCCAGCAGCGGGGCAGTAGCGGCATTGACCCCGGCGAAGATGGCTGCGTTGATGGCAGCGCTCATGTCGAAGAGGGGTTGGGTGGACATGAAGGATTGAAAGGTGGGTTGTTGCATGGTTGCTTCCTTGGTGTTGATAACGGTTTGAGTGTCGATTGCTTGGTTGATATCCATGATGTTTCCTTAGTTGCTTAAATAGCCGGGTGAACCGCACCCGGCAACGGATGGGGACAAGATGTCCCCTTAAATCAGAGCTGTTACCAGCTCCAGCGCCTTCTGCTTCATCGCGGAGCCCTGTCCCCACAAGGCTGCAGCCTGACGATTCTCATCGGTGCGTGCCCGCACATGATGATCGAAGTGTTCCGTGCACGCATTGAGCCAACCCCATGCGGTGTCGTGTGCCGTCTCGAAGTTGCTACCCTTGCCGCCGCCGTTGAACAGACCCATGATCTTGTCGAAGGCCGCAGACTCACGGGCTACCGCCTCGCTGGTCTTGGTGAGCAGGTTCACAGTCAGGGACTCAGCCATGCTGGCGTTGACCTTGATCCTCGCCATCTCACGAGCCGACTGCATGAATGCGCTGAACTCCTCGTTGGCCGCCTCGACTGCATCGCGTGCGTCCTCAGGCTTGAACACCGAGCGATGCGACACCTTGAAGGCAGACTTACCCTTGAGCGCGATGCTCAGCGTGTTGTTGCACACCGTGCGCACAGTAGTCCAGCGGCATTCCGTAGCGAGCGAGCCATCAGCAGAGGTGGACAGCAGTGCATAGGGCACGATCTTGTCGCGCCCACCATCGACAGAGACTGCGTCTCCGAGCTTGGCGGTTGCGAAGTAGCGCTTGCCACCGAACAGCACGCCAGCGGACTCGATGGTCACGCCACCCTTGTCTGCCCACTCACGGAAGAACTCCAGCACAGCGGCGGGTTGCACCACCTTGTAGGAGTCAGACACCACACCCAGAGGGGCCAGCGTATCCGAGCGGAACAGAACCAGCTTGTCATCGACAGTCTGAAGTTGGCTGGCCGGAGTATTGGGGTTGACCACCTCGGTGGCGTAGCGGATGCGGCCACGCTTGATCTGGTAGTCCATGCCTGCGGCGGCTTGCCACTGCTCGACAGTCTGACCTGCGGGCATCAGTTGCCCAAGGCCATGCCACTCACGCTGAGTGGATGCATAGGAGGCGGTGGAACGGGAGATGGTATCGATTTGATGTGCCATGATTTGCTTTCTTGAGTTACTTGAATTGGGACTGAAGCGCAGTCCCCACGCTGAGAGAGAAATCTCTCTCGGATTTAGATCGAGGCAGTATCGACAGGCACATCGGCCCGCACGACTATTACCTCATAGGACTTCTTCGCTTTGAAGAAGGCGGCAGCTTGAAGCTGGGCAGCGTAGCTGGTTTCGGCGTGGACAACAGTCTGCTTGCCACGATAGAACGCAATGAACGGATACATCTTCTCTCTCCTTCTTAGTTACACACGATGAAGCGCTCGACCTTCTTGATGGTCTCCTCGTGCTCCTTGGTCACGATGCGGCACGAGTTGCTGTTCTCCTTGACCCATGCGCTGATGTTGACTGTGATCTCGAAGGTCTGCGGGATTGCCACATCTTCCTTGACGAGCTTCTTGTAGGCAATAGCCCGAGTGTCGTGCTCCCAAGCGAAGCGCCGGGTGAAGCTGAAGTCTCGGTTGGGCACATCGGCCCCAGCGTAATCGCTGGTGCTGGCCTTCCATCCTTCGTCGGTGAACTTAGCCAGCAAGCTGGTGAGCTTGGCATCTTTGAACGAGTCGAGGTCGCTCAGCATGACGCTGATGAACACCACATCGCTGAAGTGAGCGATGCGCACGCTGGCGTTGGCCCGGAGCTTGGGCGGCAGGGAGTTGAACACCATCGCCACGATGGGCTGGCGCAGTAGTGTCGGCTTGATGAGCCGCTTTGCGGTCTCGATGTTGTAGTCAGTAGCGGCTTGCTTGGCCTTGATTTTGAATGCGTTTTGCATGGTTGCTTTCCTTTGCTTGAATGCCGGTGAACCGCACCGGCGACGGTGAATGGGGGAACCGTTCCCCCGTTCTTGTTGATAGGGGCTTTTGAGGGCGAGAGACACTGGTCGTCTCGCCCCTGTCTGGCTCAGCGCTTGGCCTTGACCTTCTTCTCGACCTCAGCCAGAACGAACGCGCCCTCGACCTGCGGTTGGTAGAAGTTGATGTCGTACTGGGAGTCCTTCTCGCCCGGCACATACCAGACCCAGTAGGTGTAGCCGTGCTTGTCGAAGCGCTTCATCAGCGCATGGAGGTCGGTGCCACTCTCCCACTCGAACACATTGGTCAGCAGGTAGTGGAACTCAGGTTGCTTGTGCTTGATCAGCTTCTCGGTCATGTTGATTACTTCACTCATTTGCTTTCTCCTTGGTTGGTTGCTTTCTCAATGCCGCGCCACAGTTGTTCGCGGGCTTTCCACACATGCCTACCCCCGTAGGGGAGGTTGCGTAGCTCTTGCATGGCGCGGTGCCATGCGTTGTCCTCGACGAGCATTACCTCGTCCGTAGTGCAGATAGCGCCGCCCTCGATGATGGAATGCGCTCGGCTGAGCGTTGTGCCCCAGTTGCGGGTAGGGCCGGTACATAGCGCGGCCCAGATAGCGCGTCGGTTAACTCTGATTGACATGGCTTGCGTGCTCCTTCATATCAGCCTCAGTCCACACCGAGCGGTAGAACACCCGGGCGTATCGCACGCTCTCGTCGGCGTCGGGCCACACTTGCCGGGCGTACATCTCTGCCGCCAGCTTGGTTGCGAACAGCACAGGCCATCCTTCTGGGTCAGCGCCCAGCACATACCACACTTCTTTCATTTGCTTTCTCCTTCGTTAAAGAACTCGTTGCCACACAGAAATGACACGCTGGTTCTCCTCAAGGTCGTCGAAGGCATAAGCCTGCGCCTCGCTGGACGAGAGGGCGTTGTACTCAATAGGCTCACGGGTCACATACCCGTCGCCCTCAGTCTCGATCACTACCATGTACTCATTCATCATTGCTTTCTCCTTGCTTGAATAGCCCGGTAACCGACCGGGCGGCGGTGAATGGGGGAACCGTTCCCCCGTTAATCATTCCTCATTCCTACGCTTGATGCGCCACAGGGCAGGCATATGCGCAGCACGACGGCCAACGCACATATAGCTGTGCAGGCTCGCCAGATTGTTCTGCTCGACCTGCGAGAGCAGCATCCCCCAAGTATCGGGAAGGGGCGCGGCATCGGCGATCCTCTGCTCCAACCTATCCCTCGCGTCGATCAACAGCGTGCGCTTGAGGTGGTAGAAATCCCTCGTGTCCTCGTCTTTGAAGTTGTACTCCACAAGATCGGTGCCATCCCCGAACGGGTCTTTGATTACGGCCTTAGCGTTGGTAAAGGCTGACCTCACCCGGTTCATATGCTCGGCGATCTGTAGCTTGAGCTTCTGGTATTGCTTGAGCACTGCATCGGACGGCGTGCTGAATTTGTCCAGCTTCTTGCGGGACACCCTGCGCTGGCGCTTGCGTGTCTGCTCCGAAGCCTTCGTCTTACGACAGCTAGCGCATAACGGGCCGACGATCTTCTGCGTGGTGTCGGATGCCCACCCATACTTGCGAGCCTTGGCTGGCGATGGGGTTGTCCGGAAGTCCTCGATCTCCTTGGTCTGCGCACACTTGTAGCAAACCTTCATGCCATCCGGTGCGGTCAGGTCAGGCATCGCCGGCTTCTTGCGTGCCCACCACTCATGCTCCTGAGCGGCGGCGATGAGCACGCGCTTGATCTGATTGCCCGTGAAGTACGGCTTGTCCTTGGCCTTGCTGATGTCCTCCAGCGCCTGCGATGCCGCGCGTAGCGCCGCTCGGCGTGCCTTCGACCCGCCTTGCTTAGCCATCGTATCGAGTAGGTCTCGGGCCTCGGCCACGAGATGCGTGGTGTCACCCTCCCAGCGGAAGGTGGTGGTTTCGGGATAGGTCTGCTCCATTGGTGGCTCCTTTGTTGATGTAGCCTACGAATCTTACCCCAGTATAAGGCGAAATGTCCAGTACGCCTTTACTCCAAGCGATGCCGTGGAACCCGCATGAATACAGGCGATGCGAGGGTGTCACCCCCCGTACATTCGAAAAAAAAAAAATGCTATAGCTCTTGCCTAGCACACTATATATCGAAGCTAAGTAAAGGAAACGAACGCTAACATACATAGATTGATACCCTCCCATATATATAAGTTTTTTTAAAATGATATGTATGTATGTTGATGTGACCCGGACGCTAGGATTCATGCGGGTTAGCGGGCGATTGCTAGCGTAAAGGCTAGTTGGACTTCTGTCTGATGCGTTTTTTGCATAGTTTCATAGGTGGAACGGGGGAACCGTTCCCCCGTTCCCTTCCACCAATCAGCACAGGCGCTGTTGCACGCCCTCGTCGAGCTTGGTCTCGATCCAGTTCTCGAAGCCCTGCTCGCTGGCGAAGGTGTGCGTCTCGGTTGCGTCGGATGCCCAGATGTGGAACATCTTGTAGTTGGGCTTGGCCTTCCCGCAGGGGTAGTAGGTGTCGATGCGGTAGTCCTTGCCGTGGATGCGCAGGGTTCCGGTCTGCTCGTAGGTGGGGCGGGTGTTGCGGTTCATTTGCTTCTCCTATTGAGTCGGGCAGGATTGCCCCCTCAGCCCCACGCGTGAGGCTGAGAGAGTTTCCGGGTTGGATCAGATGCAGGAGACTTCGGGCGGGTCGATCTCGTCAGCGCCAGCTTCCACGGCGAGCTGTTCGTGCCAAGGCAGGTGCTCGATGGGCTGGAGTCCGGACAGGGCGAGGAACATCCCGTAGAGGGCGAGGTGCATTTCGCGGGCTTCGAGTTCAGGGGTGAGGTGCATGGGAATCTCCTAGGTTGGACAGGGAATGAAACAGCGGTCGGGCCTCGCGACCACGACCGCCGGGAAAAACGAATGAGGGAACTGTTCCCCCGTTCAGAGCTGGGCTTTGAAACTGCGCTTCTGGGCAGGGGTCAACTCGGCGTACGCCTTGAGCAAAGACGCCACCGGATCGGTCTTGCCCATGCCGCGCTTAGCGGCCTTCGCCGCCGCCGCGCCCGTGGCCACTTGCACCAAGTACTTGACCCGGTTGTCCTCCTTGCTGTCCTTCTTGAAGGTCAGCGCGCCACCCTTGCGGCTCGGGTGTGGTTTCACCTTGGACTTCTCGGCCACATATGCCACGGCAAAGACCCGAATGTCCGGGCCGACGATGCCGGCACTGGCGAGGGCATCGGCCCACGCATCCGACTGGGCCTCGATCTGGGCGAACACCTTCGATGCGGCGATGTAGGCGGCGGATGCCTGAATAGCTTTGACTGTCATTTCGATCTCCTGAGTGAATGGGGGAACCGTTCCCCCGTATCGGCTAGAGGCCAATCCCCTAACCGATGCCTCTAGTTTACGGATGGGGACAAAATAAGCCCTGCCAGTAGTGGTTGTCTGGGGGCCGATGGCTGGTTTGGCGACCCCACCCTAGGGTGGGAACCCCTGTACAGGCAAGGCATGGCGTTGTCGTGTGAACACTGTTTCACAACCGCACAACAAATTCCTGTAAACCTTAAGTACACCCCCACCAATTTTTTAAAAAATTCCAGTAATCTTTTGTCAAATCTTAGACATTTCCAGACAAAAAAAGAGCCCCGGGTGGTCCGGGGCCTTAAAACAGGTGAGGGGGAAATGAGACCCCTCGCCCGAGGAGAAGCAGATGACTTGCGACAACTGCCAAAGGGAGTGTACATTACGCCCAACGAGGTTTCAACCTACGCATTAATGTTAGAGCACCTTCTCAGTCCTGAGCTGGACCCGGCCATCTTCGATGTGCCGCCAAAGAACTTTGTCCCCTTGGATAAGGCGGACCCCTCAACGCTCATCGACGCTCAGTCAGCCACAGCGCAGTGGTTGGAAGAGCTAGGACTGACAGAAAAGAACGTGGACGACCAAGCGGGCACGACTGCAGCCCGGGCAGCCTTCGCCGCCATCACCACCGGAACCACGCCGGGCAACATCCAAAACGCCCTGACCACCATGAAGACCCCCGCCGCTGTGCAGCGGCTCGTGGGGATGCTGACTGCCTATGACTGGGAGTTTGTACAGCAGGCCAAAGAGCTTCGAGGCTATACCGTGGCCAAGCTCTTGGAGGAAACCGAGAACCCCAACGCCAATATCCGGCTCAAAGCGCTCGGCCTGCTGGGTAAAGTGACGGAAGTGGGCCTGTTCACTGAGAAGATCGAGGTCAAGCAAGCGCCGGCTAGCGACGCGGAGCTGGACGCTCGGATCAAGGAGAAGTTGGGCAAGTTCATGGGAGTGATCGACGTAGTCGATCTGTCGGCGCAGCCGGTTGAGGATGTAAATCTAGGTGAAAACCCTGACGACACTGACCAAACTGGAGCTTGAGGCGCTGCAAAAAGCCCTGCCGCATATGAATGCGCAGGAAAAGGCAGAGCTTCTGGCTGATTTGGAGGAGCGGGAGAAGCGCGCCCGGCTCGTGGCTGCGCAGGACAACATGCTGGGGTTTGCCACGTCGGTCTATCCGGGATTCAAAGTGGGCCCACACCACCGCAAACTGGCCAAAATCTTCACGGACGTGATCGAGGGACGCAAAAAGCGGGTGATCATCAACATTGCGCCGCGTATGGGTAAGTCGGAGTTCTCCAGCTACCTCTTCCCTGCCTATTTTTTAGGCAAATACCCCCAGAAGAAAATCATCATGGGCACGCACACTGCGGGCCTGTCCGAGGACTTTGGCCGACGCATCAGGAACTTGCTCGATGGTGACGAATATAAAGAGGTCTTTCCAGCCACAGTGGTTGCAGATGACCAAAAAGCCGCTGGTAAATGGTCCACTTCTGCTGGAGGGCAGTACTATGCGGCTGGTGTCGGTGGTGCTCTTGCTGGTCGTGGCGCTGACCTATTTGTTATTGATGATCCTCACTCTGAGCAGGACGTAAAGACCAATTCCCGGCTGGCCTTCGACACCGCGTGGTCGTGGTTTCAGACGGGACCGCTGCAACGTCTGATGCCGGGGGGCGCGATCATTATCATCATGACGCGCTGGTCTCTTTTGGACCTCACGGGACGCCTGATCGACTACCAGATCAAAAATCCAAACTCCATTCCGTGGGAAATCGTGGAGCTGCCGGCCATCCTGAACGAGGACACGCCAGAAGAGAAAAGCCTCTGGCCGGAGCAGTGGCCCCTCGACTCGCTCAAAGCCACAAAGGCCAGCCTAGACCCCCGGTACTGGAACGCCCAGTACATGCAGCAGCCCACGAGCGAGAACTCAGCCATTGTGAGCCGCAAACACTGGCGTATCTGGCAGGGCGACGACCCGCCCGCCTGTGACTATGTGATCCAGTCATGGGATACGGCCTTTGAGACCAAGAACAGCGCTGACTACAGCGCCTGTACAACTTGGGGGGTTTGGTACAACGAGGAAGAGGGCAACAGCCCGCAGGTGATTCTGCTCGATGCGTTCAAAGACCGGATGGCCTTTCCTGAACTTAAGGAAACCGCCCTCAAGCACTACAAAGAGTGGAAGCCAGACGCGTTCATTGTGGAGAAGAAGGCGGCTGGAGCGCCGCTCATCCAAGAGCTGCGCAACATGGGCATCCCCGTGCAGGAGTTTTCACCGAGCCGGGGAAATGACAAAATGGTGCGTCTGAACGCCGTGGCTGACTTGTTCACTTCGGGCAAAGTTTGGGCTCCGGACACGCGCTGGGCGCGTGAAGTGATTGAGGAAGTAGCATCTTTCCCGGTAGGTGAGCACGACGACTTTGTGGATACGACCACGCAAGCCCTCCTGCGCTATCGCCAAGGCGGGTTCATATCCCTCGACTCGGATGAGAAAGAGGACACGTTTTTTCAGCGCCGCAAGGCGGCGTACTACTAAGGATTCCTGATGGCCACGAACATCGACAAAGCGCTTTTTCAAGCCCCGCAAGGGTTGGAGTCCGAGGCCGAAGGCACGGAGCCCATCGAGATTGAGATTGTTGATCCTGAAGAAGTCAACATCAGTGCTGGCGATCTTGAGATCAGCATCGAGCCGGGCAAGCCGTCCATCGACGACTTTGACGCTAACCTCGCCGAGTTCCTGCCCGAAGGCTTTATTTCTACGATGGCCAGTGAGTTGGCCAGCGACATCGACAACGACCGCAACAGCCGCAAGGACTGGGAGAAGGCGTATGTCACGGGGCTGAAGCTTCTCGGACTCCAAATAGAGGAACGCACAGAACCGTGGGATGGCGCGTCGGGGGTGTTCCACCCGATGATCACCGAGGCAGTGGTGCGCTTCCAGAGTGAGACGATCACGGAGACCTTCCCGGCACAGGGTCCGGTCAAGACCAAGATCGTCGGCAAGCAGACGCTCAAGAAACAAGAAGCGTCCACCCGTGTGCAGGAGGACATGAACTACCAGCTCACGGAGAAGATGCACGAGTTCCGGCCTGAGCATGAGCGTATGCTGTGGAGCCTGCCGGCCACGGGCTCGGCGTTCAAGAAGGTGTACTTTGATCCCAATCTGGGACGCCAAGTTTCGATCTTCATCCCAGCCGAGGACATCCTCCTGCCCTACGGCACCTCGGACATCCAGACTTGCTACCGCGTCACGCACCAGATGCGCAAGACCGAGGACGAGATCAAGAAGCTCCAGATGCAGGGCTTCTACCGCGAAGTGGACATCGGCCAGCCGGACAAGGCCATCGACGAGATCAACAAGGCCAAAGACAAAGAGACGGGCTTCACTGACCTGAACGACGACCGGTTCCATCTGCTGGAGTCCCACGCAGACCTGTGCATCCCTGAGGACCCGATGTGCATCCGGAATGAGGACGGGGAGCCCGCTGGCATCAACCTGCCCTACGTGGTGACGTTCATCCGGGGCACGAACACTGTGCTGGCCATCCGGCGCAACTGGAAAGAAGACGACGAGCTGCATCTCAAGCGCCAGCACTTCGTGCACTACCAGTACATCCCGGGCTTCGGGGCGTATGGCTTCGGTCTGTTCCACCTGATCGGGGGCTTTGCCAACTCGGCCACGAGCCTCATGCGTCAGCTCATCGACGCGGGCACGCTCTCTAACTTGCCGGGCGGTCTGAAGTCCCGTGGTCTGCGGATCAAAGGCGACGACACCCCCATCGCACCGGGCGAGTTCCGCGACGTCGATATTGGCTCGGGCGCGCTGCGGGACAACATCCTGCCGCTGCCCTACAAGGAGCCGAGTGCCACGCTGTTCAACCTGCTAAACACGGTGGTGGAGGAAGGCCGGCGCTTCGCAGCGACTGCGGACATGAAGGTGTCCGACATGTCCGCACAGGCTCCCGTTGGTACCACGCTGGCGCTTTTGGAGCGGCAACTCAAGGTGATGACGGCCGTCCAAGCTCGGGTGCACTTTGCGCTCAAACAAGAGCTGCAACTGCTGCGCGACATCATCCGCGACTACACGGACGAGGAGTACAGCTACGACCCGGATACCGAGGACGATGCACCACGCCGTGTGAAGAAGTCCGACTACGACATGGTGGAGGTCATCCCCGTGTCGGACCCCAACGCGGCCACGATGAGCCAGCGTCTGGTGCAGTACCAAGCGGTCGTCCAGCTCTCGCAAACCGCGCCGGACATCTACAACATGCCGCAGCTCCACCGTGGGATGCTGGAGGTGTTGGGTATCAAGAACGCCGACAAGCTCGTGCCCCTGCCAGACGACCAGAAGCCCAAGGACCCGGTGTCTGAGAACATGGCTGCGCTCAAGGGCGAGCCGCTCAAAGCGTTCCAGTACCAAGACCATGAGTCGCACATCAAGGTGCACATGTCGGCCATGCAGGACCCGATCATCATGCAGCTTGTGGGACAGAACCCCCGCGCTCCGATGATCCAAGCGGCCATGATGGCGCACGTTGCCGAGCACGTTGGCTTCGCCTATCGCCAGAAGATCGAGCAGCAGCTTGGCATGCCCCTGCCGCCCGAGGACGAGAAGCTGCCGCCGGAGATCGAGCTGGCGCTCTCGCAGATGATGGCGCAGGCGGCCAATCAGGTCTTGCAGCAGTCTCAGCAGATGGCCGCGCAGCAGCAAGCCCAGCAGCAGGCGCAAGACCCGGTGCTCCAGATGCAGCAGCAGGAACTCCAGATCAAGGCGCAGGAAGTGGCCATCAAGGATAAGAAGGTTCAGGCCGACGCGGCTGCCAAGGCAGACGAACTGGCACTCAGGGAAAAGCAAATCCAGATTGACGCGGCGTTCAAGGCCGACAAGCTGGAGGCTGAGCAAGAGCGTGACGGTACGCGCATGGGTATCGAGATCGCAAAATCCCGTGCGCAAGCACAACAACAGAGGAACCGCCCCGCTAAATGATCCAAGACTTCGCACGCGTACTGCGCGACAAGATACGCACCGACATGAACAACTACGCCGATGACTTGGCCGGCGGAGCATGTCGCACTTTTGACGAGTACCAAAAACTCTGTGGTGTCATTCAAGGTCTAGCCACCGCAGAGCGTCATCTCCTCGACCTTGCAGAGAAAGTAGAGAAATCTGATGAGTGAAGCCGGTCTTATTCTTCCACCGGGCATTACGTTGCCAAAGCACGTCCAACCCATCGACGCCCCTGAGGCGGACGCAGACAACGAAACCAAGGCCACGGCTCTGCCAACGCCCGCCGGTTACAAGCTGTTGTGCATCGTCCCAGAAGTTGATGAAAAGATTGCGGGCACGTCCCTCGACCTCGTTCGAGATGCCGCGACTTTGCGAGTAGAAGAACACGCCACTACGGTGCTGTTCGTGCTCCGAGTCGGCCCCGACGCGTACAAAGATACCGCCAAGTTCCCCACGGGTGCGTGGTGCAAGGAAGGTGACTTTGTTCTCGTGCGTACCTACACCGGCACGCGGTTCAAGATTTTCGGAAAAGAGTTCCGAGTCCTGAACGACGATCAGGTGGAGTGTGTTGTTCAAGACCCTCGCGGGCTCACCCGCGCTTAAAGGAGTACCCATGTCAGGATATAAGTTCCCCGACGAGCAAGACGACGACAACAAAGTCGAAGTCGAGGCTACGGAGGAAAACGAGGTCAAGATTAGCGCGGACGCTGATGACGTTGAGATCGAGATCGTCGATGACACCCCCGAGCGTGACCGTGGCCGCAAGCCGCTGGATCGTGAAGTGGCTGATCCGACGGACGAAGAAATCGACGGGTACTCCGACAACGTCAAGAAGCGCATCAAGGAACTGACCCATGCGCGTCACGACGAGCGCCGCGCCAAGGAGTCACTCCTGCGCGAGAAGCAAGAGCTGGAGCGTCTTGCACAACACATGGTTCAAGAGAACCAGCGACTGAAGCAGTATGTGCAGACCGGGACGGAGCAGTACGCCGCGTCTCAGGTGCAGGTTGCTGAGTCTGAACTGGAAAAGGCCAAGCAGCAGCTTAGGCAAGCCAACGAAGCTTTCGACTCCGACGCCATCATCGCGGCCCAAGAAGCCATGATGGAGGCTAAGATGAAAGTACAAGCAGCAAAGTCTTTTAAGGCACCTGCTTTACAAGAGCAGGAAGTTGATGTACAACCTGTTTCACAACCTGCACCCCGGCAGGAACTGGACGGCAAAACCCTGAACTGGCAGGCAAAAAACCAGTGGTTCGGTTCTCCGGGGTACGAGGAACTTACCAGCTTCGCACTGGGGCTGCATCAAAAACTGGTGAATACGGGGGTAGACCCCCGCTCTGATGAGTACTTCGAGAGGATCGACTCTCGCATGAAGGACAAGTTTCCCGAGGTTTTCGGTGAGACGAAGTCCCAGCCGCAATCCGGCGGTGGCTCCAGAAAGCCTACGACGGTTGTTGCCCCGGCGTCTCGTTCGACGGGTGCAAAGAAAATCCAACTCACGCCGACGCAAGTTGCGCTGGCTAAAAAGTACGGACTGACCCCGCAGCAATACGCTGCTGAAGTAGCAAAACTGGAGAAATCGAATGGCTGAAACTTCTACCCGGACCCCTCGTGACCTCGTGTCACGCGACAAAAGTGCTCGTTTGGTGTACACCCCGCCGAACGCGCTTCCTGATCCGACACCCGAGCCCGGGTATGTGTATCGCTGGATTGCGACGCACGTCCTTGGTGAGGCCCAGAACACGAACGTGTCTACCAAGATGCGTGAAGGTTGGGAGCCGGTGAAGGCGGCGGACCATCCGGAACTGATGCTGGAAGGTAATGCGAAAACTGGCAACGTCGAACTCGGCGGCCTCATGCTCTGCAAGATGCCCCGTGAACGTGCGCAGGCCCGTGACGACTATTACGCAAACCAGAATCGGGCTCAGATGGAATCTGTCGATAACAGCTTCATGCGAAATAACGACCCGCGTATGCCTCTGTTCGCCGACCGCAAGTCGTCGGCCAGTCGCGGAAGCGGATTTGGTTCTGGTTCCAAGTAATTCTTTGGAGTAATAAATGGCTGCAACTCAGTCTCCCTACGGCCTCCGTGCCGTTAATGAGCTAGGTGGTCTGCCCTATGCAGGCAGCACCCGGCAGTTCCTCATTGACCCGGCTGGTACGGCGTCTAACATGTACAACGGTACCGTTGTCGCTGTTAACACCTCTGGCTATCTGATCCCTGTGACCAACGTGGGTTCTAACGCTGATCCGTTCCCTGCGGGTGTGGTGGGTGTGTTTGTTGGCTGTTCGTATGTCAACGCGCAAGGCCAGCAAATTTACGCTCAGTACTACCCCACGGGTACCACGGGTGTTGTGACTGCATACGTCATTGATGACGACCGCGCCGTGTTCCAAGTGCAGGCTAACGGCTCTCTGGGCCAGACCGCTCTGGGCGCAAACGTGGTGTTCTCTGCTGCGCAAACTGGCTCCACTTCCACTGGCAACTCGACGACTGCTGTTAGCACCACGCTGGCCGCTACCGCCACTATTGCCTTTAAGGTTGTTGGTTTCGCTTCGGGCCCCGGCGATGCTTACACCGATCTGTTGGTGAAGTTCAACGTCGGTTCGCATGCCTACAACACCGGCCTCGGCGTTGCCTAATAAGGAGTAACATAAAATGGCTATCTCTCGTGCACAGCTACTTAAGGAACTCCTCCCCGGCCTGAACGCGCTGTTCGGTATGGAGTACGCTCGCTACGGCGAAGAGCACAAAGAAATCTACGAAATCGAAAAGTCTGAGCGTTCCTTCGAAGAGGAAACCAAGCTGGCCGGTTTTGGTGCTGCACCTGTCAAGAACGAAGGCTCCGCCATCGCTTACGACAACGCGCAGGAAGCTTTCACTGCTCGCTACACCCACGAAACCATCGCCCTTGGCTTCTCGATCACCGAGGAAGCTGTGGAAGACAACCTGTACGACAGTCTGTCTGCCCGCTACACCAAGGCTCTGGCTCGTGGTATGTCCTACACCAAGCAGGTCAAGGGCGCTGCCGTCCTGAACAACGGCTTCAGCCAGAACTACCTCGGTGGTGACGGCGTGTCCCTGTTCGGCGTGAACAGCTCCGGCACCCGCGTTGGTCACCCGCTGGTTGGCGGCGGCCAGAACTACAACAGCCCGACCACTGGCGTCGATCTGAACGAAACCTCGCTGGAAAACGCCACGATTCAAATCGCTGCGTGGACCGATGAGCGTGGACTGCTGATTGCTGCCAAGCCGGTCAAGCTGGTGATTCCGCCGAGCCTGATGTTCGTTGCCAAGCGTCTGCTGGACACCGAGCTGCGTGTCTCGACCGCTGATAACGACATCAACGCTATCAAGCAACTGGGCACCATCTCTGGCGGCTACACCGTCAACCACTTCTTGACCGACACGAACGCTTGGTTCCTGACCACGGACGTTCCCAACGGCATGAAGATGTTCGAGCGTGCCGCGCTGACCACCTCGATGGACGGCGACTTCGACACCGGCAACGTCCGCTACAAGGCCCGCGAGCGTTATTCGTTCGGCTGGTCTGACCCGCTGGGCATGTGGGGTTCTTCTGGTTCTTAATCGACCGGAAACTATGAAAAAGGGGCCTTGTGCCCCTTTTTCTTTTGGGTTATATTGCTCCAAACCCGGGGTCATCCGGTGTTGCTGACAGGTCCCGGCCTGACGACATGCAGACAGCAGCACCCCAACTCGCATGTGAGGTCATAAATGGCTCGTACTACCTTCCAAGGTCCCGTCCGTTCGCTGGGCGGCATTTATCAACAGGGCCCCGGTGCCGTTGTCGCAATCACGGCCAGCACCACTCTGAATCCCATTGATCATGGCGGTCGCATTCTGACTGTTGGTGGCACTCTGGCTGCTAACGTCGTGTTGACGCTGCCCACGATCAACGCCTCGAACAACGACATCACCTCTGGCCCCGGTCAGGACCCCAACACCCTGAACAACGAAGGTGTTGTTTACACCATCTGGGTTCCCACCACCATCGCCACCTCCTCGCTGAAGATCGGCACTGACGGCACCGACCGTTTTGTCGGCTCGGTTCTGTCCATTGACACCGACACCTCTGGTGCCGCAGTGGGCTTCACCGCTGGCGCTAACGACGACTTCATCAACTTCAACGGTGGCACCACGGGTGGCGTGGCTGGCACTTGGGTGCAGATCGTCGCTGTTGCCGCGCTGAAGTACATGGTCACCGGCACCGTGAATGGCACGGGCATTGTTGCCACTCCGTTTGCAACCTCTTAATAGGGCCGCATCATGACGATGCAATATGACGTTAAGTCAACCCACCTAAACGCCTCGGGCACCGTTTTCGGTTCCCGGGCGCGTATCAAGGGGTTCTCCATCTGTGCGACTGCCAGCCTTGCTGGCACGTTGCTGCTAAAAGATGGCGGCTCTGGTGGCACGACCATGATTGAGATCGACATCCCCTCCAACTCCAACCCGAACTCCTTTTATGTTCTGGTGCCGGGTGAGGGGGTGCTGTGCGCAACCAACATCTATGCAACGCTGACGAACATCGCCAGCGTCACGGTGTTCTATGGCTAAGACCCCCGCATGGCAACGCAAGGAAGGCAAGTCCGAGAAGGGCGGTTTGAACGCCAAAGGACGAGCCTCCTACAACGCAGCCAATCCGGGCAAGCCCGGGTTGAAGGCCCCTCAACCAGAGGGCGGCAAACGCCGCGACTCTTTCTGTGCCCGGATGACTGGCATGAAGAAAAAACTGACTTCGGCCAAGACCGCGAACGACCCCAATAGCCGGATTAACAAGAGCCTTCGGGCTTGGAAATGCTGACATGACTGAGAAAACAGAGGCTGTTAAAAACGTGCTGGACTTCGTGGCAGTGTTCACGGCGCTTGGCGCTTTCTTGCAGATTCTCACCCCGGTGTTTGGTCTGATCGGCGCTATCGTGGGCGTCATGCGCATCTACGAGATGGCTACCGGGAAAGAGTTTTCTACGCTTTGGCGCA
>Ga0208147_1000263_pt1 | contig 19256 bp, 25 predicted proteins | sample DEB3_08_DNA_FD_184520 | JGI IMG/M metagenome (GOLD analysis project Ga0208147, IMG submission 184520) | Aqueous microbial communities from the Delaware River and Bay under freshwater to marine salinity gradient to study organic matter... | ecosystem: Environmental > Aquatic > Marine > Coastal ... | reverse complement strand
TAGTTTTATTAGCAGCAGCAATGGCTGATAATGTATCGCCCTTTTTAACTACTGTGGTACCTGGTTTAGGAGCAGCCATTGTTATCCCTGCAATCCAAAGTCACGTAAAATTGATAGTGCAAAATTACCGACTTTCTCGTGGGCTTCATCTGTGTATTGCCAATCTGGGTGCTGCATAGCAGCCATATCCATTTCCCAAAGTGTCTTCAATTCCCCTTTATCATTGAACATATTCTTCTGGAACCAAGGGTCCTTCATTGTCATATTAGCCTTTTGTAGTTTGGTACCAATACGAGTTACATATGGTTGATAAACGTCAGATACTGTCAGCCCTTGACGCATCAAGTTTCTAACAGATTCAGGCTGACCAATCATTGCCTTTGTTTCAATTTCTTTTTTGATGGCAGCAAGACTGTCGCCCATATCTAAACGCTTCATCCAGCCATTGATATCGCCTTGGGTAAAATCTTTTTCTAATTCAAACCCTTGCTTAACTGCGTAAGATTTAATATCCTCAATATTTTCAGCAATGTTACCTGTTGGCTTTAGAGGATTAAACTTAATCTTTGTATTTAAGAAACGAGCAATGTAGGCTGTATTCTTTTCATTGGCTGAGTCGTATAACTCTTTAGCCCAAGTATCTAGTTCGGCATCAGTAAAAGCAATGCCCTTTTGTGTAAGTTGTATCTGAAGACTTGCTTTAGCCGTATCAAGTCCACGGGCATAGTCAGTATTCTGAGTAGCCTCTTTAACTTTCTTGGCATAGTCTGGGTCAGTAGGACTAATATCTTTAACTAGTGCTTCATATTGACGCTTAGAGAAACCACGAGCCTGAATGGTTTGACCATTTTTGATATACCACTGTGTACTAGTAAGTTCCTTAGCAAACTGGTCTGCTGTCTTTTTCTTATTTACGGCATCAGTTAGGAACTGCTTTAACTCTGGGTCACTGATAAAGATAGTGTCAATATAGCCATACAGTTCTTTGGCTTTGGCTAAGATTTCCTCAAAGGTTAATTTCTTTTCAGCCATTAATTAACACCTATCGTTCTCTTGAATATATCGTAGTAACTAAGGATTTGGTTAGCCTTAGCCTCATCCTTTTCAGCAATTTGTTCAATTAAATACTGTTCTGTATCAAGACCAGTTTTAGTTGTACGACTCTTTAAGTCGCCTTCAATGTCTCTAGTAGAACTAATGACATTTGGATTTTTGCCCTGCTCCTTTTGAAGCAATGGACGTAGTTCAGCCAATTCTTTTTCATCTGGCTCACGACCCATTAACTTCTTGTAGATAGCAATAATGTTTTTATCTGCCTCAGTTCTACCCATAACAACAGCATCTGTATATGTTTTGGTAGTATTTCCAGCACCACGGGTAGCAGTAAGGAACTCATCCATAGTCTCAAATTCTTTGACACCATAGAACTGATAGTTCTTAAGTTGCTTAATTGTAAAGTCAGATGCTGCTCTATCAAGAGCGCCAGTAATTAATTTATCTGCCTGACTTGCTGGAATCTTATTGCTTGTTAGATATCCAGATTGATACAGTTTATTAATTAAGGCTTGCTTGCTTCCATACAGTTTTACTAACTGAGCCTCGTACTTATCACGGGCTACATCTGATGTTTCAAGGGCTATACCCTTATCCTCTGCTGGTTTAGCAATTACAGCAGGAACTCTTTCATCTCTTTTTGTAGCAGGTTCTACATAGATATAACCTTGGTTAACAACTGGGTCACCCTTTGGGTTGAGAGTATTAGGTGATGTCCATTGCATTACTGGACCACCAGGTGCTTCACTAATCTTAGCGCTTGCTAATAGATTTGCTACTGCCTGTTCATCAGTAAGAACTGTCTTACCAGTATTAGGGTCAACATTAGGCTTAGGCTTTGGATTTCTAATCTCAGCAGCCTCGGAACGAAGGGTAGCAGCAAGTGCTGGATTGCCTGTATCTTCTGCAAGTTGTGCTTCGCTTTCTTTAGCACGAGCCTTGGATTCTCTATCTTTTGCTTCAGCAGATGATTTGCTTGCGTCTTGAGCCGAAGATAATTCTAATTTAGCAGAATTTAATTGAGCAGTTACTTTTTGAAATTCTTTATCAATAGAATCAAATTTATTTTTTGCAGCAATATATGCACCTTGCCCAGGCTCAGAGGACCGCATAATAGCAATTTGTTCATAACGGTCACGTCCTATTTTTGCAAGGAGTGCAGTTAGACTAGTAACTTTATTTTTTAAATCTTTGGTACTTGCCACCTTATACCGCCGCTCTGTAAGTATCTCGTGAGTAATACTTTAATATTGAATTAAAGATTGCTCTTGCTGCTTCTTTAACTGCTGGGTCTTCTGACGCCAATTGATTGATAATGCCCTCGACACGAGCACGATAATCTCGCTTAAGTGATGATGCGTTATAAAGACTACGGACTTGGTCGCTTTTAGCAAAACTCATAAAGTCTTCCATAGCCTGAACCGCTGTCTTCATCTTAAGTCTGACACCATCTTCAATGTTAGTTGTTGGGTCTGATACCAACTGCTTTAGACTACTAAGCATTGATTCTTCTGTAGCAATCTCATTACCGCCACCAGTAATAGCGCCAAGTAACAGTGGATTAGATGCTAACAAACCCTTACGAGCCGCTGTTGCAGTCTCAATAATCCTCTTACGTTCTGAGATATAAGTCTGCTTAGAAAGGGAATCTTTCTCCCATGATGCTATGTCGTAATAAGCCTGCTTATCTTCAGCAACCTGAACATCTCTGAAGTATGTTTCTAAGTCTTTATCCTTTAGAAGGTCTGCTGCTTGTAACCAGTTGTAGATACCAGCATTAAAGTCTCCAGTATGTGGACCAAAGATATATGCTGCCTCGCCATAAGCGCCAATTAACTTCTTGTTCTCAATAGCCCAGTTACGCATTTGGGTAGTCTTTGAGATAAGAACCTTAGTCTGCTTCTCATCACGGGCTACTGTATAAACAATCTTTCCTGGATACTGACCAGTAAAGATACTTAAAGATAGTTCATATGGGTCTTGAACATCGCTGCCGTATTTCTTATTAACAGCCTCATAGATATCCCAGAACTCATTACGCAATCCAGTGATGCCTACATCAAGTAGATAGTCTGGAACATCTTTGCTTTCCTGAACAGATGCTGTTACTGGAGATATAAGACCAAGGATAGAACGCAATGCAATTACGTTATGTGCAGATGTACGAATAGCATTTAGATATTCATACTTTTCTTTGTCGCTAGCAGTAGGTTGAAGACTTAATCCATGGGCTGCATTGTAGGCAACAGCCTGTTGTGCAGCAGTTACTTCTTGTCTAGTCTTCTCATTGATAGGAAGAATGTTCCATAGTTTTAACAATGAACCAGGAACCAAAGCACGAACAACGTCTACGTTGTCACCTAAGTTTCCTAATGCAAAGTTATCAAAGTCTTGTGCTGCTTTCTCTGCGCCAGGGATAGGAACCTTACTTACTAGGTTCTTCATACCAATTACGCCAAGTGCTGCAATAGGACCGCTAAGTAAAGGCAAACCAGAATCAGGTGAGAATGATGGGTTTACGTTGCTTAACTTAAATGTAAAGTCATTAAACATTGGCTGCTTGTATTGGCTTTCGCCAGTTAGAGCCTTGATGCTTGTATCAGTAGCCTTGAAGATGATGTTATCCATAGGCATCATAATGTATGGCTCACCATTCTGGTCTTCGTGGAACATACCACTTGAAGATAATCCAAGGTGAGCAAGACGCATGCGGTATAGAACTGTAGGAGATACATCCTTTAGGCGGTATAAACGGCGCCAGAAGTCCTCAGTTGCACGATAGAAACGACCAACTGTTCTTACCTCTACTGCAAAGTTAGAGCGAATAGATGGGTTATCTGCAAACTTTAATACAGTATCTGCTGCATCATTAAGGGCAATTTCAGTAAAGTGCTTGGCTGCCTGCTCTTCAACACGGTTGTTAAGACGAGCCATTGCTTTATCACCCTTCCATTTGGTTGGGTTTTCTGCAATCATTTTGGCTTTTAACTCACGAGCATAGGCTGCTTGAATGCCTGAATACTCTTTACGTAGTCTTAGATAGGTAGTCATAACTGCTGGTTGACGTAGCAAACCATTGACTTGCTTATCCATTGACTCCATCATGGTATTACCAAGACGCTTAAATGCGCTATCAAATGTAGTTAAGTCTGGGAATTCAATACGGGTTTGAATTAAACCTGATGGTTGATATCCCTTTGTCAGTTCATCAAACTGCTTAAAGTCAATCATCTGTGCAGCCTTTTGCCACTTGCTGCCAATCTTCCACTTACGCATACCCTCTGCTTGTTGCGCTTTTTCTTTAGCAACTAGGGCATTGTAGTTAGATTTGATTGCATCATATAGACCTTGGTTGTAACTCTTAGGTCCACCATGGAAGTTATCTCGCATATCCATGAGCATGCGCTCTAAATGGACACGAGCAATATCAAAATCTGACTTACCTTCTTGGCGCATAAATACTGAATCACCAAAGAAACTATTAAACTTCTTAACAGCATCTATGTTCTGCTCGGTTACTTGCCAAACATCATCTACCTTCTTCATACCAAGGTAGGTATACATATCGTCCATAGCCTTGGAGAAGTTCTCAGGTGTCTTTAAAGCACCATGATTAAAGAATGCAATAGCAGGTGCTACTCTGAAATCATCTGCAACCTTTAGTCCTCTACCATGTTGGCGAGGTGTAGCAAAGCGGATATACCAGTTGTCATAGTGAGCAAGGGTTACATACTCTGGGTTAGCATCACGAAGTTTCTCTACTGCATACTCTTCGTATTTAGTACCAGACTTCAGTCCCTCATTCTTGACAAGTTCATCAATTTCTTTTTCAGAAAGATTCTTACCTTCATATTTTTTGCGTGCCATCTTGCGACCAACCGCATTTAAAGCATTAGATAGTTCGCTAAGGTTAATCTGATTGTTTCTAATAACTTCATCAAAGGATGAACCCAAAGAACTTCTAGCAGCAACTGAACTAGCCATTGTGTTCAGGATATCTGGATTGAAAATCATTGCTTCATTCCAGTGCTGCATAGCCTCTGGACCTAGTTTTTCTGGCAAGAAAATCTTTACACGGTCTGCAATAGCCTGATTAATTACTAGATGTTGAACCTCAGCAGGTGAAACTCCAGCCTGTTCTGCAAGTTGTTCAATAATTTTATTACGTTCATCTATGCCAAGGTACTCAGATGATGGACCTTTACCAAATAACTTGCGTAATGTGCTACTAATTGGACCTTCTGCTGCACTACTACCAGTATAAGCAGCACTAGCACGACCAGTTTTACGTCCTTGACCCTTAGCAAAGTTTAATAAATCCCTACCAGGTGCGGTAAGTGCATACATAAAGCCTTCGTCAATAGCAGAACGAATACCTAAACGTGGGAAAAGTGTGAACACAGACCAGAAATCCGTAAAGTCTTTAGCAAACTTAGACTTAGTTGCACCTTGTGCAGCCTTAATAAGACTTTGCTTTGACTTTATCTCATTTGCTTTGAGTGCAATCTCTTCCAAAGGAAGTGGACCTACACCTCTTGCAATCTGTGATGGTTGAATTGCTCCAGAACCCTCAAGTAATGCTGTGTCATTTTCATACTTAACTGTATCTTTAGAAAGAAGTCCAGCAAACTGGTCATCAACTTCAGTTCTAACTGTAGTTGTAAAGCCAGCACGTCCATTGTGAGTCTTCTTTAGGTATTCCTTCATGATTGCTTCATCAGTAATACCAGCACGCTGCATAATTGCTGCGTAAAGATTACGCATTACCACAATCTGCTCATCTTCAGTAGATGCTAAAAACTTTTGTGCTACAAAATCCGCCATATCACGGTCAAGAACTAAGCGAGCATAGTTGCGAACTGTATCAATTGTCTTAATTGCATCATCGCCAGTTAATACTGCTTGTCCTGCTGGGTTGCGGGCTGCCATCTTGCCTGCCCACTTACCAAATGCATCTACTTTATTCTTAAGTCCCTTAATATCTTTTTCTTGTTTTGCAAATTCTACAATCTGTGGGTTTACAGCCTCATCAGACTTACGTCCTGCAGTTGAAAGAATGTCCCATGCATCAGAACCTTTTACCTGTAGTTCTTCTGCACCACGCTTTACGTTAAAGAAGTTATCAGCCTTAACAAAGGCTTTATCAAAGGTTGCTTCTAGGAAAGATTCAAGACCACGAGTAAGACGGCGGTCTGCACGAGCAGTAACTACGCCATTACGGCGATATGTCATACCATCTAAGCGACCAGAAAGTAATAGATGCACGTTAGACGCTTCAGAAAAAACATCTTCTGCCTTTTCAGCATTAAACATTTTTTTCTTAGCAAAGAAATCTAGTGCCTCATCATTGTTGTAGCCAGGGAAACGTCTTCCAATTTCACGGCGAACAATTGCTCTCTCTGCTTCTGTCTTTGTAGAAGCAAGACGCTCAATCTCTGGACCAAACTGCTCATCCCAAAGTTTGATAACACCTTTATCTTTAAATACTTGAGCAACACCAGCAGCCACATCATCGCCAGCCTTAGTTACAAGTTCTGCTAACTGTGTTCCACGAGTTACAGCCTTGCTGGTTCCACCAGTAATCCAAGTAAGTGGGTCTATAGCAAGTTGATAAATAAAATCAATTACACCTGAAACATTTTTAGTAGTGCCGTCAATATAATCGCCAACAAGACCACCATTCTTAGGTGGTTTTCTATCAAAGATTCTAGCAATATCACGACCAGGGCTAAACTGTGCATACTTAGCAGCATCCATTACTTGCTTAAATGCATCTGGATTATTAAATGCTTCTTCAACAGCAGCAGTAATTTCTGGAGTTAAATCTCCATATGCTTCAAGAATTTCTCCAGGCTTCTTGCCTTCAAGTAATCCTTTTGCTACATAAATCTTTGCTTTACCAAATGTATTTTCAGCCTCAGCAATTGCTTGGTTGTCATATAGGTCTCTGCCGTCCCAAGCATCATCCCAAACTTTCCAATCAAAAATGCTTTCGCCTTGTGCAACCTGACGAGCAACCTTATATGGTTGATTAATAACACGGTTATATGCGCCAGCAACTTTAAACAATCCAATAAGTGGGCTTGCAAGTAGTTTGCCAGTAAATTTTAAAGCACCCAAAGCACGGTCACCAAAATCTGGTGGCTGTTGCATATACTCAGCATCGCCAAAGAATGATTTCAAACCTTCTTGAGCATTAGGGTCAAGGGCTTCAAACTCTTTACGTGCATCATTAGATGACATCTGAGTAAGTTCTTTATTCTTTTTGACAGCCCAAGACATTTGTTCAACTTGAGTCTGTTCTCTAGCAGTTAGATTTGCTCTAGTTGCTGCTTGATAAAGTGTAGGTGACGCTTCAGCGACAATGGGTTTTAAAACTCTCACTATGCGCTCCTAAATAAACTTTGAAAGAATAAGTTCTACTTCGCCTGTATCATCAAACATTGCTACTTTTGCAATAGTATCTCTAGGATTTGATTTATAACGTGGCAAATCCATCATTGCTTCTGAACCAACTCCTGGTCCAGCGTCAATACCAGCAGTTCCTGGCTCTTCTGGAAACATAGTTGGTGCATCTAGTGGGACAACATTTACGCCACCCATTGAAGGAAATGGATTTCCTTGCATAGGTTCTTTTACTTGGTTGTCGTAAGTTTGCTGTCCTTGTCCATAAGGTAATCCTGGGATGTAGGTTGCTGCTTGAGTTGGTGACCCGTCAGTGCGCTGACTAAGACTTCCAGGACCAGATACTGGTGCTGGGTTATTAGGTTGTTGGTATCCACCTTTGCCTGCCATTTAATCCTCATCCTCTTCTGTTTCTTCTTTAGAAAATGTTTCATTGTCGTATTCTTGAGCGCATTGAATCATTCCATATGCGTTCCAAGGCGTCATAGCCTCGCTTACCTCTGTATGTAAATATCGTGTTCCCCCATAATCTGCCCACTCGGATATTAATACCCAGTTGATGCAAACAAATTCTTCATTGGTTTCTTGTTCAACTAAGAAACGTAGTGCGTCTTCAACTTTTTCTTGGAATTTATTACTCATGCGTACTGCGTCCTAACAATAACTGGCAGCGCAGTATGTATGTCCCACTTTGCTGCAATCTCAATTGCTGTTGTTACAGCAACTTCCGCATCTTCTGGTGAGAAAGGTAGACCTCCGTGGCAATAACTCTCCATAACGCCAAGGGCAATGTCACCACCGCTCCCAGAAAAATAAATACCGTTAATATCACGGTCCCAAGAATAATCTTCAAAGACAGGGTAAATAACTCCACGAACAACAATAATGAATGATGAATCGTGTTCCGCAGCATCCCCGTCTTCTTTCATATCGTAACCAGCGTCAATAAATGCTTGACGCATTTGTGGAATAAACTTTTGTGTCATGAACTTATCTAAGTTCTCATTTACTGTTGGCTTTGGTGCTTTCCAACCAAACTGTAAAATATTAGAACCACGGCTAGAACCAGAGCCTGCAATTAAGATTCCATTGTTTTCAATAATCTTATGTGTTGCAAGATTCATTGGACGACCACTATCGTCAGATGAACGAGAGTCACATCCAATAACAGCCCAGCCATCACCCTGTATAGCAGCAAGTGTTGTCATCGTCCCCTCCTTGCTTATCTACGTACGGATGTTCTTGCGCTTGCGCTTGCCTTACCACCTGATGTTAAAGATGCTAATAGTGTTTGAATGTCTGGTCTGCCTGCGCCACCTTGAGGTGGAAGAGCGCCTCCCACTGGTGCGGCGGGAGCAGGGGACATTTGCTCAACCTGAGGTGCACCAGCAGGAGGTTGTTCTGGAGTGAAGACCTCGTTGATAGCGTCTTCAATACTTACACCCTTTTGACGTGCCTTGATTACATCTGCAATTTGTTTAACCAAACCAGTTGGGTCTTGTCCCTGTGTAATCATCTGAGGAATTGCTTGAGCAGTTGCCTGTAGTGCGCCAACTAAAGTGTTACGCATTTCTTCTACTTCAATTTTTTCTTGTTCCATAGTTACGTTAATTCCAAATGGAAGTTCACGCATTGCCATATCACGGCTAATTAACTTACCGCCAAGGGCTTGCAACATAAAGATGAGTCCTTGTGCTGGGTTAAGTCCTGCCAACATTCCATAACGAACATCGGCTGAGTAATCCTTTTTAATATCCTTTGATGGTAAATACTCAAGGCTAAACGGTGAGCCTGCATCTACGCCACGAATTGTCTTCTCGTAGTTAAAGAACATCTCATCAATCATGAAGCAGAGAGAAAGAACTTCCTTTAGAGAAGAAGCAAAGATTGCTTGAGCAGATTTAACCTGTGTATCAAAACCACCCATAAGCGCTTGAACGCCTTGTCCCGTGATGATTGATGCATCAATGTTTCCAGTACGTCCCTCTGGATAACGTGTACCAGTACGAAGTTCTGCCTGTAGTATTGATTGTTCAGTGAATGCTCCAGGTGGAATATTGAGGTCCACACGGCGCACACCTGCTGGAGAGTTGGTGCGGATAATCGCATCTCCACCAAGTTGTAGTTCCTGCACATCGCTTGGAACAACGATTGGTGCTTGTACAGATTTCTCTGCTGCTTCCATCGCAAGTAATGCGAACCTATTACGAAGCAGTTGAATACCTAATACATCATCAAATTGTCCACGCATCTCGCCATCTACTGATGGACGTTTTGCTACAACAACCATCATCTTGCCAATTGGATTAGGCGCAGATGATAGAACTAGGTTGTGACGTTCTGGCATATAAATTAAAGATTGGTCTTTATCGTAATAACGAACAATCTCAACTTGAGCATGCAAGTCTTGCTTGTATCCTCTTTCGCCAAGAAGTTGTCCTTCAAACTCTGGGAACTGTGCAACCAGTTCTGCAAGTGGAAGGGTATAGCGTTTAGCGAAGGCAATACAACGCCCATAGCGGTCAAACTCTGGGTAAGCCCCGATTGGACTTTCTATGCGTATGCGAGGTAAGCCCGCTTCTTCGTCTAATTCAATTATGAATGGGACGAAACCGAATGTGATGTACCAGTCTGCGCCTGTGTACATCTGTACTTGGAAATCAGAATGTATAAAATAGTTAGAAGCAATACGAGTTCTTTTATCAGCGAACTGGCGAGCACGGTCACTGACTTGATTCGCTGCAGAACAGTTAACGGCTGGCAGTGGTGCCATGACTTCTGACAAGTCTTTGGCGACAATGTCAATAAAGTTTGCAACAACATTTGCATCTACACCCTCTGGAAAAAACTCAGGATAAACTTGAGAGATTTGTCCTTTGCGGACAGCAAGAACGTCTTGGTGTCTACGGTCACGGTCTGCTGCACGCATACGTAAAGAATCAATACGTGCTGCAATCTGGTCAATACTTAGAGCCATTTTTATCCTAACGGTTATTAAAAATTTTTAAGGTATAACCTTATTAGCCTTTTTGGCTTTTCCTTTTGCAATCATGTCTTTAATATAGTTAGGGTCACCAGCACCCCAAGTTCTCTTAGGCATTTCAGTTGGTGTTGGCTTTGGCTTTGGAACAGAACCTCTGCTAAATCCTGGGTCTATTGGTGGATTACCACTATTGCGACTGTAAAGTGGATTTACATATCTGTCATTTATATTTTTACCAGCCATTGTTTTTCCTATCCGTAAGTTTCAGCCCACTGTTCTTGGAAGGCTTCGTCTAAATTAACCACATATCTTTGTTCTCTTTGTGCTCTGGTTACCCAGCGATTATTAGCAAACCTAGTTAAGTTACTTGTTTGCTGCATAAACTCTCTAGCACGAAGAACCGCAAACCATAAAGCCATAACACAGTCAGTCTTACCTCGTGTGTTTGCTTTCCAAGTTATTAGTTGTTGAACTAAAGACTTAAGCCCCTCTGAATCAGATGTTGACGGAAGTTCAATTGTATTGTTGCCTTGGAACTTTCCATCTCGCATGGTGCCAAATAACATCGACATAGATGCCACACCGAAATTTGTGTCCCACTTATTTTTGTTTGTATGATGGGCTTCAAGCCTTACGCCGTAGGTTGCGAGCCACTGGCGTAAGTCCTCATCTAGTGAGTAAGCCTTTTGGTGAGCGTTGATTTCAACACGAAATTCTTGTGGCTTATATCTACCTACAAGTTCTTCGATAGTATTACGAATTTTTTGAGGATTCGGTTCGCTCATGTTTATGCAATCAAGTACATAAATTTTGCCATCTGCTCTGTTAAAAGTTATAACTACAAAAGCAGCATTACCTGCCATAGCAGGGTCAAAGCCAATTATTGTGTAACCTTCAACCGCAGTCGGATGTCCCACCGCCCCTTGCTTCAAGGGACCACGTCTCCTAGTACCCTTGATACATGCTTGAATCAAGGCGGGCGGGAAGATGGAATCTTCTTCGACATCCTCCTGCTGATATACCAAAGCCCAAGTTGATGGAGTTACTTCGCCTCTGCGCCGTTGTAAAGTTTTGCCATCCCACTTTGGATATAAACCATCTTCATCAGGTACATCCTCATCGCCATCCCATGGCGCATCAGACTTAGCCCAAAGTGTTACCCACTTAGCGGGGTCTTCGTCATACTCTAAAACTGCTGGCATACCCATGTAGGTAAAAGGGCACTTACCCCCAGACCAATACTTGGGTTCTCTTAACTCTCTATAAAAATCTGTGGCAGCAATTCGTGTGCCAACGATAAGAAGTTTACCGTTCTTACCTAGACGGGTAATAACTTCTTTTTGTAGCCAGTCAATTTGCTTTTCGTACTCATGGGCGTTAGCGGTGGTAATGCAGTCATCAAGAATGATGAGGTCAGCACGGGCACCGTAAATCTGTCCACCCATACCTAGTGCCTGAAGGGTAGGGTCCTTTTCGCTTGAGTTTCTCGCATCACTCCCAAGGTAGACGGTGTCAACTCGCCAAGTATCAGAGTCATCTTTCCAGCCACCTTCTGGTCCATAAGTTGTTTGCAACTTAAGCCAGCGAGGGTGGGATAACCGTTGCTTGATTGCGTACACGAATTCTCGTGCTTTGAGTAACGTCTTACTTACCACGATAATGCGGACGTTAGGATTGAGAGCGATACGATAAGTTGAGTAGTTGACGGTAATGACCGTGCTCTTAGCATGCTCAGGGGGCACGTTGATTAGTAGTCGAGATTGTTGCCCTTGCTCATACTTCATTGAGGGGTGCAGCCATGAAGGCTCTCTACCCTCTAGTAGGTCAATCCAATCTTGGTGATGTGGAAAAACCTTTTGGTCCAAAAAAATTTCGGAAAACTGGGGAAAAGAGATTTCATCCTTTGCTATTCCCAGCGCTTTCACAGATTTGTTCTTGGCGTCCTCTTTAGCCTCAGCCAAGTCAGCGGCAAATTTTTTATCCCTAAGCATCCAGATTCTGACCGTATCTGGTTTTTTGCCACAGAGTTCCATAGCCTTATGAGGACTATGTCCTTCAGCCACAAGGGCTAAAACTTTAGCCTTGGCTTCAGCCATAGCCTCAGTTCTGGGGTTATTAACCCCTTTCTGAAAAGTCACAGAACTGTCCCATCCTCTATACTGTAATTGTTAATTACACAGTTTGTAACAGACAGTAGATACAGTCTGTAACAAAGCCCTTCGGGCTTTTTAGTTAACTGGGCAGAAACCTGCCCCTATATAGTATTAATCCGTTCAACAGGCTATTCCGAACGGTGCAAAGGTAAAATATTTTTTAGCCTTTGCCCAAGCAGCCCAAAAATGGGTATAAATTAGGACATATAGTACTACTGTAACGGGTGCACTGTTGTACCAGAAAATATTGGATAGTGATACTACTACGCTATTAGAAGCATATTAAACAGTCTAGGGTCGATGAACGACCCACAGAACTGTTTAATGCTGCCGCTCTGTACTGTACAGACTGGAGCGCTACGGGCTACAGTCTTCACGGCGCTACCAGACAGCGCCCCAGTACAGGCTAACTATTTTGTTCTGTATAAAAAATAGTTTCAGCCTTGGCAGTGAGTCATGCAGGCTGTCTCAGGCATGCCGTGTCAGCATTGCATGCAGCCACGCCCATGCTGTTGAGCCATCAGCATTTAGTTTTTTCTGCTGCGGGCTTAACAAGGTTACTCCCTTGTTTTCCATTATCAAGCAGGGCAAAGCCCAGCGCTCAGCCCGTCAGCGTTTCACGCAGCCGTGCTACTGGCTGTATAACTCTTGCTGAATTTTTGCAGGCAAAAATTACATCAAGACTTAAATTTGCCTTGTGCTTGACAAGTGGAAAAAAGTTCCCACGCTGTGCGGAGTGTCCGCATTTCATGCCGCCACTCCCGCCGCGGGAGCCAAGCCAAAATCAGCCCGCAGACAGTGGGCACTCACTACAAACAAAGGATACAAAATGAAAAAAGATGAGTTCGTGCCAAACGGAATCAACATCACCAACCAGTGCTACAACTGCATACTGATTGATGATGTCTGCTTCGACTGCCAAGAATCACGGGACGCCCGTGATACAAACAACGCTTGGCAGATTGTAGACGAGGGTAACCTTCAGTATCCTCGCATACTATCTACCCAATCCGTTGAGCCTTCTGCCCACGATTGGGTAGGAGCGTTCACCATCCAAGATGACGGAACCATACGAGAGGAGTTCTTAGAACCTATGACTCTCCTCTCTGACCGTATCTTCGACCTCGATGTAGAGATTCCCCCTCGCTACACCATCTGCACTCAATGCCACTATCAGGTTCATGTTCAAGTGGCATGTCCAAATTGTGAGACAGTATCCAACTAACTAACAACGGGATTGCCCCCAGCACCCTGTGCCTTGGGGGCAACCCGCCCACAACAACTAAAGGAGACAGAAATGAACGCAGTAACAATCACAGGTAACATCAAGAATATCCAACTTCGTGGCAAGTCAGAGCGTAAAGTTTTGACAGGCAACTTAGTGCAAACAGGAATCATTAATGAGTGGGGCAAGGTAGGTTGTATCGCAACAATGCCATTGGTATTCCTAGATGATGAGGTTGCAAAGAAAGCACAAGAACTTCAGAAAGATGAGAACGGTGCAACAGATACCGTCAAGATTTCAGGACGAATTGTGACTCGCTTTGACCGCCGTCCAGGTGTAGATAACGCAGAGCGTTATGCACCTTACACACAGATTGAGGTTCAATCAATCGCTTAACAAATCAGGTGGGTGGGGGGCTTCGGCTCTCCACTCACCTCTCTTTTTTTTCGGCGCCGCTGTAACTACAACGGAACTATACAAGTCCACTAGTAAATCAAAGGAGACAAAATGTTTACACTGTTAGATGTAACCAAAATCAAAGAACGACTATATTCAGTAACATCATTGCCGTGTCCACATTGTAACACAACTGTTACATTAGAGATAACAGGCGAACAGTTATGGCAATACAATAATAATTTTTCTATCCAAGATGTATTGCATGACATTGATATACCAGTGCGTGAAAGATTCATGACTGGTATATGTGGAGACTGTTGGGATAAACTATTCAATCCAGATAAGGAGGAAGAATGAAATATAAAACTGGAACTATAGCAATCTTCCAAGACGGGGAAAAATACTATTGCGTTGAAGTATTCCCCGACAATAGAATAACTTTAAAGATTAAAGAGAATGGTTGGAGTGATACCTGGTCACTACCAGTAGAGGAGAAATCATGGTAATAACAGCACTAGATTTAGTAGCAATCACAATTGCTATGGCTAGCAGCATCACAGTAATGATTCTATTTTGGCGCCAGAACATGGCGCTGCAACGGGATAATATAAATCTGCGTAGACTATTAAGAGTTGAGCGTGAGAAAAATGTTGTCCGACACTGATTACTATTACGACCCAGACGAAGCATACGATAGACAACGGGAGGCTAAAGTGTATAAAGAAAGAACATGTTGCAAATGTGACGCAACAATAATGGTTAGAGAATTAGATGAAGGACCATCCTTTTACTGCACACCATGTGCATGGTCAAAGGTTGGCTATACATACACCCCTGATTACACCCCAGATATGGAGAGATACCTATGAGTAAAGGAAATGACACTATAAAAATACGGGCTAAAGCAGCAAGTTATGCACAGTCATTTCTTGCCAATAAATACTACGAAGAATACAAAGAATTATATGACGCATATTTAATTAATCGTGGTGTTAATACACGCAGAGGTAGAGTTTTAAAAGATGAAAGAATAACTACTAATGAGTGAACCAGCCTGGCTAGATGGAGACAACGCAGCCAGAGGTATTGACCCTATCTGCGATAACTGTGACAATAGACATGATGAAGATAGTAGTTGTGTAGATACGGAACCAGACAGGATGTGGGGTGATGAAGAATGAGCAGAGAGTTTATGGAAGTAGCGGAACTCAACGAATCAGTTGAACGGGCTATCCTCACACTACGGGCAGCCAATGATGTACTCAACGAACTACTAGCAACAGGAAGGATATATGTAAATGATATTCCCGATGACGCCTCTTGAGTCATGGCTATTTATCATAGGTTTATTTACCTTGATTGGCTATGTGATTAAGAAGTTCTTATGAAAAAAATACTCGCAGTAATAACTGCATGGTATTTAACATTCACTAGTCTTTGGCATGTTCCAAGTGATGCATATGTCGTAGCAACAGCCGACAAAATATGTGAGAATCCAGCATATGCAAAACTAATATGGACTAAAAGTCTATCTAAAATCTATGCCAAAATTCATATGGAATCCTTCTATCCAGAATGGAATACATCTGAATACAAAGCGCTGATTAAATTATGGGGTAAAGAATCAGCGTGGAATCACGAAGCACGGAACAAAACAAGTTCAGCATTTGGTATTCCACAACTGTTGAACTTAGACCCTGCAACCCCAGCCCCGCTGCAAATTGAGCGGGGGCTGAGGTATATCAAACACCGCTATGACAAACCATCAATTGCATGGGCGCATTGGCGCTCATACGGTTGGTACTAACTAGAAAGGGAGACAGATGGCAAGAGGAAATAACAGAACAATCAATGTCAAGATACCTACAGTTAAGGTAATCAAAGCATTGGAAACTAAGTTAGCCCAGATAAAGGCTGACTATGAAAAGCAAGATGAGAATGAAACAAAGTATCAGAAGCAAATGGAAACTTGGAAAAAACAAGTTATGAAATTTGCTGTTGCTAATATCTCAGATGCTCAAAATCTACGCACTAGTTATCGTGCATGGACTGGTAATCTTAATGTTGATTTTGATTTGAATGTAAAAGAATCAGACTTTCCTAAAGAACCAGAACGTAAGTTTGAATCAATAAACTCTCATGCTTACAATGAAATGGTAGAAGAGATTGAGAATGCTATTCGTATTCTTAAACTCACAGAAGAAGAAGTGGTGTCAACATCAACATACAATTCAATAGCCAGATATTTGTAACATCGGGCGCCGCCAACCAGGGCGGTGCGCCCTCTAAAAAAGGAGACAGAATGATAGACCTAGATGTACTTCGTACTGAAGTTGATTCAGCAATTGCAACTGTTGAATACAACCCAGATGATAGAGATACTAATGTCCGTATTGTTGAAGACATTCGTAATGCTATTACTCAATTGGCAGATGGAGTTATTCCATCAGTCCAACACATCGCTGAAGTAGCAGTTGCTACTAACGAGAACATACAAATCCGTGACTTTCTAATGGGAGTACAATTAGAAAAGAACATTGATTATGTAGGTGCTTATGTATCTTTACTTGGTAATGCAATCAAGAAAGATAAAGTTATTCCATTGGCTACAGTATATTGTGGTTTGTTATATCAAGTAGGAGAACAGGAAGATGCAAAAGAATTCCTTTCTAAAGTATTAGATATGGACCCACAATATTCCCTTGCTCTATTACTTAAACGAGTATTTGCAGCAAATTGGGAACCATCATCTTTCCAAAAGATGGCAGAAGAACTACATGAAAAAGTAGTAGCAGGTATCTACAAGACACAGGAGGCAACCAGTGACAACAGCAGTTCCAACTAAAAACAAATCTGCATTTGTGCGTAGTGGCACAGCAGTAGAAGCAACATCAGCCAGTGATGTAGCCCGTCAAGCAGGTCTTGATTGGACAGTATCATTGCATGATTTATCAGCCAATTATTTAGTGCCAGGTAATGAGAATCCAACACTCTTGCCTGTCAAAAATAAATTAGCAGTTGTAAAAACAACGGCACTAGGCGAGACGACTACTGTTGGTGTAGTTGGTAAGCGATACCAACCATTCCAAAACGGAGAAGTCTTTTCATCTCTTGATGCAATCATTGATTCAGGTGAGGCTCGCTATGCAGCAGCAGGTGAGTATGATGGCGGAGCAAAAGTATGGATGCTATTGCAGTTGCCTAATGAAATGGAAATCAAAGGCGACCCACATGCAGCATTTATCCTAGCCAAAACCAGTCATGATGGTTCATCATCTGTAGTTATACGCCCAGTAATTGAGCGTTTGTTTTGTCATAATCAGATTAATAAAATCTATCGTGGCAAAAATCAAATGACATATACATTACGCCATACAACTAATGCAGTTCTTAATCCTCAAGAAGTTAAAGAGATTATGCAATTGACTTATACATCTATGGAAATGTATACACAATTATCTACTGTTCTAATGGAACGAGAGGCTACCCGTGAGCACGCAATCAATTACTTCAAGAAAGTATTCCCACTTCCAAGTAAGGTGGAACTCTCACCAGTTGAACTCCTTAGCAAAGGAGAAAAGAGTATGCGTAGCAGAGCATTCGCTGCTAGAGATAAAGCATTCTCTATTTACAATGACTCTCCAACACAAGAGAATATCCGTAACACAGAGTTCGGATTATGGCAGTCAGTCATTGAGTACGCAGACCATGGCAATCAGCGTAAAGACGCCGCCATTGCGACAATCAGTGCCCGCAATGACGGCTTGAAGTTGCGAGCACTAGAACTACTATCAGTATAGGAGACAGTAATGGGTAGCAATACAGCCTATGAGTTAGCAGGAAATGTTATTGATATTAAACAATCAATATACATTCATCTAACTGGTAATCATTATCCACCAGTACCACCAACAATGGTAGAGCCTTGTGTTGAGGCTATCTATTCAGCATCAGATGGAGATTGGGATAAGTTAATTGAACTACCATCTGGTGTTACATGGAGGGGGCAAACCAATGCGCCAGTTAGGGCAATTGTTGAAGCGCATCACCTTGATGCGTGGATTGATTCGGAAGAATAGGAGACAGAAAATGACCGAACAATTATCAGTTACAGTAGAAGGGGCTACTTACTATCATACAAGTGAGTCGCTTGCAGCATTAATTAAAGAAGCAACAGAAAATAGAGCAGCCCTTAGCAAGATGACAGAAAGATACAATGAAAAGTATCAGTTAGTTCAGAGAATTCGTGGTGATGTATATGAATTATTCTCATCTAACTATAGTTCTGGAGATGAAGATATAACTTTATCTGTAGAAGATATCAATGAGTTGCTTAGAAGTATTGGCGCAGATGAACTTAAAAGAAATTGGTCTGCAACAGTACAAGTATATCTTACTATCACAGGTATCGAAGCATCTAATCAAGAAGAGGCTACTGAGATTGTTGAAAACAATATCGAGGTATCTTATTCAGAAGATGGCGACCTATTTGTAGATGAGATAACTGTTCAGGAAGTTACTCCTGAGTAATCTTCGCACCACCTGGAATGGGTGATTTGTGATGGTGGGTGGTCCCGCTACCAGCGAACACGGGACACTATAAAGTAGCACTTCTATCCTTTGTGTGCTATCTTTATAACCAATTGAAGCGGGTCAGAATTGCTGTCTCCTTTTTGACCCGCTTCATACCTAACAGGAGACTAGGATAATATGGCTACAGAAATAGAACGAGATAGATATGGACGACCTATGGTTGTTCCACCTAAAGGTAAGAAACCAGTTGCTTATACACGGGCTACTACAATTGCAAACAGTTTAGATGATGCATCAGCATTAGTTGCATGGAAAATGCGAATGACAGCACTTGGTTTAACAACACGACCAGATTTGTTATTAGCAATAAGTGCTGCGGGCGAAGATAAGAATTTAATTAATGCATACATTGAAGAAGCAATGGACCATGCAGGTGCTAGCAAAGCAGCAACTATTGGTACAGCAATACATGCATTAACAGAACGATTAGATTTAGGACAGGACA
>Ga0208147_1000261_pt1 | contig 19271 bp, 28 predicted proteins | sample DEB3_08_DNA_FD_184520 | JGI IMG/M metagenome (GOLD analysis project Ga0208147, IMG submission 184520) | Aqueous microbial communities from the Delaware River and Bay under freshwater to marine salinity gradient to study organic matter... | ecosystem: Environmental > Aquatic > Marine > Coastal ... | reverse complement strand
CTGAGAGGCGCATGGATGAGGAGGAACTTGCCTCCTTGGGTTTCGGTGATTTCCCGCCGCAGGCCACCCCCCTCACTACCACTCCCACTCCCATCCCGGAGGCTACCCGCGACACCCTCCTCGATGCTGGGTATCGCCTTGACCAGATTGCGGCAATGGGTCCCCGCGCCGAAAGTATCGCCAAGGGCGTGCGCCGCGAAGCCGGATTGTACACCAAGGAAGAAGCCCCCAAGTTGCAGACGTGGGTGCGCAACGAGGTAGAGGATTACCTTGGGGAACTACGGAGTGGCCAGCGGGTCTCCCTCCCCGTGGTGCAGAAGCGCCTCAAGGATGCCGGGTATGACGCCTCGAAGCAGGACGTTACCGATATCCTCACCCAATATACTTCGGGGGCCGAATCACTGGTGCCGGTGGATGCCTCCCTGCGCCTGGGTAGGAACCCCGAGGACCCCAACGTATTCGTGAAGCAGGTGGGTGCCCCCGCCGTTGCCCCGCGCCTCAAGGTGGGGGAGGATGTCGGTGGGGTACCCCCAAAGGGCGGCTTCGAGGGTGTCACCCTTGCTACAGAGGTGACGCGGCCCACCACCCCGTTGCAGGCCACCCTGCAGAATCCCCCCGCCGGTTTGACTTCCCGCCAGTATGAGGCCCTCCGCAATCGCATCATCCGCAGGGATCCCAAGGCTACCCTCACCAAGAAGGACCTGGATGCCGCTGCCGGTGGGGGGGTGGAACTTACCCAGAAGCAGGCGGCGGATATCTGGGAAGCCCTCAGCAAAAACGGGGATGTGAAGCGGCAGGGATTCGGGGGGTATCGCGCCAACCCCGAGGCCGAGTTGTCCACGGAATACCGGGATGAGGGCAGCCCGCGCATGGACAAGCCCAAGGAGGTGAAGGGTGAGACCCTCATCCCCAAGGGTACCCGCAACAAACTCTATGGGTTGGGGTATACCCGCGACGACATTGCGGGGATGACCACCGAGGAAGCCCAGGGTATTGCTTCCCGGCGGGAGAAGAAGTCCGACACTCGCGAAATGGCATCCGATGCCGAGATGCATGCGCGCAACTTTGGGGGCACGATAGCTTGGCAGGAGGGCGACCTTGCCCTCATCAAGACCTTCTCCCTCAACGGCACTCCCATCTATGTGCCGACGCGGGGTACGCGCTTTGCTCGCGTCAACATCGACATGGTGGCCCCCACTTCCACCTTCAGTGCCGAAGACATCGCGAAGCTGAAGAAGATCCGGGATCGGCTGCAGGCAGAAGACAAGGCGCGGGAAGCCACCAACCCCCAGGGCCCCTTCAAGGAAGGGGAGAATGTCGTCTTCGCTGGAAAGATCAAGCCTGAGATCCAGGGTATCCTGCGTGGCTGGATGCAGATGCTGGGGTTGGGTGGCCAGCGCATCGTCTTCGCTACCCCCGAGGGGGCCGCCGGGATGCTGGATCTCCCCGGCAAGTGGGGACGCATCGCCAATCTCGGGGCTACCTTGCGGGGGCAGGGCAGCTCCACTTCCCTGGGTGATGGCGTCCACGTAATCATCATCCGCGAGGGGATGCCTGTAGTCAGGACCCTTGAGACGCTGGCCCACGAGATGGGGCACATCCTCGAGACCACCGCCTTGAGGGAAGCCTCGCCCGAAGTGCGCCGCCAGATTGAAATGGAGTTCCGCAACTGGCTTGCCACCAACTCCCCCAAGGCGGCGCGGGACTACATGCAGGCCCTGAGGGCAATGCGCGGCGGCAGGTTCGTCGATCCGGGGAGTGCGCAGACCGGCAATGACTTGACCTTCTACTGGAAGTCCTTCGGCGAGTGGTTCGCGGACCAGGTTTCCCGCTGGGCCACCACGCAGCAGAAGCCCATCTCGGTGGTGGAGCAATTCTTCCAGCGCCTCGCCAATGTGCTGAAGAATTTCTTCACGGGGGAGAAGGCCAAGTTTGCCCCCAACCAGAGGGTTGCTGATTGGCTCAACACCCTTGACAAGGTCACGCCCCCCTCCGCTGGTGGCATCGCCCCCACCCGGGAGATGAAGAATGTCATCGAGGCTGGCAAGATTGCCTTGGGCATCAAGCCGATTGGGAGGCGCAGCCTGATGCAGGGTGCCGCAGCGGCGGCGGGTGCCCCCGACATCAGCATAGCCAAGGACGTGCTGAAGCAGGGGGAGGTCCTGGGGGAGGCCTGGGTGGGTAACGGCGAGGCGACTGGTCGTATCTTGGGGCAGATCTTCGCGGGCAAGTCCCCCCTGCCCAATCTCCCCTATGAATTCAATCTTCCTCAAGGCTTGATGGAAGACCTCGATGATGCCGACCAGTCGCAGATGGGCATTGACTCCGATGTATTCGGGGCATCGGGACAAAGCTTACATTCCATACGTGGCCACAGCTACGATCTCTTGGATAGGGTGAATCGCGAAAAGGATCCCCGAAAGAAAGCAGCTTTGAAAAAGAAAGTTTCTGATTTTGTATATAAGTTTGGCGACTTTGAAGCAAGTTTGAGGCCCACTGCTTACGAAAAGAGGCAGGCCATCCTTAATAAAATAATGGAGTATCACAACACAGACATGTGGATTGGTAACCAATCCAAATTCAAAAACATGGATATGGCACTACTCCAAATGTTGTTTAAGGAAGCACCTGCCAATGAATCCACCATGCAGGCGGGGCCCACGCTTACTGCTCCGGCATATAACGAAGACTCTTCCAAACTCTACAGGATCGGATTTGACCGTTTTCTAGAGGCATTCATTGAAGACCAGCCTTCGGGAAATCTTGAAACAAACCTGCGTAAGTTGGAAGCCTCCTCTATTCTCAATGATCCACAAACTTTTTATAAGGTTGCCGCTGAAAAATTCCTGCTCCCCTACTATGAGCTGATGGATAGTGAATCTTACCTAGACCGGCTTAAGTATACGTATATCCCCGGCAAGCCGGAAAGCCTTACTGACTTTAACGACCTGGATAATAATACAAAAAAGAGTATTATTAACCGCATGAATGAATTGAGGAAAACTGTACACGACTCAACAAATATTGTTCGTCAATTGGCCACAGTCAACATGGACGACATGCGCCAAATCGTGGAGAATTTGCGTAAATACAACAAGCAGTTTGCAGCAACGACCTCTCAAGTCATTTCCGAATTGAGAAAGTACGACTCTAAAGTATTTGAATCCCCGGAAATCAAGCAAAAGCTGGAGAAATTCGAGAAAGAGCTTAACCAAATTTCCGCCGAAGTGAAGATGGAAATGGCGGCTGGGAAACCCATTCCCCGCAAGCCTGGCCTTACTATCCTCCAAAGTGGCATGATGCAGCAGTTGGAGTCCATGTTCCCCGACATGGGCAAACTCAACCTGCCGAAGGGAAACAAGGAAGCCTTGGAGTTTGCGCGCCGCCTTGACGCTGATATCAATATGCAGGTGGAGATGGGGGAACCCGCCACCAAGCCCTACGATTGCAGGTAAGAGATGGCCAATAGCTGTAATCCCGCCAAGTCCAAGGTAATCAGCCCCTCCCTCCAGAAGGTGGAGGTATTGCGCCAGCAACTCGAGGCCATGAAGGCGGCGGATGAACCCTTCAAGGCGATGAATGGCTTCCAGAAATTCATGTCGGGCTTCGTCACCCTCGACAACCTCGCGGCTACCTGGCCCCAGTTGCGCCCCTACGTCAACGCCTTGAAGACGGGGGAGCAGATCCGCAGCCGCCTCAACTACGAGTATGCCGACTCGATGCGCAAGGTGGGGGACCTGGACACCAAGGAGACCCGCGCCATCACCCGCATCATGGAGGTGGAGGATGCCGAGGGCCGCCTCGCCACCGAGAATGCCGATGGTACCGCCACCATCACCGCCAATAGGGACCACGTCGGGGTGAAGCAGGGGGAGACGGTTACCCTCCCCGCCAAACTCAATGAGACGCGCCGGGAGATGCGGCGGGTAATGAACGAGTTGTTTACCCACATGATCGATGCCACCAAGGTGGCGATGGGTTACGGGGTAGACGAGGTGCCGGTGGGGAAGGATGCCCAACTCCTCCGCAAGATGGAAGAGATCCGCAAGGTGGGCTACATCCCCCACATGCGCACCGGAAGGTGGGGCATCTCCTACATCCTCGATGGGGTGATGCACCTGGAATCCTTCGGGTGGAATCCCCTCAAGGGTTTCCGGGGCGGCGGCAAGCAGCAGGCATTGAAGCGCATCGCGGAGTTGAAGGCGCAGGGGGCCACCGAAGTATCTCCTCCCTTCGACATGGTGGAGAGGAAAGAAGTACTCCAGAAGTTCCTCCCCAAGGTGGATACCATCACCAAGATGGACTTCCTCTTTACCGCCATCCTCAACCCCCGCAAGAATGGCGCGGAGTCCCTCAAGGAAGTCAAGACCATCCTGGAATCCCTGCGACAGGAAGCTGCCATCCCCATGGCGCGCCTTCGCAAGAGGAAGGATGTGCCGGGCTGGCTCACCAAGGATAATTACGACACCTATCTCCGCAGTGTCTACTCCCCCTTCGTGGCGGCCACCTCCGACTGGATTGCCAACAAGGCCACCGAGGGGTTGCGCCGCGACTCCATGGGTGCCATCAAGGATGACCAGAAGCTGGTTGACATCGTCAACAACCAGGAGGAATACCTCCACAGCAACGAGGCGCGCACCGCCCAGCTAAAGGCCCTCGCCTTCTTCTATACCCTCTGGGGCAACCTCTCCTCCGCCGTCGTCAACTTCACCCAGATTCCCCACGCATCCCTCCCCTTCCTCGGGTCGGCGGGCGGCACCGGGAATGCCGTTGCGGAATTGGGGCGGGCCACCAAGGATGTGTTGGGGGCCTTCCGTTTCGCGGGGGCAATCCCCTTCGACATCGAGAAACTCGCGGGCAAGTTGAAGCCCGAGGAGTTGGAGATGATGCGCGAGGGCCTCAAGCGGGGCCACTTCAGCGCAATGTTGTCCCGCGACCAGGCCCCCACCCAGTTGGCATCCAGCCAGATCAAGGAATTGTATGCCGCCGGTAAGTTGATTGGGCGCATGGTGGAGGTGGGATCTTACGCCTTTACCGCCGTGGAAACCATGAATCGAATGGCCACCGCGTTGGCGGCATTCCGCATGGCGCAAGACAAGACCACCATGGATACCCTTTCCAAGTTCGGGAAGAACGTGGGGGTGGATGTCACCAACCCGATGGAGGCTGCCTTCTTTGCCTCCGACTCCACCCAGGGTACGATGTCCAAGGCCTTCCGCGCCCGCTACATGCAAGGGATGGTGCCGGGGGTCCTCTCCCAATTCTCCGCCTTCCCCATCTTCATGCTGGGCCTCTTCAACAAGGCGGCTCGCTACTACGGGGGCAACCTCTTCAACTCTTCGGAAGCCCGCAGCATGATGGGCCTCCTCCTCCTCGGCATCTGGAGTACCTCGGGTATCTGGGGCTTGCCCTTCGTATCCACGGGGGCCGACGCCTGGGATTGGTTCACCAAGAAATTCGGGACGGAATTGGGGTTGAGTCCCACCGCCGTCAAGGCCCAGGCCCGCGAGGCCCTCCGCGACATCTTCAAGAGTGTGCCCTCCCTCAACTTCTTGGGGACCCCCGCCGAGTTGGCCGACATGGTACTCAATGGGCCCTTCCGCGCCGTGGGTGTCGATATCTCCAAGCGCACCGCCCTCGACATCATCCAGTTCAATCCCCTCCAGATGGATTGGACCAACGCCGGTCCACTAGGCGGGGCCGTGGGTGGAGGCATCCGCGACTTCATTGCCTACAAGAATAAGGGGGAGGACGCCATGGCCTACGCCTCCCTGATGCCCCTGATGGTGCGCAACATCGTCAAGTCCCAGGTGATGCAGGAATCCGGCTACATCACCCCCGGCAGGATGGAACCCGCCTTGCCCGCCAAGGAGATGCGGGAGACTGCCGACGTGGCCAAGGTCATCACCGGATTCACCCCAACCAAGGTGGCGCGGGCCCGCGAGATGCTGGAGGAATCCAAGCAGCTTGGCACCAAGATGGATGATATCCGCCAGTCCTACAGCGACAAGATCGCCACCGCCATCAACAAGTCCCTCAACGCCTTGGACAACGAGGCGCGCATCAAGTACCGAAAGGAAGCCCAGGAGTACTTCAAGGAGATCGCCGCCTACGACAAGGGGAAGGCCCCGCGTGATCGCATCGTCGTGGATGCCACCGCCTTCAACACCAACATCCAGAACAAGGTGAAGAAGATGCAGCAGCCCCAGCGGGTGGAGGCTGCCCCCAAGGTTACCCGGGGGGAATACGCCGGGATGTTGCGGGGTGAGTGATGGATGTCCTAGAGATTATCTCCCGGTTGTGGCCCCTTGGTCTGGGTTTCATTACCCTGGTAATCTTGCTTGCCAAGATGGATAACAGGCTGGCGGTGGTGGAAGAGAAGGTCAAGACCCTATTCGACCTATTCAACAAAAAGTCTTGACTTTCCCTATGCGCCCCCATATTATTCACGCATGCTGCACATCTTCATTGGCTATGACTCTCGGGAGGACATCGCCTACAAGGTAGCCGCGCATAGCATCAAGCGGCATTGTAGCGTCCCCTGTGTCATCACCCCCCTCAAGCTTGATAGCCTCAAGGCTGCAGGGAAGTATTGGCGCACATCTTATCGGGAAGGCAACCAGATGATCGACGTGGGGGACGGGAAGCCGTTTTCCACGGAGTTCTCCTTCTCCCGCTTCCTGGTGCCCCATATCGCCCAGCGCCACGGAATAGAGGATTTGGTGGTCTTCGTTGATTGCGACTTCCTCTTCTTCGATGACATCAAGAAGATGCTCCAGTTCTGTGACCCCGAGGTGGCAGTCTCGGTGGTGAAGCACAAGTTTACTCCCAAAGACACCGTCAAGATGGATGGGGTTGCGCAGACGCAGTACCATCGCAAGTTGTGGTCCTCCCTGATGGTTCTGAATCCACTGCACCCCGACTGCCGGAAGCTGGACCTCGAAGCAGTCAACACACAGAAGGGGTCGTACCTCCACGGTTTCCAATGGACGGACTCCATAGGGGAAATCGACGAGACGTGGAACTGGCTTCCATATCACAGTCCCACCACGCGATACTCTTACGATAGCCCCAAGGCTGTCCACTTTACCGATGGGGGACCCTGGTTCTCCAACTACAAGGATGTGCCCTATGCCGCCGCATGGAACGCGGAGAGGGCGCTGGTGGAACACGAGTTCTTCAACTGGAAACATGTGGTGGACCTCTACCGATGAAGATTGTTACTTCCTGGGGGCCGAAGGGCTGGGACCTTTACGGCAAGAACTTCCTCGAGTCAACCCGCCTGTGGGACTCCAACATCTCCCTAACCATCTACGTGGATGGGATGGACCCCTCAGAGATGACGGGACCCCACCCCTTTACGGTAAAGCGGCTTGAGGAAGTGGAAGGTTTCACCGCCTTCAAGGCTGCGCACCCGGACAAGAATGGGGAAACCCCTGAGGGTTACAACTACCGTCTGGATGCATTGAAGTTCTGCGCCAAGGTCTTCGCCCTCCACGATGCCGCGCGGGATCCCGAGCCCTTCCTCTGGCTCGACGGCGACGTGATTACCACCAAGCCCCTCACCATGGCGTGGCTGCGCGATATGTGCAAGGGCCATGTCACCCACCTCGGGCGCAAGGGCATCAACTACAGCGAGACCGGCTTCATCTACTTCTCCGGTAACGAAGCTCGCACACTCATCGCTGACATGTACGACCTCTACATGACCGGCGAGATCTTCAACTACAGCGAGTGGACCGACGCCTTCATCTTCGAGAGGGTGCTGCAGATGCACCGCCTCCATGGATTGGAAGCCATCAACCTCGTGGACCCCGACTACGTGGGGCTGGATGCCTTCGAGAATAGTCCCTTGAAGGAGGTCTTCACCCACCTCAAGGGTGCCCGGAAGAACAAGGTAATCAACGGATTGAAGACCCGGTACGACCAGTTGCTGGCCCTCGTGCAGCACTACATGCCCCGGGTGATCCTCGAAACCGGCACATGGAATGGCGATAGGGCCATCCAGATGGCACAGGTTGCGTTTGGGAAATGGGACCACGTTGTCTACCACGGGTATGACCTCTTCGAGGAAGCCTCAGCCGATACGGATGCCAAGGAGCATAACGTCAAGAAGCACTACTCCCTGGAGGAGGTGACGGCGAAGCTCCACGCCTTCGGCCTCGCGATGAAGGAGAAGGGCAAGCACTTCGATTTCTACCTCACCAAGGGGGACACCAAGGATACCCTGCGGGAAATCCCCGGCGTGGACTTCGCGTGGCTCGACGGGGGCCACTCGGTGGACACCATCGCACACGACTGGGAGATGTGCAAGCGCATTCCGGTGGTGGTCTTTGACGACTACTACACCCCGGACAACAACGGCGGGATTCCCGCCGCCGAATTCCGGGGGGTGGAAGCCACCTTCACCAAGATCCTTCGCGACAAAAAGGTGTACAAGTCCAAGGATGCGGTGCAGGGCGGGGGCATCGTCAACATCGCAGCGGTGGGTGACGGTCTCCCGGACCTTCCCCCGGCGGGTATGGGCCCCATGCCTCTCAAGGTGACGGCCCAGGACTGCATGCCCAAGGACCACATCATCAACAACGTCAAGGAAAACCTTGGGTTGCTGACGCGGTGGATCACCAAGGCCAAGCCCCATGACCGCAAGCTGGTCATTGTGTCGGCGGGCCCCGACATCCACAAGCGGAAGGACAAGATCATCAAGATGTGGCGCGAGGGTGCCGACATCGCGGTGGTGAAGCATAGCCTTCCCACGGTGGTGGGGTGGGGCGTGGACCCCGAATATCTGGTGCTGCTGGATCCCCGCGACGTTGCCGGTATCTCCACCCACGGCATCAAGCGCAGCGACCTCATGGAGGATATCCCTCCCAGTACCAAGGTGCTGGTGGCCTCCATGTCGGATCCCAGCGTCACCCGCCACATCATGGGGAAGACCAAGAATGTGTGGGGCTGGCATGCGATGACGCAGGCCCTCATCAAGTCGGAAGTCTTCCCGCCGGATTCCCTCCTCATCAACGGAGGGACGTGTGCTGCGTGGCGCACCCTATCCCTCGCGCAGTCCCTGGGGTATAGCGAGTTCCACCTCTTCGGCTTCGACTTCTGCTACCCCGAATCCCAGATCGACAAGACGGCCAAGGATGAGCAGGGCCGCCCCAAGTACATGGAGATCACCATCGGCCAGACCGGCAAGAAGTTCTGGAGTACCGGGGAGTTGATCGCGGCCTCCCAGGATGCCCAGTTCTTCTTCGAAAATTCCAGGCAGATGGGCTTCCGCGTGTGGTGCTACGGGGAGGGCATTGGGCCCACCATCTGGAAGCTCATCCTGGGGGACAAGAAGCAGGATCTGCCCAGCCTCAAGGAGGTCTTCAAGTGAATATAGTGGTCCTGCCGGATAGCCACGCCCGCCCGGGGGTCAACCCCCGCCGCTTCCGCTGGCTCCTCAAGTACCTGCAGGACACCTCCCCCGACATGCTGTTGTGCCTGGGGGACCTTGCGGATATGCCATCCCTCTCCTCCTACGACGGCAGTAGCCTCACCGGCAGCGGGAAGAGGCGGGCCTCCTTTGACGGGCGCACCGTGGCTGCCGACATGGAGGCTGCCAACGTGGCCCTCCGCATACTGGGGGAGTGGAAGGGCAAGAAGGTCTTCCTCATGGGAAACCATGAGGCCCGCATTGACCGCGCCTTGGACAACGTCCCCGAGCTGCAGGGTACCCTCAGCACCTCCAACCTCTTCCTCCATGGCTGGGAGGTGGTTCCCTTCCTCGAGGAATACGAGGTGAAGGGGATGGCGGCCTCCCACTACTTCGTGACGGGGGTGATGGGCAAATCGGTGGGGGGCGAGTACCCCGCCGCAACCCTCCTCAAGAAGCAGTACCGCAGTTGCATCATGGGCCACAGCCACATCTGGGACGTGGCAATCCGCCGGGGCAAGCACAAGATGATGGGTCTGGTGGCGGGCTGCTATCTTGACCCCGCCCAAAAAGAAGTGTATGCTGGGCCTGCCCAGGCCATGTGGACCTCCGGGGTTACACTACTTAAGGGTGTGTCGGGGGGCTTCCCCCATGACGGCTGGGAATTCATCAGCACCCGTAGCTTGGAGAATACCTATGGCTAAGTCCCCGGCATGGCAGCGCAAGGAAGGCAAGAATCCCGCAGGCGGCCTCAATGCCAAGGGCCGCGCCTCCTACAACCGCGCCAACCCCGGGAAGCCTGGATTGAAGGCGCCGCAGCCTGAGGGTGGTCCCCGCCGGGATAGCTTCTGTGCCCGGATGAAGGGCATGAAGAAGAAGTTGACTTCCTCCAAGACGGCCAACGATCCCAACTCCCGCATCAACAAGAGCCTCCGGGCGTGGAACTGCTGACATGGCCAAGTCCACCCCCAAAAACCCCAAGCTGTGGGCTGCTGCCAAAGCGGCGGCCAAAGCCAAGTTCGACGTGTACCCTAGTGCCTACGCCAATGCGTGGGCCGCCAAGGAGTACAAGAAGAAGGGCGGGAGTTGGGGAGGCGCGGACAACCGCGTGAAGAAGAAGTGAAGGGCGGTCTCGGCAAATGGTTTGGCGAGCGATGGGTCGATGTGAAGACCGGCAAGGCCTGCGGTCGTAGCGGCGCAGAGAAGTCCAAGAGGGGCTACCCCGCCTGCCGTCCCGCTGCCGCTGCCGCCAAGATGACCCCCGCGCAGAAGGCCACCATGGCCAAGAAGAAGACTGGTCCAGCCAGGAAGAGCTGGCCCGTTAGCCCCTCGGGGGCAAGGAAGTAAACCCATGGACTTCATGAAGATCATTGGGGCCGTGGCCCCCACGCTTGCCACCGCCATGGGGGGTCCCCTCGCTGGCATGGCAGTCACCGCCATCGCGGGTGCCCTTGGGCTTCCGGTGGATGCCGACAAGGATGACATCGCCAAGGCTGTGGCGGGGGCTACCCCCGAGCAGTTGGTTGCCTTGAAGAAGGTGGACAACGACTTCGCCGTGAGGATGAAGGAGTTGGACATCGACCTGGAGAAGATCGCGGCGGGTGACAGGGATAGTGCCCGCAAGCGCGAGGCCGCCGTCAAGGACTTCATGCCCCGCCTCCTTGCCTTCCTGGTGGTGGGCGGCTTCATGGGTACCGTTTTTGCCGTGCTGCTTGGATACGTCGATGGCATGAAGGATCCCATGATGGCCACCACGGTGGGTACCCTCATCGGTTTCGTCAGCGCCAAGGCGGAGCAGGTCATCGCCTACTACTTTGGCAGCAGCAATAGCAGCCAGCAGAAGACCCAGCTACTCGCGGAGAAGAAGTGATGAAGGACAACTTCGAGGCCTGTCTCGTGGAGGTGCTGAAACACGAGGGCGGGTGGGCCGACCATCCCAAGGATCCGGGCGGGGCCACCATGAAGGGTGTCACCATCGGCACCTACTCCACGTGGCTTGGTAGGCAGGCCACCAAGGATGAGTTGCGCAACATCCCGGATGAGCACCTGCACCAGATCTACAAGGCGTGGTACTGGGACAAGGTGAAGGGGGATGACCTGCCTCGGGGGGTGGACCTCTGCCTCTTCGACTACGCCGTCAATAGCGGCCCCAAGCGGGCGGTGGTTGCGGTGCAGGATACCCTGAGGGTCAACCCGGATGGGGCGCTGGGTCCCAAGACCCTTGAGGCAATCAAGATGGCCGATCCCGCCACCCTCCTCGGTGAGGTGTGCCAGCGTAGGTTGGCCTTCCTGCAGTCCCTTCCCATCTGGAATACCTTCGGGGGTGGCTGGGGCCGCCGCGTCAAGGAGGTGGAGACGGTGGGGAGGAAGATGTGCGCTTCGTCCTAGCCCTCCTGGGGGTGCTGCTGCCGGGGGTGGCGTGGGGTAATTGCGGCCCCGCCGCCAATGTGGCTGGCTTCCTCCTTGACAACTTCGGGGAGAAGCCCCAAGTCACCTTCATCTCCGACGAGATTGTGTACACATTTTATGCGGGCCCCAAGAGTTGGAGCCTGGTGGGTGTACGTGGTAACGTCGGCTGCATAGTCACCGAGGGAAAGGCTTGGAAATTCCATGGCTCACTATAACGAGAGTTGGAATCTGCCCCCGCTGGTGGGTAGCTGCTACATGTACGGGCCCAACGCCGGGGTGTCGGAGCATGACCTCCGCGCTACGGTAGAATCCTACCTTGCCTTGCACCCCGAGGATGAGGAAGCCATCCTTGAGTTTGCCCACGCCATGGGATGGACGGGGTGAAGGAGGGCGACCTCTACTATCTGGAGTGGGTGGACGCCGCGACCCTCGGGGGTCACGAGTGGCGGGAGAAGCGCGAGATCGATTCGCTGCAAGCCCCCCACATCAAGACGGTGGGGTGGGTCCACCGGGTGACGGATACCAGTGTGCTGATTGTATCCACAATGGACCTACATGATACCAACGACCCATCCTATTGGGGGGAGATGATGATCCCCAAGGGGTGCATCACCAAGAAGAGGAAGCTGCGATGACCATCTCCCGCGCCCAGATCCCCGCGCAGGTATCCAAGCCCCCCATGAAGAAGAAGATGGCGGCGGGTAAGCCCAAGGATCTATCCAAGGCGGCGAAGAAGATGCTGAAGGAGATCAAGCGTGGCTGACATCGTTGACTTCCGTGGGAAGAGGATCCCCGAGGGGATGCGGCCCGCCGCCGAGGGTGACACGGGAATGCCCGAGGTGTTCCAGGCCCTCGCAGAGTTGCAGAAGCTGGCCCAGGAGGGAAACCTGGAGGGGATGGTGGTGGTGGGGATGCTGAAGGATAATGAATCCTTCGGCACCATCGCCGGTCTCATTTCCCCCGTGCACATGGCCGGGATCCTCGAGTCCGTGAAGTTGCAGATCCTTTTGGGGTAGCCTTCACCTTGCGGATGTAGGAATCCACCAGCTTCCGTAGCTGGAGGAGATCCTCCAAAAAAACTTCCGGGGCGTACCCCTCACCCGCGAGGTATTCGTGCATGTCCAGGTGTTCCTGCAGGAGGGAATCGAAGGAGACGAGGGTGCGCGTCCCCTCTGTATCCCCCATGTCCACCATCACCTCGACGGCATCCCCCACAAGGTACACGCTGGTGTGCAGGGGGATCGTCAAGTTCCTGGAGTGGATCTTCATCAATCCTCTCCCTTCAAGTCGTTGAGGTGCTGGGCCAGGACCTCAAGGATCTTGATGACATCATCGAGGTGGGTGGGGGACTCCAACTCATTCTGGACCAGCCACTCGCGCAGCGATTCACTCATCTCCATTGCACTTCTCCGTATTGATGGTGGGTGAAGGTCTTGAATAACTCGAGGTCGAAGGAGGCCTCCGTGCCATCGGCGTTGCGGAAGACCTGGCCGCACGCCACATCCTTGCCGGGGAAAGCCTCCTCCACCAACGGTACATATAGTTCCCGCATCTTCTTCTCAACCCCCCTCTTGTGGGTAAGCTTCACCTCGATGACGAGGATGGGCCCCCTGGGTGGAATGAGGATGATGTCGGGCTGGCAGAAGCTGCTGCCCTTGTAGAACCATTGGCCGTGGATGATGAAGTAGTCGGGGTAGCACCCCACCATGTCCCTCACCACCCGCTTCTCGTAATTCACCCCACGCCTTTGGATGCGCGTGAAGGAATCCTTGGGGAGGATTGGGGGCCTATGCCCCAGCCTTGCAGAGGACATCCAACACGGCTCCCATGATCTCGGTGGGGTTACCCTCCTTGTCGCGGAGGGCGGCATCCCGCATCACCTCAAGGGGCACCCCGTATTGGAGGGCAAGGGACACCATCGTTGCTGCAGTGCAGCAAAGGGCGTAGAGGTCGGTACCGGCACGGGGCCCCGTGATGAAGACCTCCCACACCTTACCACCCAGGGTTGAGTAGGAGATGTGGTATCTCTCCCCGGCAAACCACAAATCCTCAACGGTGGATTCGCGTCGGTTGGGCAGACGGAAGCGTGAAGACAAGGTTGCTGCGGACGACATACACCATTCCTTCTTTTTCGATCCAGACCTTTGCCTCCACTCCCCTCTTTCGCCAATAGGCACGGATGGTGGAGGCCAGCCTCTCGCTGTGGAATTTGCTACCTAGATAATCAGGAAAGTCCATCCGGGTTATCCTTCTTCTTCTTACCCCAATTCATCCCGGTTTGGGATTCCCAAGGGATAACCATCTCCCGGATATTACCCCATATATCGGTTACCTTCAAGGGAAATGTAAGAGTATCCACAATGCGTGGTATCAAGGTATCCTTGAGGGGGATGGGGATCTGGCCGAAGGCTGCATCGTGGATGTTATTCAGCACTTCGACTTCCGGTATGGAGTCGTGGATGGCGAGGAGGCCCCGCGAGGTTAGGTCCCCCACGGTGGATTGGGGGACGAAGGCGATGGCCGCGCGGATGGTGGTGTCATCCTTGGGGTTGTCCCAGAAGTTGCGCACCCTCCCGAATGGGGTGACCAGGCGGCGGTTGGTTTGCACCTGCTGGGCCACCCAGATTTGCCACTTGCGTATGTTGGGGAAGGTCTTGAAGTACTTGACCTGGAACTCCTCGATCAACTTTGTTTCCACCTTGAGTACGCGCGCGATTGTGTAAGCACTGCCACCATAGTTGCTGCCATGAGCTGCTCGCTTAGTGATATCGCGATAGGACATCTCGCGATAATATTTGCGATCCGCCAACTCGCGCTTAGGTTCAAAGCCGAAGATCATAGCGGCCACCATGGTATGGACATCTCCGGATTCCACCGCCTTGATGTAGTCATTGTCTCCGGCCAGGTACCCCACGACGCGGGCCTCAGCGCCCTGTTGATCGCAATTGAAGAAGACGTGGCCCTCATCCGGTATGAATATGCGGCGGACGTAATCGTCGATGTTTTGAAGATTAGATCCCCAACCAAATGGATGGCTAGAAGAGGACCAACGTCCGGTATCAGTCCCTCCAATATTGAAGTTGGCATGCCACCTGCCGTTGGGGCAAAGGGGTTTAGTGAGGGCATCGATGGTCTTCTCCAAGTCCCGCATCTTGAGGAGATGGGAGGTGATGGGCATGGCGCGGGTGTATTCCCGGTGCAGCTTCTCGATGGTGTCCCTGTCGGTGGAGATCTTCTTCTCCCCCTTCTTGGATACCCAAATTTGGGGGAGGTAGAGGCGCTTGTAGAGTAGCTCCTGGAGTTGCAGGTAGCTGCGGGGATTGTAGGTGCGGCCCCACACCCCCTGGCAGATAATGTCGAAGTTACCCTCGATGCGCTGGAGGAGGGCTTGCATCTCGGATGCCATGGCGTCGCGCCGCTGGGTATCCACGAGGATGCCGCGCTTCATCATCCCCAATACCATGGGGAGGAGGGCCCTCTCGAATTCATAGGTGGGGGTGTGGGGTATGGCGGCATCGACCTCCATCGTCATCATCCCGTCCAGCCCATTGTAGATGAGTTGCTGGAGGGTGGGATCCATCTTGGGAAGGTTATCCGTTTCGATGATTCGCAAGATGAGTCTCCAATGCGTGGGAGAGTTGCACCATGAGGCAGAGTGCGTGGGAGGGGGTAAGGGGTATGGTGGTGGGGGTACCCCCCAATACCACGGTGGCCTGCATACCCTTGGGGGTAGAGGTCACGAAGAGAAGTGGGGGCGGCTGGTAATCAATCATAGATGATCTTGCGGTTGATGGTGCGGCCCGTCTCGATCATGCGCGTCACCGCCCTGCGGAAGTAGTCGTAGTCGATCCCCAGGATGTTGCACATCCCCTTCAACTCGGTGGGGTGGGAGGAGAAGATCACGTCACGCGCCGCCTTCTTGTCGCGGGGCTTGGCGTTGGGGTTGGTGGCATCATCCACGGCTTGCACGATGACGGCGAGAAGGAGTTTCTTCTCGGGCGACAGGGATAGATCGGTGTCCTCGAAGGCAAGGTTGTAGGCGAAAGAGTCGAAGTCGGGATGCAACAGGGAGTTGACGCGCTGCTTACTCATCCTTCTTGTTCCTGTCCTTTACCTTTCCAACCCGCATCACCTTCCATGACTTCTCGTTGCAGTAGATGCTGCCGAGGAAGCCCAGTGACTTAAGCCACTCTATTTCGTTGCTGTGGGACTTCAGCATGGTGTCCTCCACAGGGAAGCGAATCTTGATACCCATCTCCATCAGATAGGTCAAGTCATATACGGAGTTGTGGGCCACCTTCCGGAGGGGGGATGCCATCAGCTTCTGCACCCGCAACCACATCTGCAACTCGGTGGCTTCATCCCAGAAGTCCTGGGAGTGGAACCAGATGGGCAGCACGTACACCTTGGTGGGGGATGGGGCAAAGCAGATCATGGTGATTTGCTGGTTGGATGTCTCGATGTCGAAGGCGAACTCCCCGGCCTTGTAGATATCTTCCACGGCAGCATCCATGTCCCCCAAGGATTCCACGATGTGGATGTGGCGGCGGGGGAAGACGCTGCGGGGCTTCAAGGATTCAAGCCACGCCTTCTTCATGTCCATCGCCACCACCGGCAGGAGGGACTGCTGCTTTATCAAGGCGCGGGGGTGGTGGGTTGCGATGACCCGGATGCCCCTATCGTAATAGAGGATGGTGCCCCGGTGGTCATTGAGGCTTTCGCCGGTGAGGCACCACAGGGAGAGGTCGCCCATCGCCAGCACCAGGTTGTGGGTGGCTGCTACCTCGCGCGCCTTGTGGTAGTGGGGGAGGTAGGCGGACTTGAGGTACCCGGCCTTGTGGCGGGGATTCCCCGCGTCATCCAGGGGGCAATCCTTCTTCTTGTGGAAGAAGTTGTTGGGGTTGTTGTGCTGGGGCAACTCGGGGAAGATGACGTGGAATTGGTGGGACCCCAGCCCGGCGTACTTGGCGGCGATGTTGAAGAGGGCAGCGGGGTACCCGGAGATGTCCTTCTTCTCCTTGAGGTCCTGGCTGGAGGGATAGTCTAGGAGGATAAGCATGGTGCCCCTCGCCGGACTCGAACCGGCACATCACGAGGATAACAGATTTTGAGTCTGCCGCGTCTGCCATTCCGCCAGAGGGGCTAGGTGGGGGGATGCCGCCCCCCTCGCTCACCACTTGGCAGGTGACGCCGGGTGTCAGGCTGCCGCGAAGTCAAGGACGTTGGTGTATTCCTTGCCGTTGCTGCCCTTGGCGGTACCGTAGACGATGATGGCGTCGAGGCCCACCATGTTGTCGAACTGGTCCTTCCACTTCACCCCATCGGCGAGGGAGGGATACAGCTTCTTGATGTTGCGCTTGGTGTACTTCTTGGCCGCCGGGGTGAAGTACATGCGGCCGGTGCGCAGGGGTCGGTTGAGTTCCACGCCCGTCATGTCCTGCCCGCTGAGGGGCTCGCGGACCTTGAACTCGAGGACCACAAAGGGCTTCTCGTCGGTGTCCTCGAGGACGTAGCCCGAGACGTAGGCCATGTACTTGCCCGGCGGGATCTCGCGGATGTCCTCGATGTCACCGGGGGTCGTGTTCCAGAAATCCATTTTCGATTCTCCTTACGATTCGATCTGCTTGAAGATGGCACCCAGATCGAATGGTGCCTCTGCATTCACCCGATGGGGTGCGCTGCATTTCAGATATCCCATATCACGCGTGGTCTGCGTGTGCAACACCGGCTTTCCGTCCTTGCGGGTAGCGAGCCACACGTTGTTCATGTACCTTGCTACCACGTTGGGGAGTTGCTGTCCAAGGAAAGCTGGGAAGGCCCGCGTCAATCCTCCGGTCTTCTTGTTCTCGATGAGGCGGATATGGGCGATGAGGATGAGGTGGAAGTTATAGCGGTCGGAGGTGAGGCGCGCAATCTGATTCTCGAAGCGCTTGTTCATGACGCCCCACATCGACTGGTCGAAGCCCGCCTTGTCGTCGCTGATGCCGTTTTCCTTGAGGACCTGGGACATGCAGGTATCATTCCAGAAGGTGGCCGAATCCACCACCAAGACGGTGTTGCTGTCCCATGTGGTGAGGTCCCCGAGGTCTTCATCAGGAAGCGTCCACTTGGTGGTGATGCCGATTGACTTCTTCCAACTATCGGGATCCTTGGCGGGGATGGAGTAGTAGGAGACGTTGCCCCCCTTGCCTTCCTGCAGGTAGGCATTGAGGATCGCCAGGTTGTTGTCAAGGTCGAGGATCCTGACCTTGTAGTCCTTGTTGGCGAGGGTGGCCATGAGGCCGGTCTTCCCTGCCCCGGGATCACCGAGGAGGAGAAGCTTCACTCGCTTCTGGTTGGGGTGGCTGAGGAAGGATGGCATGGATGGCTCCAATCTATTTCGTAATCATATACCCAGGAGGCGGCACCATCCGGGAGGATGATGTCGTAGATGGTACCTAGCAGATCATAGCGGTTGGGGTCAACCACCTTGATGGGGGTACCGGCGGGGTGGCTTCCCACCTGCACCTTCAGTTTGTAATCTGCTGCCATAGCCACACACACGCAAGGATGGGGAGGATGGTGATGGCAGCCAGGGACATGAGGAGGGCGGCCACCGCAATCATCTCACCGAGGAGGGGGATGACCCCCTCAAAAGTTACAAGGAATGCGCGCTTCGCGAAGGATCTCGCGGCTGAGGAAAACTTCCGCAGCCCATCGAGAAGCAAAGTCGGCAGACATCGGAGATGAAACCACACGGGATATTCCTTTCGATACGATACTCAGGGCACAATTGCAACACGGGGGGTGGGTGGTGTAGAGGGTGGATCCTGCGGTAGGGAAGGCGGCGTTGTCCAACACATTCCTCTCGGCGTGGATGGTGTAGCGCAGCTTCGACTCGCGGTGGTTGAGGCGGGCGTTGCTATCGAGGATGCCGGGCGGGAACCCGTTGTACCCCAACGCCACTTGCCGCTTGTCCCTACCTACCAGGACGGCCCCCACTTGGGTGCTGGGATCCTTGCTCCACCCGGCGACATGTTGGGCCAGGTGGAGAAAGCGATCATCCCATGTCACGCCACCCTCCAGACGCGGATACCCTTGATGCCGTCTTCCTCCACCGTGCGGATGGTGAAGCGGTACCCGGTCTTCTTGCGGCAACGCGAGGCGGGCCCGCTGACTGCGCTGCGCACATCGGTGGCAACGAAGAAGCTGTCGCCCACCTCCATGGTAGCGAGGGGGTACTTCACGGGGCGACCCTTGGCGGCGGGGATCGGAACGTTCTTCTGGATAATCATTTGGCTTTCCTTTCTATGACGAGATCATAACCCATGGTGTTGAGGATTGCCGTCAGGGATGCGATAGTGGGGGATCCCCGGCGGAACCAACGGCGGGGAGTTTGGGGATCCACTCCTGCCCGCCGGTAGATCTCGATAACATGGCCGGGACGCTGCTTCAAGAGGGCGTGCAG
>Ga0208147_1000256_pt1 | contig 19336 bp, 31 predicted proteins | sample DEB3_08_DNA_FD_184520 | JGI IMG/M metagenome (GOLD analysis project Ga0208147, IMG submission 184520) | Aqueous microbial communities from the Delaware River and Bay under freshwater to marine salinity gradient to study organic matter... | ecosystem: Environmental > Aquatic > Marine > Coastal ... | reverse complement strand
CCACCCCCTTTGCTTTTTGGTACCATGCTGTTTTTTTACATATTTATTTTGTACTATTCACGCCCATGACCCAGCCGGTTCTGATCCCGGAAATTGAAGAGTTAGTCCCGCTGCCTGTTAGCGCAGCCGAGGCATTGCCGCCCTTGTCTCAGGAAGAAGAGATACAGATGAGAGCGCGCACTATTAAGTTGGTGTCAGACTTAACAGGTATTCCTGTCGTGCCAACGAAGGAGGACATCGACGCAGCCGAAGAATTGGCGCGTGACATGGTGGTTAATCCTGAGAAGCGTATTGAATACAACGCTTACCCGAATGAAACGATGGCATGGCTCGCTGGCATGATCACTCAGAGCAACTGCGCCCTTGTTGATGACCTCTCAGAACTAAAACTGTACGTCGTTAATAAGTTGTTGTTTGAAATTGAGCGTCCTGAAAACCTCACGGATTCCAAAACTCGACTGCAAGCCCTGACAAAACTGGGCGAAGTAGACGGAGTTGATGCGTTTAAGAAGCGATCTGAGGTGACGGTGCAGGTCAAACCCATCGAAGAGGTGGAAAGAGAACTGCGAGACACGCTTGAACAGATCAAAGCACGCAAAAAGATTCGTAGCACAGGCGATATTGTTGATTTGAAGCCTGAAGATTACGAAATTCGTGACGAAAACGCGTCACAAACCCACTAAATTCGTGAACGCAGCAGTTCAAACGCCGCCTTTGACACTCGATGACATCGAAGCGCTGACAGAACATGCCTTAACGCTGCCGGATAAGGAAAAACGCGAGCATTTAGAGCGAATTCGGCAGTACAAAGGCAAATTGCTGCGCGATTCTGGCAAGAATAACTTCTTAGACTTCATTGCTCACGTGTATGCAGGGTACAAAGTCGGCCCTCACCACGCCAAACTTGCGAGAATCTTTGAAGAAATTGCCGCAGGCAAGAAGAAAAGAGTCATCGTCAACATCGCTCCGCGTCATGGCAAGAGTGAGATGATCTCGTACCTTGCTCCGGCGTGGTTCCTTGGCAAGTATCCGCATAAGAAAGTGATCATGGCCTCGCACACTGCGGACTTGGCTGTGAACTTTGGTCGTCGTGTTCGTAACTTGGTCGGGAGTGACCTGTATCGTGACATTTTTCCGAACGTTGAACTTCAAGCGGATTCAAAGAGTGCTTCACGTTGGGGCACTAATTTTAATGGCGAGTATTTTGCTATTGGCGTGGGCGGCGCTCTTGCAGGCCGTGGTGCTGACCTCTTCATAATCGACGACCCGCACTCCGAACAGGAGGCCAAGCAGGGTAGGGCTGATGTGTTTGAACCGGCGTGGGAGTGGTTCCAGTCAGGCCCGGTGCAGCGACTGATGCCGGGCGGTGCGATCATCGTGGTGATGACCCGTTGGAGCAAAATGGACCTGACGGGCAAGATCGTTGACCACATGACCCGCGAAGAAGGGGCGGATGAGTGGGAGGTGGTTGAGTTCCCAGCCATCCTGAACGAGAAGCCACTCTGGCCGGACTTCTGGGCACTTGAAGAGTTGCTGGCGAAGAAGGCCAGTATGGACGTGCGGTACTGGCAAGCCCAGTACATGCAACAGCCCACGAGTGAGGAAGGGGCACTAATCAAGCGTGAGTGGTGGCAGGTCTGGGAGAAAGAGACCCCGCCCCAGTGCGAGCACATCATAATGAGCCTCGACGCCGCTCAAGAGAAGTCCAACCGGTCGGACTACAACGCCCTCACCACGTGGGGGGTCTTCTTCAATGAAGAGAACAAGAACTACAACATAATCCTACTTAACTCTATCAAAGAGCGGTTGGAGTTCCCGGAACTGAAAACCCTTGTGCTTGAGCAGTACAAAGAATGGAACCCCGACTCATTCATCGTTGAAAAGAAATCCAACGGTGCTGCGCTCTACCAAGAGATGAGAAGGATGGGCGTGCCCATCGGTGAGTTCACACCGGGCAAAGGCCAAGACAAGATCAGCCGTGTGAATGCAGTATCCGATCTCTTCTCTTCCGGTATAGTCTGGGTGCCCGATAGACGGTGGGCGTGGGAAGTGGTCGAGGAGTGCAATGACTTCCCGTCTGGCACTCATGATGACCTTGTGGACTCAACCACACTAGCCCTTCTGCGCTTTCGGCAGGGGGGCTTTATCCGTCTACCCAATGACGAGCCAGAGCCTACGAAGTGGTTCAAGAGCCACAGGCGAGAAGGGTTTTACTAGGAGAATTTAGATGGCTATCGACAAAGCATTGTACGAGGCACCGGCAGGTCTTGAGGCTCTCGCGGCTGAAGAGCCAGCGATTGAGATCGAGATCGAAGACCCGGAAGCCGTACGTATCGGTATGGGCGACACGATGATCGAACTTCAGAAAGCAGAACCGCGTGCTGAAGACTTCGATGCAAATATTGCGGAGTTCATGAGCGAGAATGAACTTCAAACTCTTGCTGGTGACTTGATCGGTGAGTACGAGCAGGACTTGGCTTCCCGCAAAGACTGGCTGGATGTGTATGTCAAGGGACTGAAAATCCTTGGCATTCGCTATGAAGAGAGGACGGAGCCGTGGCCCGGTGCCTGTGGTGTCTTCCATCCCCTCCTCATGGAGAGTGCGGTCAAGTTTCAGTCCGAGACCATCATGGAGACCTTCCCTGCGATGGGGCCGGTCAAGACCAAGATCATTGGTAAGGAGACGCCGGAGAAGAAGCAGTCTTCAATTCGTGTCGCTGATGACATGAATTACCAACTGACCGAGATCATGAAGGAGTACCGCCCCGAGCATGAGCGCCTGTTGCTCTCGCTCGCCTTGGCAGGCAACGCCTTCAAGAAGGTGTACTTTGACCCGAGTTTGGATCGGCAGACTGCCGTGTACATTCCGGCTGAAGACATCGTTGTGCCTTACGGCGCGTCGAACCTTGAGTCAGCCGAGCGTGTTACGCATCGCATGCGTAAGACCAAGAATGAACTGATCAAGTTGCAGTACGCAGGCTTCTACCGTGACGTGGACTTGGGTGACCCGGTTCGTGTCATGGACGAGGTTGAGAAGCAGAAGGCTGAAGATCAGGGCTTCTCAGCGTCGATGGACAATCGGTTCCAGTTGCTTGAGATGCACGTGAACCTCGACCTTGATGGCTACCCTGACGTTGATGATGACAACAACGAGACGGGGATTGCCCTGCCATACGTCGTCACGATTGAGAAAGGCACGGGGACGATCTTAGCGATTCGACGTAATTGGAAAGAAGATGATGACCTCAAACAGAAGCGACAACACTTCGTCCATTACGGATACATCCCCGGCTTCGGCTTCTACTACTTCGGTCTCATCCACCTCATCGGTGGACACAGCAAGGCTGCAACCAGCCTCCTTCGACAACTCGTCGATGCAGGCACTTTGTCAAACCTTCCGGGCGGTCTCAAATCAAGAGGGCTGCGTGTCAAGGGAGACGATACGCCTATTGCGCCGGGTGAGTTCCGAGACGTAGACGTGCCGAGCGGAGCGATCCGGGACAACATCCTGCCGCTGCCGTATAAAGAACCAAGCCAGACCTTGTCGATGTTGATGGACAAGATCATTGAAGAAGGTCGCCGCTTCGCTGCGGTGTCCGACCTCAAGATCAGCGACATGTCCTCGCAGGCTCCGGTGGGCACTACGCTTGCCGTGCTTGAGCGTGTGTTGAAGGTGATGACGGCGGTGCAGGCTCGCGTGTACTACGCGATGAAGCAGGAGTTCAAACTCCTCGCTGCAATCATTCGTGACAACACGCCGGATGAGTATTCGTACGAGCCGGAAGTAGGCAAGGCGAGCGCGAAGAAGTCGGACTACGACAACGTCGATGTGATTCCGGTTGCTGATCCCAATGCAGCCACCATGAGTCAGAAGGTGGTGCAGTACCAAGCGGTGCTGCAACTGTCGCAGACGGCACCACAACTTTACGACCTGCCGTACCTGCATCGTCAGATGATCGAAACGCTTGGCGTTAAGAACGTGGATAAGATTATCCCGCTTCCGAGCGATCAGAAACCGCGTGATCCGATCACCGAGAACATGGATGTCATGACGGGTAAGCCGCTCAAGGCGTTTATGTTCCAAGATCACGAAGCACATATGAAAGCGCACATGGCGCTTGGACAAGACCCAAAGATCGCGCAACTTATCGGTCAAAACCCGATGGCACAGCAGATCACTGCTGCGCTTCAAGCGCACATCATGGAGCACATGGCGTTCCAGTATCGCCGTGAAATCGAGAAGCAGTTGGGCGCAGCCCTTCCCCCGCTTCCGCAAGATGACCGTGAGGAGTACGACCTGCCTCCGGAGTTTGAAGTTCAACTATCGCAACTTGCTGCTGCGGCCGCAGACCGTGTTCTTCAGAAGGACAAGGCTGAGATTCAGATGCAGCAGAACGCGCAGCAACAGCAAGACCCGCTTGTTCAGATGCAGATGATGGACTTGCAGATCAAACAACTGCAGGCCCAGACGAAGCAGCAACAAGTGCAAATCGAAGCCCAGATCAAACAGGCTGAAATTCAGCGAAAGCAGCAGAAAGACATCATGGATGCTTCTGCGAAAGCCGACGAACTGGACCTTCGCAAGGAAGAAATCTCTGGCAGACAACAACTTGAAGCCGCACGGCTTGGCGTTGATATCGAGAAGCACAAGGCAGAACTCAGCGGTAAACAGCAGGAATCCGGTGTTCGACTTGGCTTGGAGATTGGCAAAGCCCGTGACGAGTCAGAGTTGCGCCGCAGGCAAAAAGAGAAACCCGAGGAGTAATAAATGTCTTATTCAAACGCACTTGAATACTTGGATTCAAAACTCCAAGACGAGCGCGCACTAATTGTTGAAACCTTGATTCAAGGCAAATTGGATGAAGGTGAATACAAACGTCTTTGCGGGGCGTTACAGGGTCTCGACCTCGCACGGAACCAAATCAAAGACCTTGCAAAGAGGATGGAACAAAACGATGAGTAACATCGATGTTGAGAAGACACAGGAAGAAGCGAAGAAAGCATCGCAACTCCCCGTGCCAAAAGGCTATCGCATCTTGTGTGCGATACCGCATGTTGACGAGGAATACGAAGGCGGGCTGATCAAGGCTGAGGACACTCGTAAGACTGAAGAGCAGACCACCGTGGTGCTGTTCGTTATCAAACTAGGTTCCGAGGCGTACGCAGACAAAGATCGTTTCCCTACCGGGCCTTGGTGCAAGGAAGGTGATTTCGTTCTGACCCGTCCCTACTCGGGCACTCGCGTGGTCATCCACGGTCGGGAGTTCCGCATCATCAACGACGACACGGTAGAAGCGGTGGTCGATGACCCCCGTGGCATCCGTCGCGCATAAGGAGAGATAGTTATGGCTGAGAAAGAAGAATTTAAGTTTCCCGACGAGGTTGACGCTGAGAAGGCGGTAGCCGAGGCCGGTGGAGACGAGAAGTTTGAGATTCAGGTCGAGGACGATACCCCGCCTGAAGATCGTGGCCGTGCCCCCCTCCCGAAGGAGGTGGTAGACGAGTTGGAGAAGGACGACCTTGAGGAATACTCCGAAAAGGTCAAGAAGCGCCTAGGCCAGATGAAGAAGGTCTGGCACGACGAGCGCCGCGAGAAAGAGCGGGCGCTGCGTGAGCGTGAGGAGGCCCTTCGGTTTGCTCAGACCCGTGAGCAGGAAATTCGTCAATTAAAACAACGACTTGGCAACGGTGAGCGGGCATATGTTCAGGAGGTCACCAAGGCGGCGACCAACGAACTGAACGTTGCCAAAGAGAGGCTGAAGCAGGCATATGAGGCCGGGGACTCCGACAGGATAACCGACGCTCAGGAAGCCCTGACGGATGCCAAATTAAGGATTAAACAATACGAGAACTTCAAGCCCTCTTTACAAGAAGAGGAATCAGGAGTACAACAAACTCAACAGTTCCAAGTACCTCCAAGTAGTCAGCCCACAATCGACCCAAAAGCCGAGGCGTGGAAGGACAAAAATGCTTGGTTTGGTACAGATGAGGAGATGACCGCCCTCGCGCTTGGACTGCACGAAAAATTGGTCCGGTCCGGAATCGATCCGCGTAGCGACGATTACTACGACCGAGTCAATGCGACTATGAGGAAGCGCTTCCCCGATTATTTTGAGGAAGAGCAGACTCAAACGAAGCAGGAAGAAAAGCCTGCTCGCACAAAGCCAGCCAATGTGGTTGCACCAGTAACGCGGTCTACCGCGCCTCGTCAGATTCGTCTGACATCGTCTCAAGTTGCACTTGCTAAGAGACTTGGTTTGAGCAACGAACAGTACGCAAAAGAACTTATGAAACTGGAGAGTAACTAAAATGGCTGAGAACAGACTCGCACGTGAACTCGAAAGTCGAGAATCCGCGCAGCGCAAACAACAGTGGACGCCTCCCCAAACGCTTCCGGCCCCAACGCCGCAGCCGGGATGGGTATTCCGCTATATCCGGACAAGTACGATGGGTGTCGCTGACCCTCAGAATACTTCCGCAAAATTCCGTGAAGGTTGGGAGCCGTGTAAGGCTGAAGACCATCCGGAGTTGATGCATATGACCGATCCGAATAGCCGATTTAAAGGCAACATCGAGATTGGTGGACTGTTGCTCTGCAAGGCTCCTGAAGAATTGATGAAGCAGCGTGATGATTATTACGCTATGCAAGCCAAATCTCAGATTCAGTCGGTAGACAACAATTATATGAGGCTGAACGACGAACGTATGCCGCTCTTCAATGAGAAGAAGACATCGGTCTCGTTTGGTAAAGGCAAATAACTTTTTGGAGTAACAAATGGCTTATCCTACCGTTTCTACCCCGTATGGGTTGAAGCCGATCAATTTGATCGGTGGGCAGGTGTTTGCCGGTTCGACTCGCCAGCGCCGCATCGCTTCCAGTGCGTCAAGCATTGGTTTCGGTGATCCGCTTGAGTTCGACACGGACGGCACCGTTAAAGTAACGACCTCAACGACGACTGCCCCGACCTCCGGTTTTGCCGGTGTGTTCTTGGGCTGCTCGTTCGTTTCCTCTGTGACGGGTCAGCCGACCTACTCGCAGCAGTGGACTTCGGGCACTTCGGTCGCAGCAAATACGTACATTACGGCGTATGTTGCTGACGATCCGGACACCCTGTTCAAGGCTGTGATGGTCTCGGCTTCGCTGGTGGTTTCGACCACGAGTGGTGCCCAGTACACAAGCATTGGTAACAACGTTGCGTTGGTTGCCAACACGCTCAACACGACGACTGGCGATTCGCAACAGGGTCTTTTGATCTCGTCGCTCGCCACGACTCGTTCGTTGCCGATCCGCATCGTTGATGTGGTTCCCGACACGGCGTTTGTTTCTAGCGGTACGACCTACTATCCCGAAGTGATTGTTAAGTTCAATGCTCCGTACATCACGGACACTTCGTTGATCGTGGGTGGTCACGCTTACAACAACCCGCTCGGAACCTAATAGGGGAGTTCTAAGACATGGCTATTTCACGCGCACAACTGCTCAAGGAACTCCTGCCGGGTTTGAACGCCCTGTTCGGCCTTGAGTACAAGACCTACGGCGAAGAGCACAAGGAAATCTACGAAACTGAGACTTCCGAGCGCTCGTTTGAAGAAGAGACCAAGTTGTCCGGCTTCTCGGCGGCTCCGGTCAAGAACGAAGGCCAAGCGATCCAGTACGACAACGCACAGGAAGCATGGACCGCTCGTTACAACCACGAGACTATCGCTCTCGGCTTCTCCATCACGGAAGAAGCGGTTGAAGACAACCTGTACGACTCGCTCAGCAAGCGCTATACGAAGGCTCTTGCTCGCGCTATGGCGTACACGAAGCAAGTCAAGGCTGCTGCGGTCCTTAACAATGGCTTCTCCTCGTCCTACGTGGGCGGTGACGGACAGCCGTTGTTCTCGGCCTCGCACCCGCTCGTCACGGGCGGTACGAACAGCAACCGTCTGACGGCATCTGACCTCAACGAAACCTCGCTTGAGGCGGCGGTCATTCAGATCGCTGGCTGGACTGACGAACGTGGTTTGCTGATCGCTGCCAAGCCGAACAAACTTATCGTCCCCCCGTCGTTGATGTTCACTGCGAAGCGTCTCCTCGACACGGAACTCCGTGTTGCGACCGCTGACAACGACATCAACGCCCTCAAGGCGATGGGTTCGATTCCGGGCGGCTACACCGTCAACCACTTCCTGACCGACACGAACGCTTGGTTCTTGACGACCGACGTTCCGAACGGCATGAAGCACTTCGTTCGTACCCCGCTGCAAAACAGCATGGACGGCGATTTCGACACCGGCAACGTCCGGTACAAGAGCCGCGAGCGTTACTCGTTCGGCTGGTCGGACCCGCTCGGCATGTTTGGTTCGCCGGGTTCATCCTGATCCTAGGGTGGTTAGGGGGGCTTCGGCCCCCCTTTCTTTTTGAATTTTTGAGGCGTATATAGTCGTTATCGGGATTAACATGCTTACCAGACAGACCCGACTGACGACATGCAGACTGGTAAGCGCAACTTGCATGTGAGGTATTTGAAATGGGTACTACTACTTTTTCCGGCCCGGTCGTTTCCCAGAACGGGTTTTCTTCGGACACGCTTGTCATTGGCACCACGGTAATCACTGCCGGTGCGGTCAGCGGAACGGTTGGAACTACGCAAGCCGGGTATATTCCGGTGTCGATTGGTGGAACCACGAAGTACATTCCGCTGTATTCGTCGCTGACTCCGTAATACCGGAGGCCAAAAATGGCAATGCAAACAGATGTCCTTGCTAGTCAGCCTCTGACTAGTGCGGGGCAGGCGCTGGATCAAAACAGCCTGACGATTGGTCGCGCTCGTGTAAAAGCCATCTACATCGTTCCGACTGCTTCGGCAGGGCAAGTGGTGTTTAAGGATGGCGGTGCGAGTGGCCCGACTAAAATCACGGTTAACACGCTTGCTTCATCAAGTGCGCCAGACTACATGCTGATACCGGGTGAAGGTCTACTCTTCCAAGAGAACATCTACATCGCCCCGTCAGCCGTAGTCTCAACAGTGGTGATTTATGGCTAAAACTCCTGCGTGGCAGCGCAAGGAAGGTAAGAACCCGGCTGGCGGCTTAAATGCCAAAGGTCGGGCTTCCTACAACCGCGCTAACCCCGGTAAGCCGGGTCTCAAGCGTCCTCAGCCCGAGGGCGGTGCTCGTAAGAAATCCTTCTGCGCCCGGATGTCTGGGATGAAGAAGAAACTGACGAGTGCCAAGACCGCGAATGATCCCAACAGTCGTATCAACAAGTCCTTGAGAGCATGGAACTGCTGACATGGAAATGTTGGTGTGGAACATGGTTCTCACGGGAATCGTCGCCGTGTTGGGGTTCGTGGTGAAAGAGAAGTTTGCCGAACTCCAACGACTCGGCATTCTGCTCAACAGGACACGTGAGGAGGTTGCTCGTGATCACATCACTCGTGCAGAAGTTCGTGAAGATATGCGTCAATTGCTGGACCGGCTTGAAAGGCTGGATCAAAAAATTGATCACCTAATCAACAATGCCAAGCAGTAGCGCAAAACAAGCACGGTTAATGCGGGCGGTTGCTCACAGCCCCGCTTTTGCCAAGAAAGTTGGCGTACCTCAGAGTGTGGGCAAAGATTATGCAGAGGCCGATAAAGGCCGCAAATTTGGTTCTGGAGGAACTATGAAAGAGTCGAAAGCGATGATGAAGAAGGAAGTGTCTTTCATGAAGAAGAAAGGCGCTCCGAAGTCGATGATTAAGCATGAAATGAGCGAGATGGCTGATAAGGCCGGTCGCGCTATGAAGAGCCGTACGGCTGACAAGATGGGTCGTGCGATGGTTAAGGGCTACAAAGAAGGTGGCTCTGTTGGCGGTTCGTATCGTCGCGCTGCTGATGGTGTTGCCAGTAAGGGCAAGACCAAGGGCAAGATGATCAAGATGAACAAAGGCGGATATTGCTAATGAAAAACCTTGCCCGTGAGTACGAAGACGACATGATGGAAATGAAGGCTAAGAAGGCCAAAAAGCCCATGAAGCCTTCTGATCCGGGCAATCCGTCTATGGATATGATTCCTCCGTCGATGTTGCCGGAAAAGCCCGTGATTCCCCCCGGTCGTGAGATGGGTGGTGGTATCAAGAGAAAAGCCAGTGGCGGCGCAGTTTATTCTCGCGGTGCTAAGGTTGGTTCTGCTTCTAAGCGCGCTGACGGCATTGCTCAACGTGGGCATACCAAAGGGAAGATTTGCTAATGAGAAAGCGTAGGTACGCAGAAGGCGACCTCGTTGAAGATGAGGATGCCGGTGAAGGACTAGGCGCTATTGGTTCGCAATATGCGTCTACGGCTCGTAGTTCCGCTTCTGTTCGTGGCGAGAACTTGGACGACCTGTCTTTTCGTGATGCGTACAAGCGCAAGGCTAAAGAACTTGGCGAAGGCAAAGTCTTTGAGTGGCGTGGCAACAAGTACCTGATTGATAGTGGCAAAGCCAAGCCCAAGACTGAAGCAGAACTTCCCAAGGCTGCGCCTCCTTCTCGCCCCGCCGCTCCCGTACCCGCTGCTCGCGCTGCCCCTCCTGCTCCCGAAGAAGAGTCATTTGGTACTCGTTTTAAAGAAGGTGCGTTGGGTCTTGCTGAGCGTGGCATGCGGGCAATTGGAGTTCCTCTGCAGCAGCGTACTTTCTTGACTACTTTGGCAGGCAGCAAGCGGCCTATTACGGAACAAAACCTTACCCAAGAAGAAAAAGACAAAGTAGATCGTGCTATTAAAAGGGCGAGGAAGGCTGGCCGTAACTACATTACGTATGCTGACTACGACAAAGAGTTGCTGATCAATAAGCCTGAGCAGTTTTCTAAAGATCAGGACGTACAGCAGACTATTGGCCGCGCACCAATTAAGAAAGACAAAAGCGGTAGAGATGTTGTCGAAGACATATATGACTTTATGAACTCTGTTCGTGCTAAAGATGTTCGCCGCTATCAGGACATTCGCAAGAAAGAAGGCCGCACGGGACTTGCTAAAGAAGTTGCGCGTGAGTCGTTTGAAGATATTAAGAAGGCGGGCAGTTTGTCAGAGGGCGCTAAGACCGCGTTCAATAAACTGCCGAGCCGTGTAGGTAACGCTTTTATTGGTGAAGATGGACGCCCGGTGCGTATCGCTATGCGTAAGGGTGGCGTTGTTAAATCAAGTGCGTCTTCACGTGGTGATGGGATTGCTCGTAAGGGCAAGACCCGTGGGAGATTTGTATGATGCCATCCCGAGGCATGGGTGCGATTGCTCCTCGTAAAGTGCCGCGAGCCAAGCGGCGTGGAGATGACAAGCCTGTAATTGGGACGGGCAAGCCCATTCGCACGTTTGCGAAGGGTGGCGAGAGCAAAGTCAACGAGGCGGGTAACTACACGAAACCCGGTATGCGTAAGGCTTTGTTTAATTCGATTAAAGGACGGGCTGTGCAGGGTACCAAGGCAGGTCAATGGTCAGCGCGTAAGGCACAGTTACTTGCTAAACAGTACAAGGCCAAGGGTGGCGGGTACAAAGGATGAAGGCTCCGCAACAATCGCTGAAGGCTTGGACTCAGCAGAAATGGAGAACGAAGAGTGGTAAACGGTCTACTGACACGGGTGAAAGATATCTTCCTGAGGCTGCTATCAAAGCCCTCAGCCCCGCCGAGTACGCCCGCACCACCGCTGCCAAGCGTAAAGGCAAAGCGCAAGGCAAGCAGTTCGTACAGCAACCCAAGGGCATTGCTGCTAAAACGCGCTCGTACCGCCAAAAAGGTAAGTAAGGAGAAAAAGAATGGCTAAGAATTGGATTAAAGATGCAATTAAGAAGCCGGGTGCATTGAAGTCGGCTCTTGGTGTGAAGAAAGGCGAGAAGATTCCCGCCGCTAAACTTGCCAAGGCTGCTAAGGCTCCGGGCAAGATGGGCCAACGCGCTCGCTTGGCGCAGACGCTGAAGGGGTTGAAGAAGTAATGAACTGGGGCGAGATTCTCAAAATGGTGATCCCGATCCTTGTGGTCAGCATCGGCTGGCTGCTTGGACAGGTATCGTCTTTTAGTAATCGCTTAATTCAGATTGAGTCTAAAATGCCTGCGTTGATTACGTCAGAAGGCGTACCAACTGATTCTCCTTTGTCTGCTGAAAAACGGCAGAGACAGAAAGAAGAAATTCAGAAAGAAATGAACGACCTCAACGTGCGTGTGACGCTGATTGAGGAGAGGCAGAAGCAAAATGGTCGATAAGACTACAGCAACGACAGACTTCAACCTTGATCTAAACACGATCATCGAAGAAGCGTTTGAGCGTTGTGGCGCAGAACTGCGTACGGGCTATGACTTCCGTACGTCCAAGCGCAGTCTTGCTTTGCTGTTGATGGACTGGGCTAACCGAGGCATCAACCTCTGGACGTTGGAAGAAGGTACGAAAACCCTGACATATAACCAAGGAACTTATGATCTGCCGGTTGATACGGTAGACCTCCTTGACCACGTGATTCGTACAGGTTCCGGTACTAATCAGCAAGACATCAACATCACCCGTATTTCTTCCAGCACGTACGTCGCTATCCCCAACAAGAATGCAACAGGTCGGCCAATTCAGATTTGGATCAACCGCCGTACTGGTGCTACGGGGGCCGACGACGTTGTGGTTTATCCGCAGTTCACCGTCTGGCCCAAGCCGGATAACTCAACTACGTGGGTGCTTTACTACACGCGCCTGCGCCGAATGTTTGATCCGGGTACTGGCGTGAACGGACAGGATGTGCCGTACCGGTTCCTGCCCTGCATGGTGGCGGGGCTGGCCTATATGCTCTCCATGAAGATTCCGGGGGCCGATGTTCGCACCCAAGTTCTAAAGGCCCAGTACGACGAGGCTTGGGACTTGGCGGCTGGCGAGGACCGGGAAAAGGCAGCGGTTCGGTTTGTTCCCCGTGAGAGTTTCTTGGGTGGCTACTAATGCCAAACCGGTATGCAAGTGGGAAACACTCTATCGCCATGTGCGACAGATGTGGGTTTCAGTACAAATTGAGGCAGTTGAAGAGTCTGGTGATCAAGACCAAGAACGTGAATATCTTGGTCTGTCCGGAGTGTTGGGAGCCTGATCAGCCGCAGTTATCGCTAGGTCTGTACCCGGTAGATGACCCGCAGGCATTGAGGAACCCCCGCCCAGACTTGAGTTATTATGCGCCGGGTAACGACGGCGCGAATGGCAGTCGCCAAATCCAGTGGGGTTGGAACCCCGTGGGTGGGGCTAGGGCATACGATGCAGGGTTAACACCTAATGATCTTGCACCAACAGGCGAAGTCGGAACTGTAACGGTCGTGACGACCTAGGAGACTGAGATGGATATGAAGGCAATGCTGAAGAAGCATATGAAAAAGGGCAAAGGTGCCCATCCGGACGCTGACGTAAAGAAGATGCGTGCTGGTGGTAAGACCAACGCAGAAATGAAGAAGTATGGTCGTGGCATGGCGAAGGTCATGAACCAGCGTAGCCCGATGCGTGGCTCTTCTGGCCCGAGGTAATTCACATGAAGGACACCTCATACAATCAGCCGAAGCCGAACACCGAATCAACGGGTCGCAACGGCTATCCGGAGACGGATATCAACAAGGGCGTCACCCACATGAAAATGAAGGGTGCTGGCGCTGCGACGAAGGGCACTAAGTTCGTGTCGCAGATCAACCTTGAGATGAATGGCAAAGTCCGGGCGGGTTGGACTCCGTGAATTACTCTCAGTTAGTTTCACTCATTCAGGAGTATTGTGAATCTACGGAGCAAACCTTCGTAGCCAATATTCCTACGTTTGTGCAACTGGCTGAGGAGCGGATTTACAACTCCGTTCAGATTCCGGCGATCCGTAAGAACGTGACGGGCACGATGACGGCAAGTTTCCCATACTTTCAGTTGCCGTCTGACTGGCTCTCAACTTTCTCGTTAGCCGTGATTGATCCTACGACCGGTGAATACGAGTACCTGCTTAATAAAGATGTGAACTACATCCGTGCAGCGTACCCACCGCCCAACAGCACGGGTAAACCCAAGTATTACGCGATTTGGGACGACACTTCGATGATCCTTGGTCCGACTCCAGATACGGCGTATACAGCGGAGTTGCATTACTACTATTACCCGGTGTCTATCGTGACGCATGGTACGTCTTGGTTGGGTACTAATTTTGAAACCGTACTGCTCTACGGTGCTATTCGTGAAGGTTACACCTACTTAAAGGGTGAGGCTGATATCATGAATTTTTATGAGCAAAAGTACCAAGAATCCTTGGCACTTCTTAAACGTCTCGGTGACGGCTTGGATCGTCAAGACGCTTACCGTTCTGGTCAAGTTAGGATTCCTGTGTCATGAGTTTTGCAGCAGGCATGGAAATTGGAAATGTGTTCGTTCAGACCACGAGCAATCGTGGTTATACACCTGAAGAGATTGCTGAACGGGCATTGAATCGTCTTCGTCGAACCGAGACGGAAGAAGAGTTAAAACAGGTGCTTATAAGGTACCTGCAAGAGGCGCAGGATTCCGAAAGGATGAATGCACGGCGTATTTTAACTGAAAATGGTTTTGTTGATGCGGCTTCGCATTTAGGAGATTGAAATGGCTATCACTCAAGCAATGGCGACATCGTTCAAGGTAGAAATCCTTGACGGTATTCATAATTTTGGTACCGGCGTTGTTCGCGCTTCGACCGCTGCGGATGTGTTCAAGATCGCGTTGTATACCTCATCGGCTACGTTGAGCGCGGCTACGACTGCGTACACTACGTCAAATGAAGTGTCTTCGTCGGGCACGAACTATACGGCGGGCGGTAAGACGCTCACGATCTCGCAGGTACCGACTTCGACCAGCACGACTGCATGGATTGACTTTGCAGATATTACGTGGGATTCGGCTACGCTGACGGCGAACGGCGCGTTGATCTACAACGAGACGCAAGGCAACAAGGCTGTTGCGGTTCTGGCATTCGGGGCTGATAAGACCTCGACGGCTGGTAACTTCACCATCCAGTTCCCGGCTGCTGCTTCGACGACTGCGATTCTGCGTATTGCTTAATCGGGGGTTATCATGGCCCTCGTACTTGCGGATCGCGTCTTAGAGACGACGACCACTGCTGGCAGTGGCACACTCACTCTGGCCGGTGCAGCCACCGGGTACCAGACGTTTGCTGCTGTCGGTGATGGCAATACCACGTATTACACCATTACTGATGGTACCAACTGGGAAGTTGGTGTCGGTACGTACACGGCTGCGGGTACTAGCCTGTCCCGAGATACCGTGCTGGCTTCTAGTAATAGTGGGCAGAAGATTACCTTCCCCGCAGGTACGAAGAACGTCTTTGTAGATTATCCGGCTGCTCGCGCAGTATTTGGTGATGCAACCGGCACCGTAACGATAAGCAGTTTGGCGGCTACTTCGGCTGCTATTACAAATCTTGCCGCTACAAGTGCCAACATCACGACTTTGACGGGTACTACGATTGGTACGACGACTACGACCCTTCTTCAAGGGGCTAGCGGTAACATCACCAATTTAAATAGTACTAGCGCTCAGATTACGACCATTACCGGTACTACGATTGGTACGACGGCTACGACCCTTCTTCAAGGGGCTAGCGGTAACATCACCAATTTAAATAGTACTAGCGCTCAGATCACTACGATCACCGGCACTACGATTGGTACAACTGCAACGACGCAGTTGAAAGGCGCAAGTGCCACGATCACTACCCTTACGAGTACGTCGGCTGATATTACGACTATTACCGGTACGACGATTGGTACGACGGCTACGACCCAACTAAAGGGTGCAAGTGCGACGATTACTACCCTCAGCGGTACGAGTGCGACGATCACCAATATCCTTGATGGCCTTGGTCTGGTTCGTACTATCCCGCAAGTCAGTAAAGGTGCTAACTACACTTTGACAACGGCTGACAACGGTACGCACATCAACCTTACTGCTGGCGTGATTACTGTACCAAACAACACGTTTAGCGCAGGTAACGTAGTAACTGTGTACAACAACTCTACGGGCACGTTGAGTCTGACCATTTCGACTACCACGGGGTACGTCGCTGGTACGAATACCAACCGAACCGGTCTGGCTCTCGCAACTCGTGGCGTTGCTACGATTTTGTTTATCAACCCTTCGGCTTGTGTTGTTGCAGGTAATGTAACCTAACCATGCTTGGTTTTACGGCATTTTCAGTTGCGCCTATTTCAGCAATAGACCCGGCTGGATATGTTCTCGTATTTGTTGATGGTGTAGAAGGCACTGGACAACTTGGCTCTGTAACGGTTGCTAGCGAAACAAATGTATTTGTAACCGGTGTTGAAGCGACGGGCGAACTTGGTACGGTAACGGTTGCGGCAGATAGCAACCATGCTGTTGACGGCGTTCAGGCTGAAATCTTCCTCAGCGAAGAAGTTGTTGTTGGCGATGCAGTCGTTATTGAAACCGGACTTGAAGGCACGGGCGAGGTTGGAACTGCCACGGTCTTCCTTGAAATTATTGTCCCGGTCTCAGGAACTGAAGCAACCGGCGAACTTGGTACGGTCTTCGTTGTAACTGATCAAGTTCTGTCAGTTACAGGTGTTGAAGGAACCGGTGAAGTTGGTACCGTCTACATTGCAGCAGGTATCAATGTATATCCGGATGGAGTAGAAGGTACTGGAGCCACAGGATCGGTATTTGTTGTTACCGATCAAGTCCTGACGGTTTCTGGCGTATCGGCTAATGGCGACGTTGGCACTGTATCTTTCTCGCTGGACTGCAAGTTCTCTGTCACGGGCGTAGAAAGTACGGGTGAGATCGGTACAGTCACAGTCTTCCTTGAGAAGATCGTACCGGTTACGGGAGTTGAGGCTACGGGCGAACTTGGCACGGTCACCGTTACCGGCACTGCAAATGTTATAGTTTTGGGTGTTTCTGCGACGGGTTACATTGGTTCGCAATCGCCAGCCGTCAATGTCTGGGGTTTGATTAATACGAATCAAAATGCTGGCTGGACATCTATTGCGGCATGAGGTCATAAATGGCTAGTACATATTCAACCAACCTTGCTATCGAACTGATCGGCACTGGCGATCAAGCGGGGTCTTGGGGTAACACCACTAATACCAATCTGGGCACCCTGATTGAACAAGCCATTTCAGGCTATGTCACGCAGGCGATGACCACCGGTAACACTACGACGATCACGATCCCGAACGGTGCGACGGGCGTGGCGCGTAACATGTATATCGAGATGACGGGAACGGGCGGTACGAATACCTTCCTCGTTGTTCCTTCTAACAAGAAACTCTACTTCATCTACAACAACACCACTGGCGCGGTGACGGTCAAAGTCTCGGGTCAAACCGGTGTATCGGTTGCTGCGGGTGATAAACAGATTCTTGTGTCAAACGGTACTGATGTTGTTTCGGCAACGTCTTATATCAGTAACGTCTCTACTGCTAGTGCAAACATTACTACGTTAAGTGGTACGACTCTTAATTACACAAACGGAACAGTTAGTAATCTTACAAGCACTAGCGCGACTATCACGACTTTAACGAGCGGTTCTGCCAATATTACGCAGTTCCAAGCAACTTCTGCTTACATTACGACGCTGACGGCAGATAGTTTCACGCTTGGTGCGATTGCACTTGGCTCTGCAAATATCACAACGCTGACGGGTACTAGTGCAACGATTACAAATATTCTGGACGGAATTGGCAACGTTCGTAACGTACCGTCTAATGCCAAAACTGCGGCGTATACGCTTGCTGTGACCGATGTGGGTAAAGTCGTTACGACGACAAGCGGTACAATTACGGTACCAAATAATAATTTTGCAGCAGGCAATATCGTTTCGGTCTACAACAACTCGACTAACGTTATCAGTATCACAATTTCAACCACTACAGGTTATGTTGCAGGAACTGATACCAATCGTACTGGCCTCGCGTTATCTGCGCGTGGCCTCTCTACCGTATATTTTATTAACCCTTCTTACTGCATCGTTGCGGGTAATGTGACCTAAGGAATTAATATGACTAGCCAACAACTTTTTCTTCGTAGTTACGGCGCTGCTGCACCAACTACTATTGGTTTCTATGTATGGGGGTCTGGTGGTAGCGGCGGGGTTTCTCCTGAAGGTAATGCTGCTGGTGGCGGAGGTGGTAGTGGTTTTCTAGCAAGTAACGCCAGTATTAGTAAAGGCGCTACATATTCCGTTACTGTGGGTGGTTCAGACAGCACTAATTCGTTTTCAAATTTTGGTAGCGTTGGTTGCGGCGGTGCTGGCGGTAGTTATGGCGTCGGTACTAGTGACGGTGGCCCCGGTTATTGCGGTGGTGGCGCATCAGGTGACTCAAGCAACGGCAACCGTCAGGGCGGTATAGGTGATCCCGGTTTTCCCGGTGGGTATACAAATTCGCCGGGGTATGGCGGCGGCGGCGGGGGTGTTGGTAGTGCTGGTTTAGATGGCCCTAGTAGTGGTGGTGGTGGTGGAAATGGGGCTACGGCTGATTTTCCACCCTTAACTGTAGGTGCTATCTATTACGGTTATGGTGGTAGCGGTGGGCTTACAGGATCGCCCGGTGGCGGTAGTTTTGGTAACGGAGGAGGAGCCAACGCTGGTGGCGGATCGGCTGGCTCTGTACATATTTACTATCCTCAAAGTTTTGCAGCCGCAAATGTTGTTAATGGCGCTACGTTAGTTACACAATATGGGTATAAAGTTTATTCATTTAACGGTTCTGGCAATATTCAGTGGTGATTGAACATGGCTAGTTTTGCAGAACTTGATACAAATAATGTCGTACTTCGTGTTTTAAAAGTACGTAATGAAGACATCAATAATCTTGAAATGCCAGATTCCGAACCGGTAGGCATAACTTATTTAGAAGAAAACGGATTTACGGTGCCGCCCGGACACTCATGGAAACAGACTTCTGCGGTTGGTGCGTTTCGTAAAAATTACGGAATGGTTGGGTATTCTTATTACCCTGATCTTGACGCATTTGTTCCTCCAAGACCGAATCTGTTCCCTTCTTGGGTTTTGAATACGGAAAAAGCCAGATGGGAAGCGCCTGTTCCTATGCCGTCTGATGCTAATACTGGTAATCCGCCCAAGAGGTATATATGGGATGAGCCTACGGTTTCGTGGGTTGAAGTCATACAATGATCCCCGCTCTCGCTGCCATTGTCGAACCACTCCTTGCCAACGGGTTAGGTCTCGTTGCTAATGCTGTCATGGCGAAGGGACAGGCTTGGGTCGAAGGCAAGACCGGTGTGAAATTGCAGCCCAACATGCCCCCGGAAGAGGTCGCCAAACTTCAGATGGCGCAGATGGAGCATGAAGAAGAGTTGATGCGGCTCA
>Ga0208147_1000254_pt1 | contig 19356 bp, 29 predicted proteins | sample DEB3_08_DNA_FD_184520 | JGI IMG/M metagenome (GOLD analysis project Ga0208147, IMG submission 184520) | Aqueous microbial communities from the Delaware River and Bay under freshwater to marine salinity gradient to study organic matter... | ecosystem: Environmental > Aquatic > Marine > Coastal ... | reverse complement strand
GGGTCAAAAGCCGTAAATAAAACCGGCTACCGGAGGAGACAATTACAATCGTCGCATAAATATTAGAATCGCGGCTATTATTTTCACCGCTGCGAGTAACAAAATTCTCTTTCAATATTGGCAACTATTGAGTCTGCCATATAATCTCGGATATCGACGCCGCCCGCGTACGCGTGCAATAGATACGCACTGCCGGAAAAGCCGGTCTGATAGTCCGGCGGTTCCCAATCCAAAAAACACAGTAGATCTTTATACTCAAAAGGCCAAAGGTTTTGCGGCCAGTAGAGCGCGCTTGTGTCGATTGTCTTATTCGGCGTCATCTAACACCTCCATTAAGGGCACTGTCGGATTATATTGTGCGGTCTCTGTGGCGCTTGCATTGTCATAATCAACGCGTACCAAACTGTTAATTTGCTCAAAAGCGCGAATGTAATCAAGGGTAGACAAGTCGCTGCGCTTCGGAAACTTGCGCAGGTCTTTAAATTTAGTCGGTTTGAATGGCTTGCGTGCCAATTTGGCAAAAGCCAATATGTCCCGATCAAATTTGAGTTTGTACGTAGTACCGTCGATGTGTAGTGTTTGCATGGTCTTAGCCTTTTAGAATTGAACGTAAACAATATTTCCAGCGTTGGTGCGTCCGATAAAAGGCGTTTCGTCGCGTAGATAGTCTTCAACTTGTTGATCTATATCGTCGCCGTCTATATCAATTGAATACGCGGCTATAATTTCGGTCGGTGTTTGCTCTGAGAATTCGCAACAAACTGCGATTACGTCTAATTCGCCGTCTTCGTCTAATTCTTCCAAGTATTCGTAAATCATCCCGAGCGCTTCGTAGCTGAACTGGCTAGCGCGGCCTGCGCGGTGGAATGCGTCGCGGAAATCGAACTTGTTAATAGTTTGTTTCATTTTTTTACGCTCCTAGTAAGAAAACAAAAAACACATAAATAACGACAGCGACAGCCAAGCCAGCGAGATATTGTAAGAAGGTCATTTTTGATTAGCCTTAAAATAATCTACCCATATTTGTATCGTGTCCCAATTGACGCCAAAAGTTGCATCGTGGCCGTTCTTTATTAGCTGCAGTACTTGACGCGCTTCGTCATTGGTCAAGCTATCGTCAATTTCTTGAATATCGGCAAAGTGCCAAGAGATATTTATTTCGTCGGGTAATTTGTTCATGATTTTTGTCCTTTCGGTTAAGCGGTTTAATATTCATCGCCGAAACGGCAATTAGATCCCATCTCTGCACGAATTGAAACGAATTTGCTTAGCTTTTTGATCGCACCGGCTAGTGTTCTAGCTGCGCCGATTTCTTCCAATAATTCCGCGTCTGAATAGCACTCTACAAATACGTCAAAACCTTCCTCGTAATTTTTTAAGCAGTACTGTTTCACTTGATCTAGTAACGTGTTCATTTTTGTCTGCTCCTTTGTTTGTTTGTTATCAAGTACTACGCGTTCAATATAGCATATGTCAAACAATGCTTTACATTTATTTGTAGAAATTTGTAGTTCTGTGTGACGTGTGTCACAATGTAGACTTTCAACGTCCTGAAAGGCACATCATGTTCGAGCGAAACGTCCCCATTCCAATAGCCACTTACGCGAATCGTAAGTACCCTTTCGCTGAATTGCAGGCAGGCGAATCGGTTTTGTACCCTTGCGCGCCGTCAGATAGGCGCAAGGTAGGAAAGGCCGCGTATCGTGTGGCGAGTTATCATAAATGGAACATTGTCGTGCGTTCTGTGCCTGAAGGCGTGCGAGTATGGCGAATTTGATAATCTTGTTGTCATCGGTTGTCAAATTGTGGGTCATATTTTGTAGGTCATTTGCCTACACTTTTTGGCGCCCAGTATAGGTTTTAGCGGGTTGTTGGCTATATTGTCATTAAAAATTCAAATTCAGTTTGAAAGTTATACAGTAGTATTTAAAAATCACTGTATGGATTATTGCAGCGATTAAAGTTGCGTGACAATATGACCCACAATGACAACAAGTGTTATAGAAAGGAAAGATATGGGTAGGCGCGCGTCTACATCAACACGTTATTTTTTACGCAAGTTATCGCCTGCTGAATCGGCAGTGCTGGCCGCTGCCGGTGATGGCGATATTGTCGCAGGCTGGCATCAAGTGCTCGCGATATATCAGGCGCTACATGCTTTAGGTTATCGTAATGACCAGGATGTTAGTTGTTTTATTGATAATGTTAATCAACTTAAAAGCCCCCCTTTGTAATTATTTAACCCCCCTTAAGTAATTTAAAAGACCCCCTTAGGTATAGGCAAAATGGTGCATCACACATGCTTACGCCCACAAGCCGAATGCTATCCGCCCCCGCCCCATGCTTTCGGCTGCGTGCAGCCTGGCTGTAGTTGTCAGATTGCTATGTCACATAACGTGCGTTATGTCAAATGACATAATGCTGCTAATCTGACAATATGTTGGCATTCTGCTATGGGGGGGAGGGGTAGTCTTACTCTTGTAAATATGGGGGCAGCCCCCTACCCACAAAAAAAGTCAAATTAGGATTACAATGCAACCACTAAAAGGAATCAGTAATGAAAACTCCTATCATCGCGGATCGCACGATCCCCACGACGCTTGCTAAAACAGAGAATCAACGCTTGAAGGAATTGAAGCAGATGTTGATCGAGTCCAGCGGCAAAGACGTTGTACAGAAAGTCATCAACATTGCTTTGGACGACGACCACCCAGGTCAGATGGCGGCCATCAAGATGTGCATCGACCGCACCCTACCCGTTGGCATGTTTGAAAAAGAAAAGAATCAACGCAGCGCAGTCACGATCAATATAACCGGTCTTGATATGGCCCCAGTGCTAAAGGACATCGTCAATGAGTGACCTTACGTTCTCATTGCTGCCTTGGCAACAAGAGGTGTTTGCTGACCAAACACGCTTCAAGGTAGTGGCCGCAGGACGGCGCTGTGGGAAGTCACGGCTAGCGGCGACGACGCTACTTATAGAGGCGCTACGCTGTCCGGCTGGCTCGGCGGTGCTGTACGTTGCGCCAACGAACGGGCAGGCGCGGCAGATTATCTGGAACGTGTTGATGGAGTTGGGGCGAGAGGTCATTCAGTCTAGCCACATCAACAACCAAGACATCGTGATGATTAATGGCGCGACGATCTACGTCAGGGGCGCTGACCGTCCAGACACGCTGCGTGGTGTGTCCTTGACCTACGCGGTCTTGGACGAGGTGGCTGACATTAAGCCGGAGGCGTGGGAGCAGGTCATCCGTGCGTCGCTGTCAGATAAGAAGGGGCGCGCTATGTTCATCGGCACGCCCAAGGGGCGTAATTTCTTCTACGACTTGTACAAGTTGGGGCTGAGTGGCGAAGATACGGATTGGAAAAGCTGGCACTTCACCACGCAAGACAACCCGCTGATTGATCCTACAGAAGTTGAGTCGGCTAAAAAGACGCTATCTAGCTTTGCTTTTAAGCAAGAATACCTAGCAAGCTTTGACAATGCTGGTTCGGACGTATTCAAGGAAGCCTGGCTTAAGTATGGCGAGGAGCCGGAGTACGGAAGCTATTTTGTGGCTGTTGACTTGGCTGGATTTGAAGAAGTTGCTAAACAGGCAGCAAATGCCAAGAAGCGGCTAGATGAGACGGCTATCGCGGTAGTCAAGGTGACTGAGGATGGCAAGTGGTTCGTGGTGAAGATTGACCACGGGCGGTGGGATATCCGAGAGACGGCGGCTAAGATTTTGATGGTCATGCGCGACTACAGACCGCTGAGTCTGGGGATTGAACGCGGAGCGTTAAAAAACGCTGTTTTGCCGTATTTAAGTGACTTAATGCGCAAGAATAATGTATATTCCCACATAGTTGATCTCACGCATGGCAACAGGAAGAAAGCCGACCGGATCATCTGGAGTTTGCAGGGGCGTTTTGAGCACGGCCGTATTGTGCTCAATAGCGAAGAAAACTGGGATGACTTCACTGACCAGCTTCTAATGTTTCCTGCCAACGGCGTCCATGATGACTTGCCCGACGCGCTATCCTATATAGACCAATTGGCCGTTACTTCGTACTTTGAAGACGAAGATGACGATGAGTGGGAGCCTATTGACGTTATATCAGGATTCTAAATGGAACAAAACGACTTTGACCAGCCATCTGAGAACGACAAGGAACTGATTTCCTTCGTCGTTGACCATTGCGACCGCTGGCGCGATTATCGCAATACTAATTTCTTAAGTGACTGGGAAGAATATGAACGCATATTCCGTGGTCAATGGGCGTCAGAAGATAAGACACGCGAATCGGAGCGCTCAAGGATTGTTACTCCAGCAACGCAGCAGGCGGTTGAAACGCGTCATGCGGAGATCATGGAGGCGATCTTTGGCTCCGGTGAGTTCTTTGACATCAAGGATGATATCAAGGACATTGACGGCAACCCGATGGATGTAGAGTTCATCAAGTTGCAGTTGATGGAGGATTTTAAGAAAGACAAGATTCGTAAAGCGATTGACCAGATCGAACTGTTAGCCGAGATTTACGGAACAGGCATTGGCGAAATTATCACCAAAGAAGTAACCGAATACGTACCTGCTACTAAACCTATCCCAGGCCAAAAAGGCCAAGCGGCTATTGGTGTGACTGAAAAACCACGCGTCGGCGTGTTCTTGAGTCCGGTCAATCCTAAGAATTTTCTGTTTGATCCCAACGGTACATCGGTAGATGACTGCATGGGCGTGGCGATTGAGAAATATGTATCTGTCCATAAGATCGTACAAGGCATCGAGTCGGGTATGTACCGTAAGGTCAACATCACGGCGACGTATGAGGACACACAGTTAGAGCCAACACAAGAAGTTACGCAGTTTCAGGACGAGAAAGTTCTGTTGCTAACCTATTACGGTTTGGTTCCACGCGAGTATTTAAAGAAGGACGACGAGGAAGTTGTCGAGTTGTTCCTAGATAGTTCAGGCATGGAAGACTACAGCGACATGGTTGAGGCGATTGTTGTAATTGCCAACGACGGGCTGTTGTTGAAGGCTGAAGAATCACCCTACATGATGAAGGATCGTCCGGTACTGACATATCAGGACGACACGGTTCCTAATCGTCTGCTTGGCCGTGGTACGGTCGAGAAGGCGTATAACATGCAGAAGTCGATTGACGCGCAAGTGCGTAGCCATATTGACTCGCTGGCGTTGACGACTAGCCCGATGATGGGTATGGACGCAACCCGTCTGCCACGTGGTGCTAAGTTTGAAGTAAAGCCAGGTAAGGCCATGTTGACGAATGGACCTCCAGGTGAGATTCTGTTCCCATTCAAGTTTGGCACAACTGACGGCAGCAACATCACAACTGCTCAGAATTTTGAGCGTATGCTGTTGCAAGCGACAGGCACGCTGGACTCACAGGGCATGGTCAGTCAAGTTGCGCGTGATGGCGGCCAAGGCGGCATGTCTATGGCCGTGGCATCCATCATTAAGAAGTACAAACGCACACTGGTGAACTTTCAGGAAGACTTCCTGATCCCGTTTATCAAAAAAGCAGCATTTAGATACATGCAGTTTGATCCTGAGCGTTATCCATCAGTCGATCTGAACTTTATTCCTACCGCTACGTTGGGCATTATCGCTAGAGAGTATGAGCAACAGCAGTTTATTGCTCTGTTGCAGACTCTTGGACCCAATACGCCAGTGCTGCCGTTGATTCTGAAAGGCATTGTGGGTAATAGTAGCCTGTCTAACAGGCTTGAATTGATGGAATCGCTAACTCAAATGGCGCAACCTGACCCACAAGCACAGCAAAAGCAGCAAATTCAGGAGCAATTGGCTCTGCAAGCGGCTCAGGCACAGATTGCGGTCAATACGACGCAGGCTGAACGTAACAGAGCCGAGGCACAAAGCACAATAGTCGAGACACAATTGAAGCCACAAGAGGTTCAGGCTAAGATTTTGCAGGCTACGACGGCTAATTTGCCCGATGCAGACGCAGCAGCTAGCCGTGAGTTTGATAAACGGGCAAAGATTGCTGAATTGATGCTCAAAGAAGCGGATATTAAGAACAAGTCTAAGATTGTTGAGCTGCAAATGGAAAACAAACGGGCAAATATTCGCAAAACGGAAAATGATTTCTTAGATCAGCTAGCGGGAGAGTTGAAATGAATCTCGACGCAATGACTGATGAAGAAAAAATGGACGCTTTGGATAGAATCCAAGAGTCCATTCGTCAAAATAAAGAAATTCAGAAGCAAAAAATAGCGGCTAATGTAGATCTAGTTATTCAGGCGCTTAAAAAAATTGAATCTGATATTCAGAGTAAGTATGACGGCGTAACTGCGGCTATTGAAACGCGTGTAGCCAATATCAAAGACGGCCGCGATGGCCGTGATGGTATTGACGGTAAAAATGGACGTGATGGGCTACCTGGCAAAGATGGTTTGCCTGGTCCACGCGGCTTAGATGGTAAAGATGGCGTCAATGGGTTAGATGGCGTTGATGGAGTGTCCGTTGTAGACGCTCGCATCGACTTTGACGGGTCGTTAGTAATTTATCTATCTAGTGGACGCGAGATTAACGTAGGTGAAGTAGTGCCTATGGATCTTGCTGAACGAATAAAAGTTATTACTAATGGCGGTGGCACATCACAATCTGTTTTAGATACGCTGGCTAGTCTACAGACACAGATTAATAATATCTCTACAGGTAATATAACTAGCATTGCTTCCGCAGACGGAAGCGTAACTGTTACTAATGTATCTGGTGCAATAGATTTGTCCGTTGCTGTTGCTGCTTCCACTACTAATGTAATTGTTCAAGTACGTAATGTTACAGGCGCTACGCTTACTAAAGGTACTGTAGTCTATATTAACGGTGTTACAGGCCAAATTCCTACCGTTACTAAAGCCATTGCATCTGCCGATAGCACGTCCGCGCAGACTTTAGGTGTTATGTCTGCTGATTTGGCTAATAACTCTAATGGCTATGTAACCATTATTGGCTTAATCACTAACGTCAATACTTCCGCGTATACAGACGGAGAGCAGTTATATCTTAGCGGTACAACAGCAGGCGCGCTTACTGGTACTAAGCCTTACGCCCCTACTCATCTTGTTTATGTTGCCATTGTTGAATATGCGCATCCTACACAGGGTAAATTATTCATTAAAGTACAGAATGGATATGAGTTAGATGAGCTACATGATGTAGCGGCTCAAAACCCTAGCAACAATGACATAATTATTTATAATTCTACTAGTACGTTATGGGAAAAAAGTACCTTAACGGCAGGTACAAATATAAGTGTCACCAAAAATAGTACAACTACTACCATAGGCGTAACAGGTACATTGCCAATCGCTAATGGTGGCACAAATGCGACAAGTGCTCCGGCAGCAATGGCTAGTTTGATGGGTTTTACTTCAACTGCAACAGCAGCGGGTACAACCACATTAACCAATACTAGTAGCTACTATCAAGTCTTTACTGGCACAACAACTCAAACGATTGTATTGCCAGTCACAAGCACTCTGGTCACAGGTTGGACGTTCCACATTTGTAATAACAGCACAGGTGTTTTAACGGTCAATTCATCTGGCGGCAATTTACTTATATCAATTCCGGCAGGCACAACAGCAATGTGTACCTGTATTGGTACGGCATTAACAACTGCTGCGGATTGGGAAGCAGGTCTTACTGATTTTAGTACGGCAACAGGTACGGGTAGCGTAGTTTTGGCTACGTCACCAACACTGACTACACCAGTTTTTTCTTCTATTGTAAATACGGGAACGCTAACGCTTCCAACAAGCACAGATACATTAGTTGCTCGCGCTACAACGGATACGTTGACGAACAAACGCGTAACGCCTCGCGTAGTAACCACAACATCGAGTGCAACGCCAACAATTAATACAGATAACACCGATCAGTATGGCCTAACAGCGCAAACGGTAGATGTTACGTCGTTCACGACCAACTTGAGCGGTACGCCAACAGACGGTCAAAAGTTGTGGATTTATATTGTTGGAACTGCTGCTAGAGCAATTACCTGGGGTGCTTCATTTGAATCATCTACGGTAACTTTGCCAACTACTACAGTTACAACAAACCGTTTAGACGTTGGTTTTGTTTGGAATGCTGCTACGTCTAAGTGGCGTTGCGTTGCTACAGCGTAAGGATAGCTATGGCTACTTGTGCGGTTGTACAAATCTCTGATGGAGTAGTAATAAATAAAATTATTGCTGAGGTAACTGACCTTGCACCAGATGGTTGCCAATTAATTTTAATAGACAATGTGGTTTGCGATATCGGCTGGACGTGGAATGGCGCGACATTTATTCCGCAAGCAATGGAATTGAGCTAAATGGCAACTAAAACCGTATTACTTACGTCTGGCACAACGTGGACAGTTCCGGCTGACCTTGACACAACGCAGACAGTTACTGTTGTTGCTATCGCTGCTGGCGGTGGTGGCGCTAGGCCGACTACTGGTAGAAACTCAAGTGGTGGCGGGGGCGGTGCATGGTCATCATCCGCTATAACCGTAACTTCTGGCGCAACAGTTTTTTGCTCAATTGGTGCGGCTGGCACTGGTAGTACAACTGCTGGTACAGGTGGAACAGCAGGCGGTGATACTTGGATTAATAAAGCTGCGAACTCCGCACCCGCAAGTTCGACCAATGGTGCATTAGCAAAAGGCGGCGGCGGCGCTCCTACTAATAATTCCGTTGGTGCGGGTGGTTTATCTTCAGGCGGCATTGGAACTACTGTTTTTTCTGGTGGCGATAGCGGTGCTAGTAGTGGTAATAGCAATTCAGGTGCTGCCGGTGGCGGTGCGGCAGGATCATCTTTAGGTAATGGCTTTGCCGGTGCTTCAACTGCTGCAAATACTGCTTCTGGCGGTGGTGGTGGTGGTGGCGTTAAAAGCGCAGGAACAGCGGCAGCATCAGCATTAAACAGTAATGGCGGTGTAGGCGGTAACACTTTCAGTAATACAGCAGGTGGTGCTGGCGGCACAGGCAGTGCAACTGCCCCAACATCAGGAACAGCCGGTACAAATGGCGGCGGCGGCGGTGGTGGTGGTGGTAGTAACGGCGGGAGTACAACAGCAGGATCTGGTGGTACTGGTGGAGCAGGCTCAGAATATACAATAACCGCAGGTGGTACGGCCGGTTCTGGCGGTGGCGGCGGCGCAGGTGGCGGCGGCTCTAATATTGGCGGTGCTGGCGGTGCTGGTGGTGGATACGGTGGTGGCGGTGGTGGCGGTGCTGGTGGTGGTACAACTGGCAATGGCGGCAATGGTGGAGCAGGTGCAATTGTTATTACCTACACTGTTTTAGCTGCTAATACAGGTAACTTTTTCTTACTATTTAAATAAATGGATAAAGAACTTCAAAGATACTATGAGGATCGCTTCAGTATGATGGCGACTCAAGGATGGAAAGATTTAATGGATGATATTGATAATATGATTGCTCCATTAAACAATATATCCGCTATTCCAGGCGAAAAAGAATTACAATTTAAGAAAGGCGAGATGTCAATTTTGACATGGCTGAAAACCTTAAAACAGGCCAGCGAACTTGCTTACGAGGGTTTAAATGAAAAGAATTTATGAATTTGCCTGCGGGAGTGGGCAACGCATTGAACGGTTTGTTGATTATGAGACAACAACTGTTGAATGTAAATGCGGCGCTTCAGCCAACCGCATTATATCCGCGCCAAATTTTAACTTAGAAGGCTGGTCAGGAAATTTTCCAACTGCTTACGCAAAGTTTGAAAAAAGACACGTAGATAAGTTAAAATCGGAGCAAAAGGCGAACAGATAAGCAGAAATGCGCTGTTCATGTGTAATCCTGAGAACCAGTTATGGCAGGAAAAGGAACCCACAATATGATTATTGATAACGACCCAGAGTTGCCTAGTGAGTTAGAAGCTGAAGAACAGAAAATTGAGCAAGTTAACGAGATTCCTGATAGATATAGGGGCAAATCACTCGAAGACGTAATGAAGATGCACCAAGAAGCTGAGAAAGTCATTGGTCGTCAGGCTCAAGAAGTAGGTGAAGTCCGTAAGTTAGCGGACGAACTTATTAAGCAAAACCTCGCGTCGAAGCCACAATCTATTGAAAAGGACGAGCCAGAAGTAGATTTTTTTGAAGATCCACAGAAGGCAATTCGTAACACAATTGATAAACATCCGGATGTACTTGCCGCCCGTAAAGCTGGCATAGATTTCAAACGGATGCAAACGCAGCAAAGGTTAGCGCAAGAACATCCTGACTTTGGTCAGATTGTTCAGGATCAAGATTTTGTTGATTGGGTGAAATCATCCAATATTCGTCTTGGTTTGTATGCAAAAGCCGATGGTGAGTTTGATTACGATTCTGCTAATGAATTGCTGTCCACGTACAAACAACTTCGTGGTGTTAAGGCCAAACAAACTGAGCAGACTGGTGAAGTTACCAGAAAGCAAAATATGAAGGCTGCACAGGTTGATAGTGGTGGTACTGGGGAAAGTTCAAAACGTATTTACCGTCGGGCTGACCTAATTCGGCTGAAAATGAATGACCCAAACCGTTACGATGCCTTGTCTGATGAAATCATGCAGGCATACGCAGAGGGTCGCGTTAAATAACTTTTTAAGGAATACATCATGGCAACTGCATTTTCCCCTGCAAATAGTGTAACTACTACTACCGCAAATACGTTCATTCCAGAAATTTGGAGTGACGAAATTGTGGCGGCGTACAAAAAGAACCTGGTTCTTGCAAACGTCGTCATGAAAATGAACTTCCGTGGCAAGAAAGGTGATACCGTTCACGTTCCTGCCCCTACTCGCGGTGCTGCATCTGCTAAAGGCGCAACTAACGCCGTTACGTTGATCGCTGCAACTGAGACCGAAGTTCAGATCAGCATTAACAAGCACTACGAATACAGCCGTTTGATCGAAGACATCGTCGAAGCTCAAGCACTGAATTCGCTGCGTCAGTTCTATACCAGCGACGCTGGTTATGCTCTGGCTAAACAAGTTGATACCGATCTGGTTCAATTGGGTCGTGCATTTAACGGCGCTACCGTTGGTACTGATGACTATGCAACGTCGAATACAACCACCAAAGCCTATATCGGTGGTGACGGTACGACTGCTTACAACTCGACAACCTCTAACGCTTCGGCTCTGACCGACGCTGCCATCCGTCGTACTATTCAACGTCTGGATGACAACGACACGCCAATGGACGGCCGTTTCTTCATCATCCCACCATCAAGCCGTAACACGCTGATGGGCTTGGCTCGCTACACTGAGCAAGCATTCGTGGGCAATGGCGATGCGATCCGCAATGGTGAAATCGGCAACCTGTACGGTATCCCAGTGTTCGTGACTTCCAACGCCGACTTCGGTGCTGGCTCGTCTGGCGCTGACCGTATCTGCCTGATGGGTCATCGTGATTCGATGGTGTTGGTTGAGCAAATGGCAGTTCGCTCGCAGACTCAGTACAAACAAGAATACCTCGGTACTCTGTTTACTGCTGACACCCTGTACGGCGTGAAAGCCATGCGCACTGCGGCCACCACTGGCGCTGCCCTGTCGTCTTCGGCATTCGCATTGGCCGTCCCTGCCTAATTAACCTGCCCCTCTTAGGAGGGGCTTTAACCTATTAGGAGAGTAATATGGCTGCTGCTACTTCCGTAGTATCCCGTCGGGGTAACGACCAATTTCGCGGTATTTTTAGCGATACTTGGGTTGTAAAATGCACGCTGGACGCCGGTTCGCTGGTTGACGGTGCTGGTGAAACTGATACCATTGCCGTTCCTGGCGTGGCATTGGGTGATATGGTTCTCGGTTGTTCTACTGCTGTCGATGAAGTTGGTCTTATCGTCGAAGGTTATGTAAGTTCTGCCGGTGTTGTCTCGCTGCGTATTCAAAATGAGTCCGGTACTACTGTGGACTTGGCTTCCACAACTGTCCGCGTGGTTGTTGCGCGTATGGTGGTATAAAAGTTGGGGGCTTGCCCCCAATTTTTTGGAGATTATATGGCTACTTTTCGCTGCGTCGTAAGCGGTACATTGATAACCTTTACCCATCAGCATGATATTGATGCTATGCGTGGGCATGAAGGTTATGTTCGTCTGGACGAACCAGAAGAAAAAGTAAGCGAAATTCGTAAAGATACCGCATTTGCTGCGCCACAAAAACGTCCAGGACGCCCACGAAAGATTCAACATGTCTGATATTGACCCACGCGAATTCGGTAAACTAGAAGCACAAGTACAAGCATTGCAGGCTGAAGTACATTCTATGAGTGCCGATGTTAAGTCGCTGCTGGCCTTGGCTAACAAATCCAAAGGTGGATTTTGGGGCGGCATGATGGTAGCGTCTGCTGCGGGGGGTGTATTTACTTTTTTTGTGGATAGACTTTTCCGATGAAAAACCTATTATCTGGTGATGTTTGTCCTGTCGCTACGCAAGACGTAAAGACCAATCTTAAAAATCGCAACAATGCGTTTAAGAATTTTGGTTATGGACCACCAAATCCAGATGAGACAAATACTGCATTTTGGCTAAAAAAAGCCACGATGTACAATGCGCCTACGGATACGGTAAAAGGTATGCGTTGTGGTAACTGCGCTGCTTTTATACAAGCGCCAAAAATGATGAAGTGTATTAAAGATGGGCTGGAAAAAGATGAGGAAGGTTTATCCTACGACGACCAATTTATCAAAGCAGCTAATCTAGGCTATTGCGACTTGTTTCAATTTACCTGCGCTGCTGCAAGAACTTGTGATGCGTGGAAATCTGGTGGTCCTATAACTAAGGATTAAGCATGAAAAAATCGGCTAAAATCGGCAAAGTAATGGGTGAATACAAAGAAGGTACGCTGCATTCTGGCAAAGGTGGACCAGTGGTTAAATCACGCAAACAGGCTATCGCTATTGCTATGTCTGAGGCTAAGATGCCTATGCGCGGGCAACGTACAGCTAAAGCTAAGAAAAAATGATTAAGCGCGGCAAAGAAGAATTCGCAGGCTATAACAAGCCAAAGAAAACACCTTCTCACCCTACTAAAAGTCATGCCGTATTGGCTAAAAGTGGTGATGAAGTTAAATTGATTCGCTTTGGTCAACAAGGCGTATATGGTAGTCCTGACGGCAATAAACGCAATGAAGCGTTTAAAGCGCGCCACGCTGCTAACATAGCAAAAGGTAAAATGTCTGCCGCATTTTGGGCAAACAAAGTTAAGTGGTAAGTTTATCTACAGGCTTCTTCCCACTCGGGGTAGGCAAAAGCTATATCTAATAGGGCAAAGAAATGACCTTTCTTGATATGGTTAATGATGTGCTTGTGCGTTTGCGCGAGCCTATTGTCATTACTACTTCCGATACTCCTTATTCAAGTCTCATAGCCTCGATGGTTAGGGATGCAAAAGTACAGGTAGAAGATGCGTTTTCATGGAACGCACTTGGTACATATTCCGTAGTAAATACTGTGCCTGGAGTTTCCGAATATATATTAGAAAATATCGGATCAAAGTTTCAGATAACAGACGCTATAAATGCTACGTCAAACCTTGGCTTAGTACAGATACCATTCGCAACAATGAATAGGTACTTAAATTTTAGCGCATCTGCAACAGTACAAGGTATTCCACAGTTCTATAACATTGATGGCCTTGATCCGTATTCAACTTTTTACGACGTAAAATTTAACGTCTATCCAATACCAGACGCGGTGTATTCCCTTAGATTTTCTCTTATAGCCCCGCAGGCTGATTTTGCGAATGATTACATTGTTCCATTAGTTCCTAGTAAATTGATTGTTCAAAACGCGTATGCGCGTGCTTTGGTTGAGCGGGGCGAAGATGGCGGCCTAAATTCATCAGAAGCGTACGCGTTGTATAAATCAATGCTAGCTGACTATATTGCTTTAGAAGCTACGCGCACTCCAGAAAATATGGAGTTTATTGCGGTATGAGCCAGCCAATTGAAATTTCTAGCATTTCAGCGCCAGGTTTTTATGGGCTGAATACGCAGGATTCGCCATTAGATTTGGCGGCTGGCTTTGCTCTTACCGCAATGAATTGCGTTATTGATCGTTATGGACGTATTGGCGCTCGTAAGGGGTGGGAAAAAGTAAATTCTGCGGTAGGCGCAGCGTCAGGCATAGATATTGAAGTAATACATGAGCTAATTCAAGCTAACGGTACTCTTACAATTTTATTTGCAGGTGGTACTAAGCTATTTAAGTTAGATACTAGCAACGCCGTAGTACAGCTCACTTACGGGGGCGGCGGTACTGCCCCAGTTATAACGGCTAATAATTGGCATTGCGCATCACTTAACGGTATTACATACTTCTTTCAGATAGGGCATGATCCGCTTATCTATGATCCTGCGGTAAGCACTACTACTTATCGCCGCGTATCTGAAAAGACAGGCTATGTAGCTACAGTTCAAAACTGTAATGTCTGCATTTCAGCTTATGGTCGCTTATGGGCTGCTAACACCTCCACTGTTAACAATACCGTTTATTTCTCTGATCTCCTAGCTGGACACATTTGGACAACGGGTACGTCGGGATCTTTAAATCTAGCTAATGTATGGCCTAATGGTCCTGATGAAGTTATTGGATTAGCCGCGCATAACAACTATTTGTTCATATTTGGTAAGCGTCAAATTCTTGTCTATAGCGGAGCTACAACTCCAGCTACTATGACGCTAGCAGATACAGTAGGGGGTATTGGATGTATCGCGCGCGATTCAATTCAAAATACGAATACTGATGTAGTATTTTTATCAAATAGCGGTGTTCGGTCTGTTTTGCGCACTATTCAAGAAAAATCTGCTCCATTCCGCGACCTTAGTAAAAATGTCCGCGATGATCTGATGCGGTATGTATCTGCTGAAATCTTAAGTGATGTAAAAGCGGTATATTCCGAAAAAGACGCGATGTATATTTTGGCGCTGCCAGTGTCAAAAATTTCATACGTATTTGATACCCGTGGTTCGTTACAAGATGGATCTTCACGGGTTACCACATGGGATACCATTAATCCAAAGGCTTTACTATCGCGTAGAAACGGCGATTTATTGTTTGGCAAGACTGGCTATATAGGCAAATACGGATCATATTTAGACAATACGTCTTCCTATCGCCTTAGCTATTTTACAAATCATGCTGATCTAGGCGATCAAAACATAACCTCTTTACTTAAAAAAATAACTATTGTTGTTATTGGTGGATCAAATCAGTATGTAACGATTAAATGGGGTTTTGACTTTAGCACCAATTATGTTTCGCAAAACGTAAAAATTCCTGCACAATTAGTAGCAGAGTATGGCATAGCAGAATATGGCAGTAATAGCACCGTTATCGCAGAATATGCGGGTGGCATATCACTTAACACTTTGCATGTAAATGCTTCTGGATCTGGAAAGATCGTGCAAACAGGATATGAAGCGGATGTGAACGCATTTGCTATATCCATTCAGAAAATTGAAATACAAGCCAAACATGGCAAGATAAATTAAGGATTGATATGACAGACTACGTAAAATCCACTGATTTTGCTGCTAAAGATGCTCTTACATCTGGTAACCCATCTAAAATTGTTAGAGGTACTGAGATTGATACGGAGTTCAATAACATTGCTATTGCTATTGCGTCTAAGCTAGAAACAGTTAGCGGCGGTACAGTAGTTGGACCCGCATCATCAACAAATAACGCGCTCACTAGATACAATGGAACAACAGGCAATCTATTAAAGGATAGCCCCGCTATTCTTAGCGATGCTGGCGCGTTATCCGGCGTTACTATGTCTGCTGCGGTAATTACATCAGGTACGCTTGCTGAAGCTAGGCTTCCTACTACTTTTACCACTACTAAAACTTTTACAGGCACTGTCGGAATTGGTGCAGCTAATCCGTCTGGTGGTAATTGGAATCTTTACTGTAAAAATCTTACGACTAACCCTGGCGCAGTATTTTTTAACGATGACACTACTGCATGGGCGCAAATTAACGTAGTTGCCACAGGTAAAACGCAATTAATCTTATTTCAAAAGTCTGCTACCTCTAGCGTTACTGGTACAAAGACTGACGTTGGATCTATCACAACATCAGGTTCCTCCACGTCATTTAATACCTCATCTGACTACCGGCTAAAAACAAATATTACGCCTATGACGGGGGCTATCGCTCGCATAAAGAATTTAGCTCCTGTTCGGTTTAACTGGATAGCAGAGCCTGAATTAGCGGCGGTAGATGGGTTCATTGCGCATGAAGTAGCCGATGTTGTACCAGAAGCAATTAGCGGAAGTAAAGACGCGGTTTATCCTGACGGAAAAATTAAGCCACAAGGAATTGACCAAGCTAAACTAGTGCCATTACTAGTTGCTGCGTTGCAAGAAGCTATTGCACGTATTGAAGCATTGGAAGCAGCATGAACGTAGATAAGGCGCTAGTAGAAATTGGCGGCGACGTTACTCATCATTTTTCGGATGGGTTGTACGCTAAAGAATTCTTTGTGCCAAAAGATGCTGCTGTGATGAAGCATACCCATGATTTTAGCCACTTGTCTATTCTTGCTAAAGGTAGGGTTGTAGTAAAGAAAGGCGATAGCCTTGAGATCATTGAAGCGCCTGCGTGCATAGAAATTAAAGCGGGTATTGAACACGGTATTAAAGCTATTACAGACTGCGTTTGGTTTTGCATTCATGCTACGGATGAAAAAGATCCTAATAAAGCAGACGCTATTTTAATAAAAGGAAATTGATATGCCAATCATGGGCGCAATTATCGGCGGCGGTTTAGGGTTAATTGGCAGCAGCATGTCTGCTGGCTCTGCTAGAGACGCCGCAGAAGCAGACGCGCGAGCGCGAATAGAAGCCGCACGTATTGCAGCCGAAGAAGCGCGTTTTAGACCAGTAGGTATTACATCGCGTTTTGGCAAAAGTACGTTTGAGTTTGGCATACCAGGCGTTACCGCACCTACTATTGACCAATTCAAGACACGCGAACAGCAATTAGCTGACGCGATGAAAGATTATCGCCCTTCGTCTCAATATTACGCTCCAGGAATTAATGGGGCTGGTGGAGCGCCTACACTTTCTCAATTTAAAACCCCTGAAGAACAGTTAGCTGAAGCGACGAAAGCGTATGAATCGCGGTTATCAAGCGAAGGTCGTTTAATTGGGGCTGGATATGAATTAAGTCCAGAAATGAAAGCCTTGCAAGACCGTTTAATGGGTCTTACTACGCAAGGTCTTACTGACGCAGAAGGTGCGGCGGCTCGATATCAGCCTTTACGTGAAGCAGGGCAAAGTTTATTTGATCTTGGTAAGCAATACTTAGCTCAAAGTCCAGAAGAAGTTGCGGCTAAATATATGGCGCAACAGCAAAGTCTTTTAGCCCCTAGCCGCGAACGTCAATATGCTGGCCTGCAAAACCAGTTATTTAATACTGGGCGCGCTGGATTAGCAGTCGGTGGAACAGGAGAGCGACCAGATGGTACAGCCGGTTTAGCTGCGGCTAATCCTGAGATGGAAGCATATTACAACGCGCTGGCGCAACAAAACGCTACGCTTGCAAGCGAAGCACAAAAACGAGGGCAGGAAAATCTTGCTTTTGGTACGACGTTGTACAACACTGGTGCGGGTTTACTAGGTGGCTACGATACGGGCGTTACAGGTGCTCTGTCTCCATTCAGTTCCTATTTAAGCGGTGCTACTGGACTTGAGTCATTAGGCCAGCAACCGCTTACATTAGGTTCGGAATTAGGTGGACGTGCAGCCACAGCAGGCGGTAATGTAGGAAATTATTTGATGACTGGAGGTACTGGGGCTGCTGCTGCTATAGCTCGTACTGCTGGACTTAATCCAACGGCTGACTTTATATCCGGTTTATCGTCTAATAAACAACTAACTGGTGAATTAGGTGGATATTTAAGAGGACTTTTTGGTGGTGGTAGTTCTACTTCTGCTTTTATACCGTAAGGAACAATCATGGCACAAAGCGAAATTCTAGGGTTGTTCACGACGCCTGAGCAGTATCAACAAATGCAGCAAATGCAGCAACAGCAAATGGCTGCTGATTATGCTGCCCGTAGTCCCGAGCAACAAATTCGTTATGGTGCGTACTCTGCTGGTCAACAGTTTGGCGGCGGTTTAGCAGGCGCGTTAGGCGCGCAAGACCCGCAGCTAAAAATCATTGCGCAACGTCAGGCGTTGTCTAAACAAATCGACCCTGCTGATCCTGAGTCGATTATGAAAGCCGCTAACATTGCTGCACAAAGTGGCGATCAGCAGTTTGCTATGACGTTAGCAGAGTACGCACGTAAAGCGCAAAGTGAAATGGCTTTGGCTACACAACGTGGGCAAGAAAAACTTACGCCTGAAGATCGTAACGCTAAGGCATACGCACTTACTAAAGGTTTTCCTGGTAGTGAAGAATACGCTAACGCGTATCAAGAAAGGTTAACCGCACTTACTGTAAAAGGTAAAGAAGATAAAACGCCTGAATGGAGACAAAAACAGGAAGAATTATTTTTACGTAAAGGGCAACTTCGCACGTTAAAGAAAAATGCGCCAGACGATCCATTTATAAAAGATTTGGAAGACGAAATCAGACGGCTAGAAGGTGGCGCTGAAAAAACACCTACGTTTGGCGCTGAAAGAGAAGCTAAAGCTAGAAGTGAATTTGGAAAACCGTTTAACGAATTAACGCAACCACAACAAAAAGAAGTTGAAAAACTTGTTGAGGCTCGACAAACGGCTACGACGCCTAAAACTACAATTACCAATGTATTGCCAGGTCAAAAAGCATTGGTAGACATCCCTAAGTTTAGGCGCGATGTTCAGCAAACTATTGACCCGCAAATTAAAACTGTTACGGCAGCGGATCAGGCATTGCAAGCTATCAATGATTCGTTAGCTACTAACAACTTCGCGTCGTTCCGTGCTGGACAGACGCAATTTGCGCGGGCTATTTCTGGTTCAGGCGATTTAAGTCAAAAAGAACTTAAAGCAGCGGGTGCTGACCCTTCACTGTTAGGGGGGACTGCGGATTACATTTCCAGTTTGTTTACTGGAACGCCTACCCCAGATACGCAGAAAAAGATTCGCGCTACGTTACTAGCTATTAAAAAGGTTGCTACCGCAAAAGCTAACGCTGAATTGATGCAGCAGCGTAAACTTGCGGAACGGGCTAAATATTCGCCAGAGGATATTGACGCTGCGCTTAACTTTCCTGAGTTTAGCGCCCCCGCTGTTTCCATCCCTAAAGGTAAAACAGTTACGCGTACGCTTAAAAGCGGAAAAGTTGTCACAGTTGAGGAATAATAATGCCGACCTATACCATTGATGGAAAGCGGTACACCAG
>Ga0208147_1000250_pt1 | contig 19523 bp, 24 predicted proteins | sample DEB3_08_DNA_FD_184520 | JGI IMG/M metagenome (GOLD analysis project Ga0208147, IMG submission 184520) | Aqueous microbial communities from the Delaware River and Bay under freshwater to marine salinity gradient to study organic matter... | ecosystem: Environmental > Aquatic > Marine > Coastal ... | reverse complement strand
TCGCTCGTACCCATCAATGGATGGGTTCGCTTGTCCCTTACTGAGCGGCATGACGGCGGTCACGTTGGCAAAGACGCCGCCCTTGTCGCCCAGCCGATGCGTGACCTGGATCTGACAGCCGACCCCGATCATGGATTCGAGGTCGAACCCGTGCGTCCGCTCCGCGTCGGTCATTTTCTTGCCTCGCCAGAGATCCAAGTCTTTCCGCAGGGCGGCTTTTTCGTTGAGGGTGAGTGTGTACGTGCGCGTGACCACGGCGCGGCGTCCGTCTTCGTCCGGCTCCAGCTGCCAGAATAAACGGACTTTATGCTTGGGACCAAACCCGCTGTCCATGACGCCCAGATCGACCACATCGCAGCAGCAGCCGCGATACAGGCCTTCCGGTGGCGGTGTGAAATCGCGCTGCGGTTCTTTTGCTAAGATCGGCATAATTAGCGGCTCCCCAATGCGGCCAGCCATTCGGCGCGATGCTTCCGCACGGATGCGTCGAGCGTGTCGCATTCCCCACTGAGCCAGTCATAAATGACGCGGCCATACCAGCGGCCCACCTGCCCGTCGAGTTCTCGCCCGAAGTTGCTGTAATCGTTCGCCAACACCTGCCCGATCAAATCAAACGCGGCATCGCCTGGATACGCTTTTCGCTCAGGTGCCGGTGTCGGTGCCGGTGCCGGTGGCGGTAGAGTCAACGAGATGGCGACGTTATTGGGTCGGTAGTGCGCCGCCGGAATGACGCCCCACTGCGGAGTCGCTGGCGCATGTGGCGTTGCGCTGTCGTTGCTACCGCCAATAATGTCTACCTGTTGTCCATCGACATAGATCGCATCGTGGGACACGCCAGAGCAGCTATACACCTTGCCATCACGTCCGGTGATCGTCCGCGCCGCGAATCCAGGCGGGACATACTGCGATTCGCCCGGCGATTTGCTGACATGCGCCGCGGCGTAGCCCTTGGCGCGCAACAACGCAATCACGATTTCACAGAATTGAAAACACGTCGCGCCCGTGTTGGTCCGCAACAGTTCCGGATGCGCCTGATCGACGCGTTTGACCGTGTCCAGAAAGTCGATCATCGTTTCCCCCGCAACCAGTACTCCGCTCGTCGATTCTTGCGTTCGTCCACGATCTGCGACGTTATCCATCCCAGCGCCAGACCTGCGATGCCTGCCAGCCAGATATACCCCATGATTGCAACCATGCTACCTCCTGCGCCCTGGTAGAGCGCAAAGCGCCGCGTTACGTAGCGGCCCCGGCTACCACACCGGACGCGCCGAGCCTGGGAGTACAGACCGTGGCGGCGGTGCTAAAGACTGCTAGGGAATATACACGACTGCATTTTAAGGTCAAGGTTTATTTTGACCTTAGCACTCGAAACAGGGATACGCCCAGAAAACGGACTGCCGCCCTGGGATTCCATTTGCCCCATCTCGACCTGTCGGTCATGCATCGCCAATACCGCCGGTCGGCCTGTGACCGTGTGACTGGCTGGCCATCCAGGTCGCGCCCATCCCGGTACAGGACGTCATGCAGCAGGCAGCATTCGTGATGCCATTCCGAGACGCCCGTACAGCCGTCAGAGCCGAGCGCTGCGGCGCGCTCTCGCACCGCCTGCCAGTACTCAGCGTCTGACCGATCTGGCACGCTGTACGGCCTCAGCAATGGCTGTAATGAGTTTCGCCGCGCCGAGTAGCCACGCTTTCATCGCGGACGCCGGGACTTTTCCCAGACGGACCAGGCCAGTGTAGCCAGCAACACCGCCGCGTCTGCGATCTGTGCGGCGTCCGTCTCTGTGAAGAACTGCCGAGCGGCGCCGATCGTCAGCAGCCAACGCACAATCGACCCGATCATAGATGCGTGCATACGGTTTTCACCTCCAACCACAGCGACGGCGCGGCGGATAATCTTGGTACGAGAATATCCAGCGCTTGTCGTGAACGCATGATGCGCCGATCACCACGCTCCGCGCCCACAAGAATACAGCCCTCGCTATCCTCGATAGTATTCCCCGCATGAATCCGCACGTACGAAAATTCCGGCACATGCAAGACTTCCGGCAAGACACGCTGAAACCGTGTGGAATACGTCATCTTCATAGGATAGCGACCGACCGGAATGGCCGTTTGTCCATGAATCTTGGTTGGTCGCATCGCATCTTCCAGCGTCCAACAATGCCAGACACCATTGAGATACAAACTGCCCATCGTCGTCTCGGCGTGCGACGGCTCACGGATCACAGTAACGGTCAATGCGTCAGCCACCAAATGACCACGCCGGCCACGATCGAAGATTGCAACGCCAGCGCCGCGCGAAACACGCCTTTGATATCTCGGATCTCAATATCATGCATGGAGACGCGCCCGTTTGTCCGTGTGACCTGCTGCCTGATATCGTCGAGCGTTGACCCGTGGATCGTTTGTAGATCCTCGATCCGTCTGAGCGTCCGCGCAATCTCTCCGATCGTCATCTCGTCCACAGCGATACCCGTTAGCTGTTCGCCAGCGCCTGCAGGTCGCTCAGGATCTGCGCCGAGCGATTCGCCGCGATAATCCCTTTGGCGACGAGCGCACCGAAGATCTGGTTGAAGCGAGGATCGGCCAGATCGACGTAGTCCGCCAAGTTGAACTGCGCCATGCCCCACACGACATCCGCGTCGGTGCTGCTGTTGGCGGTCGCCCACTCCGCTGGTGTCAGAACGCTGACGACCTGCGACTTGGTGACGCGGGTCTTCTGCGGCACGGGCGCCGGTGAGAACGAGTCGGTGGCGGAGTCATACAACATACCGACTTTGGCCTCTGGCCGGTCGGTGACGTTGATAAATATCCACGATGCGTCTGGCGGGATGGGCATTGCGCCGCTGCCCTGCCATTCACTCTCTGCCATGCCGTTTCTAATTTGCAATTGTCTATTCATTAGAAAAACTCCACCACTTCATACGAGACGACCATTGCGATGGCCCCCGCCGCTGCGTTGCGCGTGGCGGTAACGGTCGTTGCATTTGTCAAGACGGCGTAACTGGTCGTTTCTTGCCCACCAGCATATCCACCTGTAACGGTATCGTTGTTGCTGCTGCCAAGAATGTTGACGACCGACTTCGCCGTGTCCACACCAGTGATCGTGGCCGTTCCCGACCCGGAACCAGCCGCCAACGTGATGGTGCCGCGCTGCACACTCTTGAGAACGCCGGGATGAAACTCAATCACCTGCCAACCGGCTGTTGTCGTTCCAGCCCCACCCGTCAGTGTGAACGTAAGTGTCGTCGCATTCGTGAGAGATACCCGCTGAAACCAATACTGCTTATTGTCGTTGTTGGCTGAGAACAGATTGCCGGAATAGAACAATAGGCTGTTCTCTGGAACAACCGATGCGATGGTTACTGTTGACGCATAAGACCCGGTGCCGCGCTGCACCGACTTAATGAGCGACGACCTGCCCCAGAGTCCGACGACCCCGCTAGAGCCGAGCGGCCCGATGCCGCGTGTTTTATTCGCGTTCTGCATATATCACCACTAACTGATGCGATCGACGTAGCCTGAGATTGCCACGACGTTGGTGGTCGCGCAGAAGGCGGCCACCGTTTTGGCCGCTGCACCCGTGCCGGTGAGCGGCAACTGCGGCACGACCAGCATCAACCCGCTCTCCGCTGGCACCGTGACTTCGATCGTGTTCGCAGTGCCTGTGCCGCCCAGCTCGATTGTGAGCTTCCGGGCGGTTGTATCGGTGTTGTGCGCGTAGAGCGTCAGGCAGTCCGTAATGCTTGAACTGGTGCCTGTGGAGTGGATCGTGGTACCAGGGCTGCTAGTCGCAGCTACAAGAATCGGCTGGCCCTGACTACTGCCAGACAGCAAGACTTTGGAATACGTCGCCATGATTTACAATTCTCCGTTCCGTTTAAATAAATAGCGATGCCGCAATAACAATCTGATCACTATCGCCGCTGGAACTGACGGCTGACCAGGTCGGCGCACTGCCTGCGCCGTTTGTCGTCAGCACATACCCAGCGGTGCCAGCCGCCAGTCGCGCCAACTGCGTCGAGGAGCTGGCGTAGATGATGTCGTTCGCCGCCTGCGATGCGATGGCAATGCCGCCCGTGCGAAGCGCAATGGGATTATCGACGGTGTTTTGGTTCCAATCCGTCGCCGCGATCAGGTCGCCGGTCGTTTTGCTAGTTGGTGTCACGTATGCCATATATCCTCACAAGTATGCCAGACGCGTTGTCTCGCCCAGCGTTGCACTGCCGAGCAGCCACACGCTCGATGTATCCAATGGTGCCAATGTCCACGACGCCGCAACCGCTCGACCGCCTGCGCGAATGTCGAGCGATACCTGGTGAATGACAAATGCCGCATTCACACCAGACACCGTTTCCGCCACATCCACCCGATCGCCCACTTCACGCGCCACGACTTGCGTAATGGTCGTGTCGTCGTACCCGGCCAGGCGCAGTTCCTGCGCTTGCACGGCTGACGATTTATACAGATTGAGCAGATACGCCGCCGCGCCCGCACCCCTTCCGGCGTCGTTTTGATACGGCATCGGCGCAGACAACAAATGATCGCCGTAGGTGTTTTGGCTGTCTACATCTTCCGCCTCGGCTACGATCGGCGTGAAGCGGATCGCGGTGCCTCGGGACTGCAGCAGCGTGACATACGAGACGCCGCCCGAATGATTAGTAATGTCGAACCGGACGCCGTTGGCTCCCGCATAGGTCGTCACGGTGTGCTGTGCCGTCACATCCGTACCCGACCCATCCGCCGCCGTGTTCATCGCGTAATCGGTGCTGGCCACCGGCTCGATCATGTCTAAGCCTGCAATTTTGGCCGTACTCTGATTGGGATCGCGATATGGTCCCAGAAACGTCACCGTCTGGGCAGATTGCAACGATGGCACGCTCTCGAGGCGATACAAGATTTCAGGCGTGACGCCCACCTCACGCGATGTAATCCCCGCCTGCACATGGTTCGTGATCTGGTCGCGGCTGCGTCCGGTGCCCAGACCGGTCATCGTGTCTGTGCAGGTATATGACGGCGTGGTCAATGCCGCCCGTGTCGCCCGTGATTCCCAGACGAACGTGCCGCCGCCGGTCGTATCGCCGCGCATGTACGCATAGCCTAATTCTGACGCGCTGATCCGTGCCAATTCAGAGAGCGTGGTTGAGCTGCGATCGTCTGTGTTATCCAGTGCAAGCGCGTACGTGTCCTGGCCGTTGGCGATGACCCGATCGCGCACCAATGCGGATGCGTTCAGGCTTCCCACGCCTGCCGTTCTCGCCAACCGCGTCGAGGTACCCAGCAGACCCGTGCCTAATGTCCAATACGTGTTGGTGGCATCATCCAACAGCAATTGCACCAGTTCCGAGCTTGTCCAATTCTGACGCGCCGCCAGTCCCCAGAGCGTAAACTTGGCAAAGGCATCGATCGCGTCGAGTGCCGTGACCGACACGCGCCGACTGCGATACAGTCCCGCATCCGGCGTGACGCTATCCACCGCGCCGATGAACTTGTAATAGGTCGTCCCGTCGTACGTCAGGCCCAGACGCACAATGGCGCCCAACTGAAACCCGCTCCGGCAATTCGGATGGCCGATGCTGTAATACCCGAGCAGCCCGGCACTATTCGACGTCGAATTATTCAATTGGAACGTGAACGATCCGGTGCTGGCGACCCGATCATTTGCGCCGCCGCCGCTGATGCCATACGTACAGCTGAGATCCGCCAGCACATCCGACGAAATATCCGTCCATGCGCCGTCCAGACCGTCCAGCCGCATTTCGACGACGACAGCAACGCCGAGGTGCGCCATTAGGCCATCGCTCCCGACAATTGCAGCGCATCCCGCACAGCGCGGCTAATCGCCCGAGGGATCACTGCCTGCATATCCGATCGCAGCGCCGCAATTTCGCCTGCCACATCGCCGCCCATGTCCGCCGCGAATGCCGCCGCCTGGTCAGGTCTGATCACTGCTTCATTGCCATGCAATACCGTCCGCGTGCCTGCGCCAAAATTGGCAAACCAGCGCCCAAAACGGCCCATCGTGCCCATTGCGAAGCCTTGATCGCTTTCCGCGCTTCTGGTGCCGTAATCAATCGACTCGTAGGTATCAATGTGACGCACAGTGACGGTGGCGGAAATATCACGGTCTAGCCTATCTAAGGCTTTATTTATGCCTTCGACCTGACCGAACACGCCACCGACCGCAGCGGCCACGTTATCCGCGGCGGCTTTGACGCCATCAAATCCTGATGCTGATGCGTCTGTCGTCGTCTGCGTTTGATCCCCAAGACCTTTCATCTTGGCGGTGATTTCGTCGATCACCTTCTGCGATGCCGCGCCGCCGTCCTTCGACGACTGCCACAGTCGCTCCGCATCTCTCAGCGCCTCTTGTTCGCTCAAGCCTGCCGCGATATAGGCGTCACGGATCGCAATCACCGTTTTTTTCCAGGACTCATTCCCGGCTTCGTTAAGCTGCGTCTGGTTCAGCAGTGATGCCAGTTGCTTTTCAAAATCCGCAACGGCCTGTCGTCCTCGCAGTTCGTCTTGCGATGGACCGCCAAAGATCGATTTAAAAAACCCGGCGATTTTTTCAGCCACTGGCCCGAAGAGCGCGCCGAGTGTGGGCAGCAGCGCAACGACGGCTTCACCAATGCCGAACGGCAACGCGGATTTAATCGCCGGACCGTATTTCTCTGAGAATTTCGCCACAAGATTGGTGCCCAGCGTGGCACCCGCGGCGCCGATCACACTGCCGCCGCCCTGGATAGCAGAGACGATGGCTTGCGGCAATCCCGCCAGCAGACCCGCGAACTTGCTTGTTTTTTGCCCGGTATCCTCAAGACCTGCGCCGAGCGCCTGGACGACGGGAACCGTCGCGCCCGTTTCCATCTGGAATTTCTTCATTTCGGCAGCCGCCGCCGCGCTTTCCCGTGCGGCATCCGCCAATGATTGACTTGGCAAATTGTGCAGGGATTCGCCCACATCATCGACTGCCGATTTCAGCGGTACAAATACAGTGTTGAGATTCTTAACACTTGCGAGCCATTTCTTCTGTGCGTCTTCGGCTTTCTCGACAACTTTGACGTGTTGTTCAACGGTCTTATTGGTCTGATCGATAAACGTCTTAATGCGCAATTGTTCAACGGCGTTTTCACTGGTCGATCGCGTCAGTGCATTCACACCGATCGACGCCTTCTGCATTTCGGTCGCTGTGGTCATCGTCGCCGTCGCCACTTTCGGCAACGTCACATCAGACAATCCAGTGAGCGTATCCAGAGCGCCGCTAAAATCGCCTTTGATCGCCGCGCCCATCGCACGAAAGCCACGCGACATACTGTCATACAGGGTATTAAACCCTTCAAATATATAGCCGAGTGTTTCGCCAACGATCGTTTTGAGCCACAGCCAGACCTTGCTGATCATGTCGCCAAATTGATCAAGCCCCTTCACCGCGGCATCGCTCATGCGCGGCGCTTCGTCGGCCAAGCCTCGGATATCAGCTCGCAATGTTGGCAGTATGGCGGCGCCACTCTTGCCAAACAGATCCATTGCGAGTTGCGTACGCGTCATCGGGTCCGTAATATCACCGACCGCTGACGAGATCGCGTAAAACTGTTCCTCCGGTCGCATGTCGCGCAGATCGCCCAAATTGATATTGAGTTTGTCGAGCGCCGCGACTGCGGATTTGTCGCCTTCTGCCAAACGGTTTTGCATCTGGCTGATGGCTGACGTCATTTCATCGAGCGTATTTCCGCTCTGATCGGCAACATAGGCGAGTTGCTGCAATGCATCTGTGGTGATGCCGGTTTTATCGGACGCCTTGACTAATTCGTCGCCCATATCAAGAGCGCCCTTGGCAAGTCCGACGACCGCGCCCAGAATCGCCGCCGGTCCGAGATAGACCGCCAGTGACGACAACGCCGTTTTCAGCAAACTCGTGGCTGTGGTCGCAGCTCCCATTACTGGTGGGACTGTCGCCGTCGCAGCGGCCAATTCTCGCATGTTGGCCGGTGCCTCAATGCCGAGCTTTGCCATCTTTTCTAAAGCTTCGGACACCGTCCGATTCACCCGCGCCATTTCCGATTCGGTGAGCTTAGACGCGCCGCCGATCCCCTCGACCGCCATCGTGACCTTGGTGGCACTGGCAATGATCGATTCGCCTTTAAAACTGTGCGCGACTTTATCGACCTTTTTTTCGGTCAGTCCCGCAGCCGTCGCCAGATTCTCAAGTGACCCTTCAGCAGCTTTGGCTTGCGCCACAAACGAATTGAAATCAGCGAGAAATGTCGCGGTAACTGCCATCGGTCGAATCCTTCTCTAGCTGCTCAACCAGTACTTGATGAACGTAAGTGGGGAGTGATTCAAACTCCGCCCACGTCCAATGCATTATTCGGCAGATACGGAGTCCGTGCTCGACGTACTGCCGGTAGTTTTTCCCATCGCCGCATCCCCTGCCTCGATGTGCGCGGTGACGACCTGGCTAATGCGTTCCCAGGCGGATTTGCTCAGGTTATCCACGGCGTCGAACGAGAACGGTACCGGAGAGCCATTGCGGGTCAGCGACCATCCGACGATATACGCGCAGATGTTGGCCTTCCAGACTTCCTTGAGGTCAGGTTCTACGCGCCCATCCGTGCGTACGGTCTTAATCAGCCGCTGTTGTACGGCCATCGATTCACCGACGGTGAGTTCGCGCTTTAGATCGAGCCATTCACCCTCAGCCAGTGCCACGCGCACGACGGCAGGCTCTACGAACCAGCTATTGATAGATTGCGGCTTGCGTTTGCTCATACATCCTCACTCGCGGCCCAACCTGACACGTCAGCAGGTCGCCGGTTATTGTTACCGCTATCACAGGAAAGGTTAAATCTTGCTGGCCGATCCTGAGTACGGCTGTCAGCGGCGTTTGACTGAGACGGTAGCGATCCGACGTATGTACCGTCCCAGTCAATACACTATCGCGCAGCGTCCACGGCCCAATGGTCGCCGCCACTAAATACGACCATCGGAGATCCGCCGTCAACCCGCGTATTTCCACCTCGTTAGCCCACCCGCGTGCAATCGCCGCTGAACTGGATGTCCGCTTTAATCGACACCGCGCCGGTCACGTTGTCTTCGACGTTGACGTTGGAGACGAAGACCTGACCGTACCAGTAGGACGCCACGCCAGTCCCAGCCGGGTAGAGATAGCAGTTGACGGCATCGCCACTGTCAAAGGCATCGAACGGAATGTCGGTCGTCGAATCGAAATAGCCGCTGACCGATCCCTTTGCGTTCTTAATGCCTGCGACGAATGACGCGAACGAATTACCCAAGCAGGTCACATCCGCCAGCGCCTGATCGATCGTCAACGACCATGACGACAAATTCGCCACCGCTGATGCTGAGCCAGCGCCTGAGGATGCCAGCAGTACCGCGCCTTCCCGTCCATGATATTTCGCCATACGCTATCCCTTTCGTTATGAGTGCCAGTCTTGGATCTGTTTCACTAACTCTCGCGCCCGCACCGTCCAGGTCTGCCCATGAATCGCGGTTTGCTGCGCGGCTGCAATACGTCGGCGTTCCACATCATCGGCCAACAACGCACGAAACACGTCTCCGGCTTGTTCAGGCGATGACACGATCGGCGTTTCTGGCATCAGTTCCCGCACTTCGGCGCGGTCATTCGTCACCAGGCACGTACCCGCTGCCGCCAATTCATAACAGCGCGGGTTCAGACTATCCGCCGGGATCGATGCATCCCTAAACAAATTCAATGTTATTTTGGACGCCTTCGCCAATTGTACGACGTCCGCGTTCGGCGTAATGCCGCCCTTCAGGAATTTCCGCAGTTTGGAATTGCGCGGCAAATCCTGCGTCCGTGTGTACAAATGAAAATCAATCCCTCGCCAGTCAATCGCCGTCAACCAGGCGATCCGCTCAGGAAACATAGATCCGCAGAAAAACACATCAGACGGCGTTGCAGCGGCCACGGCGACATCATGCACACCCGATCGGTACGCATGGCGCAGATACGCCGTCTTCGGCTGCATGGCCTTGAATGCATCAATGGCGGCGCGCTCATTGGTAAAGACACCATCACAGATTGCCGCAATGCGCGTCTCATCGTCCATGTGATACGGCGATTCCGTGCAAAGCAGCCAGACCCGCAAACCGGCTTTCCGCATCAGAGAAATCCGGTCGGCAGGTAAAAACATCGCCGTAATGATCAGCACGTCTTGACAATCGCACTCGATCGCACGTTCGATCACACCAATCGTCGCATGATGCAGCACGTCCAATTGTGTCGGCTGCGGCCATTCCTTGCCGTCTCGCACTTTCAATTTCTGGCGCCACAAATAATGCAGCCAGTTGTGCGCCATCTTAATGCGGCCATCCAGACGCCATTCGGCCACGGACACGCCATTAGCTTTCAGTCCTTCGACGACGCCCACATGGACGTCATGCGTAGACCAGGACGCGCCCGGATGCACCACTAATAGCTTCATACCGGGTCCACCATCACGCGATACAGACCGCCGCGATGCTGATACCGCAAGTCTGAACTATCATTAATTTCGACGTATGCAATACGTTCTTCGCGCTGACACAACATGCAGCGATAGCCACTGATCGACAGCACGGCATTCTGTAACAGCACATGCACGCGATCGGCTGCGGACTGTGCGGCTCCCGCCGATGTGCCAGGCGCAACCGCTTTGACCAGATACAACAGCGATTCAAACGCCGTCCCGAATTGCAACTGCGGCATGTCTTCCGCCGTCACCATGTCCACGATCACATAGGGCGCTGACACCGACTGCGGCGCCACACCGCGAAAGACGCCACCCGGCGCAAGCGCCGACAGTGTGGCATCGTTCGCCAATGCGCCGATCAGCGCCTGATCAATCGCGTTTACGCTCATTCGATTTCACGCTGGCAGATTTCATCCACCAGCGGTACCAGTTCCGAGAGCATCTGGCGGCGGAATTGTGGCGCCATACGCGACACGGTATATCGGCCTTCGACTTTGCGATTCGCTTTGCCCTTGGCCGTCCATCCATACTCGATCAAATGGGCATGTGGTGCCGTATTCACCACTTCCGCCTTTGCGACCCTGGTATCGTCAAAGACTTTGACCTTCACGCCACGGCGCAACCCACCTGGTGCTTTCCGTCTCGGTGATCCCTGCTCGGCACGAATCGGCAATTCATTCCGTAATGCATTCGCCATGCGTTCGGCGGTCTTCGTCACGGTCGGCTGTGTCCCGGCTGCCAGCGCCTGCGGCAAACCGCGAATCGACGCCAACAGGTCATCCAGGCCACGAAACGTGAATTTCGTCACGCTGTGACCTCCTCGCACGCCAACACCAACCAAACGTGCTGTGTATTCAGATCCTGGACGCCACGGACATACAGTGTTCGACCATCAAAGGTCAGCCGCGACCGCGTCGAAATACCCGCATGGTATCGGCACGTCACCATCTGATGGATGGGCGCATCGATCATATTACCGACCTGCCGTTCGATAATGCTGGCAGTCGCTGGCACCACTGCCGCCCAGACTTCCGGCGGAGTGGCCGGCGTCCAACTTTCTGTATATCCGCCGTCCCCGTCTGCCGTTTGCGTCGGATTATCTACATCAAGCCGATGCCGCAATTGGCCAATGTTCATGCCATCCCCGGATCGCGTAGCCGCCACAATGTCGCAATTACCGGCGTGGGCAGTTGGCCCATTTCTAACGTCGCGGTATCATCGCCGCGATGGGCGTCGAGCCAGCCAAACATGAGCAAAATAGCCACGGTGACCTGATCCGGCACTGTGGCATCTGTCCAGGCGTCAACGGTGTCGGCCCAATCGTCGTCGTATTGCTGCTTGACGTAATCAATGACCAGCGCCTGCGCCTGATTGAGCATCAGCGTATAGTCGGTATCCCCGCTGCTGCCATCAATTCTCAATCGTGCTTTGGCTTGCGACAGCGACACCAGCAGGCTCATTTCGTCCCCCGCTTGACGGCCAATTGCCAGCCAGACGCCATCGTGCCAGGTTTGCCGGTGGGAATCTCACGCGCAATCCACATTGAACCATCAGCCGTGACCGCATCACCTTTGGTGTACGTGTCTGCCTCTCTCCACACACCGCGATAAATCACCATCGGCAGCGTAATTGGAAATGCCTTGACGCGTTCGCCAGACACGGCCTTAACGGTCACGGTTCGATCGCCGTCGTACTCCACAGACAGATCATCAAACCCGACGCCGTCCACACCATCTGCGCCGCGCTGACCGTCTACGCCATCACGCCCAGGCAATCCGTCCCGGCCATCTCGACCGGCGATCGATCGCGCTTCTAATGCGGCGAGTCTGTTTTCGTAGGATTTGAAATGCGTACTTAGCGTCTCCAGCACGGCATCCATTAATGCGCTGATGGTCACAAGCCACGCTCCGCAGATTTCCGCCGCCATTCGCGGACGAGCTGATCAATATCATTGTCCGGCGTATCTTCTCGATCCCGGCGATCAAGCGCAGCGAGCGAATAATTCTGCTGCTGTAAATATGGCGTCCGTCCGCCTTCGACTGGCTCAAGATTGAATCGTAGCCGCGCTTCATTCGGTGATTTGATACCAGCACCGACCGCTTTGGCTTCGTTATCGATCAGTGTGGCCGAATCCATCCGGAGCAACCCATCCAGGTCAAATTCAGTCCCGTACTCTTTGGGCAGCGACAAACCCTCATCGAGCAGACACTCGATTGACTCAATCATGCCCTGCAGACATTGCGAGTAATACTGCTGGTTGAGCGCTTCGATGTTGTTATAGCTGGGGGCATCGCCCACACCGACCATAAATGGCGGGACATGGAACGTCGCGCACACCGTCTCAGCGGTCCAATGTAACTGCTCGATCAGTTCGGCATCAACAGCGGATACGGTCATGGGTTCAAACTTCAGCCCGTCTCCCAAGACCGCAATTTTGCCGACGTTTGCGCCTGAATACGCACTATCCCAATACTCTTTCAGACGCGCCGCCGTGTCTTTGCTAATCGCGCCTGGTGCCGTCAGCACACCGCCAGGACTCGATCCATTGCTGAAAAAATTCTTTGAGTTAGCTTGAATCGCCAGTCCTTGCATCGCCGCGATGCCGCACGCCTGAATGGGAGAGACGCCCACCAGCGGATGGTACAACGGCGTCATCACGTCATGGATGATTTCAGACGCTGGCACCGTCACGCTATCCTGTTGTAGTTGGCTGAGGTTATCCCCGGCCAACTGGTAGTAGACGTCGCCATCATCGCTGACCAGCACTTTGACGTTGCCGGGATCGAGCACGTACAGACTGGTTACGACGCCCCTATTGTCGCGCCGTTTCAACACATAGGTATTGCCACGCGATAGCTTGGAAATCACCCATTGTTCGATAAATCCAATGCGCGTTTGGTAACTGTTGGGCTTCCGCAGCACCGGAGAGAACGCCGGATTTTCTGTTTCTTTCCAGATCCCGTTGCTGTCCCGCGCCATCAACCGTAACCGCATCTTAGCGATGTCGCGGGCAATCAGCGTCACACAGGCGTAAACCGTGCCATACGTCAGCACGTCCTCAACCTGGATATCAATATTGCGCTGCCATGCACCCGTGAAGGATTCACGGATCAACGGCCACCATCCGCGATCGTTCGGTGGCGTCAGATTGCGCGGAAGTTGTTTACGGTTCCAGAATGCCATAGATGAAAATCGCCCGATGAAGCCAGTCCCAGCACTGACTCCATCAGGCGTTATTGGCTTACAACCTTACGAACCGTATTCGGCGTTAGTGATGTAGTACACCGCGTCATCGCGGCGGCGGGTCCAGTTGATGTACCGTTCGGCGCGAATACCGACGGCGTTGGACTGCCACAGCGCAATCGACGTTTCGCCGGGATCACCGGTGCCGTCATCCATAAGGACCGTCGCTTCGCGGCTGATATCGATCGTTGCGCCGCCGTCATCGGCCATCAGGACTTCCGACGGCTTGCACAGCACCAGCGTTTCCGCCGGGACCGACTGCGAGGTATACACCGGAATACCCATGACTGACCCGCCATCAGCGGTCAGCAGCGGAAACTCAGGCTGTCCAAGTGCATTCATCATCAGGCTGAGTGACACGGCCAGGTTCGGCGTCATCACCAGCGCCAGGCCGGTCAGTTGAATATTCGCATTGATCAGCGAATCAAACGCCGCCTTCATGTCAGCGCGGAACGCCGCGGCGTCCGTACCGCTAGCGGCATCATGCGCGGCGCCGTTGGTGATGGACGCAGGCTTGACGTCCGTCGTGCCAGCGTTCGCCGGATCGATGAACGCAACATCGATGGCCGTCTGCAAGCCAGCCGCGAGATCCGCACGAACCAGCGCCTCAGCCGACGGCGTCGAGAACCGCGCCAGCTCTTCACTGATCACGACGATCTTGGCAACCTTGGTAAACCGCAGCGACACCGTATCGAACGCCAGAGCGCCCACCGGCTTGACCGCACCTTCACCAACCCAGCCGCCAGTGGTTCCGGCAGTCTGGCGCGGCATCTTGACGTTGAACGGCACGCGCCGCAATCCGGCAATCTTGCCGATCAGCGTCATTGGGCGCAGATACTCGACAAACTCCGACGCCATGTTCTGATACGGCGTCAGTTCAGCGGCCCAGCCTTCCGTGACGGTATCACCGACGGCCACGCCTTCCTTCAGCACCGCCATCACTTCCGGCGTGCTGCTCATCCAATGCTGATTCTTCGCCACGATCTGCTGAGCGCGGAAGATGTCGCCCTTCGCCGCAGCCAACGCCATTGCATACCGGGTAAACGCCGTGCCCTTCGGCAGGTTTGCACCAGCGACCGAGATCGACGGCTTGTGGGAGCGCGTTTCCGCGGCTTCCTTCGGCGTCTTAGCCGTGACCGGCTTCGCGGCAGACTTGGCGATCGTCTCAAGCTGCTCAAGACGCGTCAGATCTTCGTCGATGCTCTTGATCTCAGCGGCAATCGCGTCGAACTGCGTCTGTTCGTCAGCGGTCATCGTGCGCCCGTCCTGCTCAGCGGCCTTGGTGATGTTCTCAAGCTGCATCTGGCGCTCCGAGCGGCCAGCCTGCAATTCATTGATGCGATCTGCTCTCATGGTGTCGTGTCCTGTCTGTGATGGAATGCTGACCGTGCCGCCGGTCGCGCTGATGCCTTTAGTCGCAAAGGCTTTAATATTCGTGATGGATGCTTCGGCATTGGCCGGGACTGTCACGGCTGACAGTTCAAACCAATCCCAGGTCGAAAAATGGACGCCGCCGCCCTTCATGGGTTGCGCGTTCAACGGTCGAAACCCAATGGACAAGCCACGGACCAGACCGGACTTGATCATCGCCCAGGCTTCATCGATACGCTGAATACCGGATGCCAGTTTCGCGGTGATCTTAATCCCGGCGTCCGTAACCTCAGCCGCGATCACCTGGCCGATCGGCTCATCGGCCTTGTGCTGCCACAGCAACGGGATCGGAAGGGTGAATCGGGCGCCCTTCGGTTCGATCACATCACCCATTCGGTCGGTTTTGGGCGTCGTTGCTACGCCTTCGACGATCCGCAGATCGTCATTGACCGCTTTGAGATGGAGAACGGAATACGCTCGATTCACACTGTGAGCGTTGCATATTTACTTATTCCGCGTGTATATGTATGCGGTAAAGATTTCGCTAAATTTCGCTTTAGGCTTTTGCCTTTACCGAATCTCCGCGACCACCTGAATGCGACGACCGATCCAGGCCATCACCGGCACGGCCATGCTGTTGCCGAGCGCCTTGTACTTCGGGCTATCAGCCGCAGGCTTCCCGCGATAGGTGATGTCGAGGTAATCGTCCGGGAAGCCCTGCAACCGGGCGCACTCCACGGGCGTCAACCGGCGCACTTGCATCCCGTGCCGGGCTACGGCCTGCCCTTGCGCCTGGTCAATCGTGTGCGCCACGCCTTCCGAAACGCCGTGACCGTTCGCGCTCGTGTTTGCTGTGCGGATTGCGATCGGCACCAGTGGCGTCCCTCGCCCGGTGCCGCCTTCGGAGGCGTCGAAGCCTTCGGCGCGGAGGGAATAGGCCACCGGGATCATCGTTTCGCTTTCGCCATCGATGCGTCCCATGCCGCCAGCGTTCAGGCAGAGGCTGATGTCTGGAATGTCGGTATCGAAGTCTTCTCGGTGGCTTGCGTTGCTACGGCCTCTAAGGCTCTTTGCAAGGCCATCGGTAGCGCCTTCCCGCGTTTCTCGGCGCGGCGGAGGATCCCAGCACAAGCTCTTGCCGTCAAATAGAACCGCGGCGGCACGTTGCCAACCTCTAAGATTTGCGACAACGAACACACGGCGGCGTCGTTGTGCCACTCCGAAGTACTGAGCGTCAAGCACCCGGTAGGCCCACCCATACCCGAGTTCGACCAGCCCTCCGAGGAAGGCACCAAAGTCCCGTCCGTCTCCCGATGACAAGACACCGGGGACGTTCTCCCAGACCAACCACTCGGGCCGATAGCGGTCAGCAATGGCAAGGTACGTAAGGGCGAGGTTGCCACGCGGATCAGCCAGGCCCTTTCGGAGTCCGGCGACGGAGAAGGACTGGCAGGGAGTTCCGCCGACGAGAAGATCGATAGTTGCTCCCCCGCAGTTGGGGCAATAGTGTTTGATGGCATCATGGTTTCCGCTATCGCGTGAACATCTGTTTTTGTCAGCGTAAACATCACCCCCTGGTCGTCCACTCCCGTTCCGAATTGGGGTCCGCTGTTCTCGCCTCTCCCGATCAAGTTTCCCGTGATCGCAAACACACGCCTCCGGCCACTCATAGAACCTCGTCATGTCGCCCCAATTCGGGACGGTGGGATAGTGATGCGCCAACACGGCGCTGGGGAACTTCTCGATCTCGGAGAACGCGACCGCCTGCCAGCCCAGCGGGTGCCACGCGACAGATGCGGCTTCGATGCCTGAGCACACACTGAGGTATCGCATTACCGGGTCCTCCGGATAGACCGCTGATACTGCCCCCGTGCGTTTCTCGGCTGTGCCAGACGCGCGACACGCTGACTCAGTCGCCCACAGTTCCGCGCATGGGCGGAACCTGAGAGAAACGGACGACCACGGACGATGGCCTTCGGTGCTACTGCTTTGTCGTCTGGCTCATCGTGCGGTGTTATTGGCAAATCCGCACCGATCCACCAGGTGATCGCGTCACTTTTACAGCGCCCTTCGCAATCCATAACCAGACTGTGCGCGGCGTCACCTTCCACAGCGCGGCGTATTCTTTGACGGTGTAACAGGCCATCTTATCGCCTCCCCAGCACCAGCATTTGATATTGCGCCTCTTGCGTGTGATGACGGCGTGACAGCGCCATAATCAGCGCGACCATTCCGTCGATTTTGTCCATCGCGCGGCCTTTGTCTGGTGCCACGTTGCCATTGGCGTCCGTCCGTACGACCATGTTATCGGCCATCCACCGCAAGATTGGATGTTTGCCATGCTGTAACTTCCCGTCTGCGACCAGTGCCGCGAGTTGCTGCGTCGGCTCGTTTAGCGTCTTGAATCCCTGCCGAATTTCCACCACGGGAAATCCTGCCTGCTGGAGACGCACCGCCAGCGCCGTTGCGTTCCAGGGATCGAACGCAATTTCCGCCACTCGGAATTTCTGACCAAGTTCGACAATTCGCTGATAAATGATGTCCTGATCAATCACATTGCCCGGTGTCACTTCCAACCGTCCCGCACGTCTCCAGGCGTCGAGCGGGAGCGCGGCCTTCCGTGATGGGTCAATCGCCGCTTCAGGCAGAAAAAACAGCGGATGCACAATCACGCCTCCATCGCTGCGGTTAAACAGTGCGACGACTGCCGTAAAGTCAAATTTCGACGAGATATCCAGACCGATGACGCACGTCTGCCCGATCAGTGCTTCGGTGTCTACGTCCGCCGCATTGCCTGTTTTATCCCACTGTTCCATCGGCAAATAGCGATCCGCCTGCTGCACCCATTGCCCGAGATGCAGCCGCCGAAATTCAGGTTCCGCCGCGCCCATGTGCTTCGCTTGCTGGCACTTCCTTTCCAGATCCTCGCGCTTCACGCTGACGCCAAGGTTCGGGTTGGCTTTGCGCCACACCTCCGGAAGTGTCCAATCATCCTCTGGATCGGCTCCGATAATCAGACCAAACCATGTGTCGTCCTCAATCACGCGCCGGACGACTTTTGAGCTGTATTCGTGATGCTCCCAACAAATACCAACGCGACCGACTCCCGCCGTCGTGATCTCAAATACTAATGGTTGCCGTCTGGTGCCTGTGGCCGTCGTCATCACATCGATCATGGCCGAGCTTTTGTGTGCGTGGATTTCGTCCAGAATCACACCATTTGGCCGTAGACCGTCGAGCGTATCGGCATCAGCGCCGACCGGCTCAAGTTTGCTCGCGGATGCCGTGTCGTGCAGATTGCTAACCCGCGTTTGGATCTTGCCCTTCAGCCCAGACCGTAACACCATCTGTCGAGCGGCTTCCCATGTGATTTTCGCCTGCTGCCGATGCGTGGCGGCGCAATAGACCTCCGCGCCTGGTTCGCCATCGCAAAAGGCGAGATAGAGCGCGACCCCAGCGGCCAGCGTGGACTTGCCTTGTCCTCGCGGCTGTTCTAGATAGCACTGCCGAAAACGACGAAAGCCAGTGCCGGGATCAATCCACCCGAAAAGTGATCCGACGATGAATTGCTGGAACGGTTCCAGGCTGATCGGTTGTCCGGCCCATTCCCCTTTGTAATGAGTGAGCAAACCGAAAAACCGGATGATGTGATCGGCTTTTCGATGATCGAAACGATATCGAGAACTTGCCAGATCATCTAAATGACGCTGACACGCGGCACGATGCAGCAGACCTGCCGGTTCTGTGCCCTCTGCCACGCGCCGCGCATATTCAGTGATCGGATGTTCCATAGGGATCTTCTGACTTTAAAAACTCATCGAATGGATCGTCCGGCGCTACTTCCGCCGTGCCGACTTTCGAGGCTGACATCGGCGTCAGGCCAAATTCACCCAAGAACTTCGCCACCAGAACATTGAGCCGTTCCATTTTCCCCAAAAGTGGATTCGCTTTAGTAATGTGGCTTTCCTGGCCGTCACGGTTTACGCGGACATCCGTAATCAGCATCCGATAGCCCATCGCCGCAAATTCCCGCCGCGCCCGGACCAGGTCCGCCCAGGTCGTACACAGGACGCCGAGCATTTCCCCGTGCGCCTCCGTCAGGACTTTTACCGCAGCGATACGCGGCGCCAGAATGTTCCACCGTTCCAATGCGAGCGGGTCCGTAGATACCATCTCTGGCACGTCTGGAAGGCCTACAGCGTGTGACCAGTGTTGATCCTTATGTCTTGCCCTGGTCCTTGCTCCGGTCAGTTCCCGCAGCGCCGCAGGGCGTGATTTTGGTCCGCTGCTCCATGTTCCAGCCATTTGATGTCACCTTTTCAGGACAGTTAGTCCCCGGTCAAATCCAACATATTGAATGGTTAGTGTCCACTAAATAGGACATTAGCCGACCATGCGCGCAAAGTGC